>FWPV01001645.1_pt1 | contig 60611 bp, 42 predicted proteins | sample 2228371 | NCBI WGS metagenome assembly FWPV01 (sample SAMEA103939776, study PRJEB20133) | metagenome
GAAGACCGTATTACTTTTGATAACATTTATTTCTCCTCAAGAATTGAAGTGGCAATTCTGAGAAGGGGATATCTAACCACTAATATTGGCATTGGCTTTGCTTGCGTATGGCCTTTTACAGGAACTTGGGATAGTTATTCATTTTCTTATAAAAATGCTAATAATTGCAGAGCATTGTTTCTTACCAGCAAGGTTGGTCTTAATATTGATAAATATCCATCTGAGAATACCCTTCTAAATTTTGCTTTTCATACTCATTACTGTATTGCAAGCACATTTGACCCATATATTTGTTGGTATGGGGTCAAATCTCTACATTCTACATTGTTGTAGGTTTGGCGGTGTCCAAGCAATTGACCGGGATTAATCTGGATGCAGGCCAGTTTTTCATTTATTCAATGTTGCACTTGCCCATTGACAAAAAAAATGAGTATAATAGGGTATGATATGACAACTAATAAGGCTGGCTATAATAAAACCAAAGAAAGCCTGAAAAAAACAAACAAACCAGATTTGTGCGGTTAGAGGCAGAAGGTTGTGGGAAGATAGAGAAGGTTATCTTGTTGAAATAATTTCGTCCGGCTGAAGCCGGACGCTACAGATGAGGGAAAAGGCAATTAAGGACAATTAGAGGCAGTTAATGGCAGATAAGACAAATTGAGGGGAAAGGCAATTCAGGGTAATTGAGTTGTTGCTTTTTTCGGGCGGTTAAGGGTACTGGTTTGCAATGTGGAAAATTTATTTTGTGGATTCTAATTCCTTGAAAAATTTTATTAAGTCGGGTATTTTTTCCGGTTTTCCACCGCCACCCTCTGCAAGGTGTGGCTTGCCACCGCCACCACCACCAATAATCTTGCTTACTGATTTGATCAGTTGGTGAGCAGGTTGTTTTCCTTTTATAGTATCACCGGCAAAGACAAGATAGTTAACACGGTTGTTCACGATTTCATAAAGAACTCCGTATTTTTCCTTTAATTTATCGCGCAACAGGTCTGCAATCATTCTCATCCCATCCATTCCAAAATCATCCAGTTTTTTGACAATCCACTTGCTTGACTTGAATTCATCAATAATTTCATCTGCCTTAAAATGGGCAAGCATTGCCTGCTGTTTGTGGATTGTGTTTTCACTCTGTTTCAGCCGGTTCTGAAGTTCTTCAATTTTTGATATAATATCTTTGTCACTACCCAGAAATTCTGATAGTGATTTGACAACACTACCATAACGACGAAATTCTTCCATCAGGTGAATACCCACAAGTCCTTCTATTCTACGAATACCTGCAGCAGCAGATTCCTGAGACATAATTTTAAACAATCCGATTTCACCGGTGTAATCCAGATGAATGCCACCGCACAGTTCAATTGAGAAGTCGGAAATCTTTACCACCCTGACATCTTTGCCATATTTTTCACCGAATAATGCCATAGCACCGAGTTTTTTTGCCTCATCAATGTTTGTCCAGAATTTTTCAACCCTTAGATTTTCCAGAATTTTTTGATTGACCAGGTCTTCTACTGCCTTGATTTCATCATTGCTTAATGGTTTGAAATGGAGAAAATCAAACCTGAATCTACCTGGTTCTACAAATGAACCTTCCTGTCGTGCATGCTCACCAAGAATCCTTCTCAGCGCCGCATGTAAGAGATGGGTTGTAGTATGTGCCCGGGCACTTTCTTTGCGGTGCACAAGGTCAACCCGGGCAATAACCGGACCTGGAGAAAATCTACCACCTGCAAATTCACAATGGCAGGTAATCATTCCCTGCATCCAGTATGTATCAATGACTTTCAATTTGAAATTTTTCCCAATTATTTCGCCAGTCTCACCAACCTGGCCGCCGGCTTCGGCATAGAATGGTGATTCCTCAAGCACGATTTCAATATTTTTGTCCGATTCATTGTATCTCAAAATTTCTGTTTCAGTTTCGCTCTTTTCATAACCAATGAATTTACCCACCCCTTGCTTGAGTATTTTCCACTCGCCACGCAGACTGAATTTTGCCTTTGCCCTTGATGCTTCTCGCGCCTGTTCAAGATTTTTCTCAAAACCTTCTTCATCAACATCAATATTTTTCTCCCGGGCAATCTCCCTGGTCAGTTCTATGGGGAAACCATAAGTATCATACAGTTTGAAGGCATCATCACCACTGATTGACTTTTTCTTTTTTGCCAGTTCTTCAAAAAGGGCAATACCCTTTTCCAGGGTCATCAAAAACCTTTCTTCTTCTGCCTTTATTACAAGGGTGATTTCCTCACGATGATTTAAGAGTTCAGGATAGATACCTTTATACAGATCAACAACTGTGGGCACAAGTTTATACAGCATTGCCTGATTCATACCATAATTAAAGTTAATTCTTGTTGCCCGGCGCAGAACACGCCTCAATACATAACCCCGTTCTTCATTTGAAGGAATTATGCCATCGCCAATGGCAAATACCAGGGCACGTATGTGATCCGCAATAATATTGATATCAATATCAGTATTCTTTTCAATGCCATATTTTCTGCTGATCAGTTCTGAAATATTCTCAATAATTGGATAAAAAAGGTCAGATTGAAAATTGGAATCTTTCTGCTGGACAATGCTGGTAAGTCTTTCCAATCCCATACCCGTATCAACACCGCGATTCTTTAAAGGCAATCTTTCACCAGAAATCTTCTGATCAAACTGCGGAAATACAAGATTCCATACCTCAGAATAGCGGTCACAATCACAACCCGGTGCACAGGCCTTTTTACCGCAGGAGAATTTTTCACCGAGGTCATAGTATATTTCTGAACAGGGACCGCATGGTCCTGAGTCGCCTGCCGGTCCCCAGAAATTTGTATCATCACCGAGCCGGTAGACTCTTTTTTCATCCAGGCGAATCTTATCCCGCCATATTGCAAATGCTTCATTATCATCTTTGTGGACCGAGACATATAACCGGTTTTTGTCAATCTTCAGTACATCAACAAGGTATTCCCACGCCCATAAAATCGCTTCTTCTTTAAAATAATCGCCAAATGAGAAATTGCCGAGCATTTCAAAGAATGTGTGGTGGCGTCTGGTCTTTCCAACATTTTCCAGATCTGAAAGGCGGAGACATTTCTGGATACTCGCAGCACGGCGATAGGGAAGCGGAACTGTTCCTGTCCACAATGGTTTGAACTGCACCATGCCGGCACTGGTAAAGAGCAGGCTCGGATCATCTCTGGGAATTAACGACATTGAAGGAACAATCGTATGCCCTTTGTTCTTGAAAAATTCCAGAAAAGTTTCCCTTATTTCAAAGTGATTCATTCTTCTCCCAGAACTTCGTAAATAACTGAGGGTGTAAATCCCCGGGACAAAAGTCGGCGAACAATCTTTGCCCGTTCCCTGGGGTCTTTTCTATCAAATCCTCTCAGTTTGGTCTCAAGTAGCCGCAAAATTATCTCTCTTTCTGAACGGGTATTAGTTACTTCTTCAATCAATTCTGGTGCGACCTTCTTTTTCCTGAGTTCGTTTCTAATAAAAATATTTCCTTTAGGTTTCAACTCTGTAAAATCGTTAACAAACTGGTGAACGAATCGCCGGTCATCCAGAAATCCTTCTTCCACAAGTTCATTGACAACGGTTTCAACAATGTCTGGTTCGTATCCGAGTCTTAGTAAGCGGTCTTTCATTTCAGCGATTGAGCGATTCTGATAACGAAGCATTCTAAACACCCTCTGCTTTAGTCGTTCTTTTTCTTCAGCGAGCAACAAATCTTTGATATCTGCTTCAGTGATTTCATCGCCTTCTTTTAACCCGTATTTGACTAATATGTCATTGGTCAATCCAAATCTAAATTCACCATCAATGAATATGGAGGACCTTTTTTTATTTCTCTTTTGAACTTCTATTCGGCTTATCTTCACCCGATTTTTTGAAAAGTTTTTCTCTTATCTCTTTCTCAATCTTTTGCGCCATATCGGGGTTTGCCTTAAGAAATTCTATCACCGCATCTCTGCCCTGACCAATGCGGTCGTCTTTGTAGGAATACCATGTTCCGGATTTATCAATAATCTCCAGTTCTGCACCCACATCAACAAGTTCACCCAATTTTGAAATACCTTCGCCATAGACAATATCAAATTCTGCTTCCTTAAATGGAGGTGCAAGTTTATTTTTAACGACTTTCACCTTGGTGCGCGAACCGATAACATTTTCACCCTTTTTCAAGGTAGCAATCTTTCTAATGTCAAGACGAACTGATGAATGAAATTTCAGGGCAAGTCCACCCGGTGTGGTTTCAGGTGAACCGTACATTACACCAATCTTCATTCTTATCTGGTTAATGAAAACTGCAACTGTTTTTGATTTGCTGATAACTCCGGTAAGTTTTCTCAATGCCTGGGACATCAGTCTTGCTACAAGACCAACCTGCATTTCTCCCATTTCACCGGCGATCTCTGCCTTGGGTACAAGCGCAGCAACTGAATCAACAACGATTATATCAACTCCGCCTGAACGCGTAAGGATCTCGGCTATTTCCAGTGCCTGTTCACCAGTATCAGGTTGGGAAATATAGAGATTATCAAGATTTACCCCGATTGCCTGGGCATATTTGGGGTCAAAGGCATGCTCAGCATCTATAAAGATTGCATTACCACCGAGTTTTTGTGCCTGGGCAATTGCTTCAAGTGCCAGAGTTGTTTTGCCACCAGCCTCAGGACCAAAGATTTCCACAACCCTGCCGCGTGGATATCCTCCGATACCAAGGGCATAATCAAGTGCCAGTGAACCACTGGGAATTACACCCACTTCCACCTTTGATTCTTCAGCGCCCAGGCGCATTACAGCGCCTTTGCCGAATTGCTTTTCAATCTGGCTTATTGCCATTGATAATACTTTTTCCCTTTCTTCTTTTGCCATGATACTCCTTTAATTATATATTCATATATTAACTAAAATTTGACACAAGTCAACAAGGAGATCTACTCTGTATTGACACTGCTAATTTTTGGGATATAATTAAGTAATGGTTGCCCGAAATCATGCACTTTTTTGCAAACCGGAGATTTTTTCGCATTTCACGGGCGAGGATGGCGGAACTGGCATACGCGCTGGATTTAGGATCCAGTCCCGTAAGGGTTGGGGGTTCAACTCCCCCTCCTCGCACCTGCCTGTTGTTTCTGAAAACACAGGATTTTGAGAAGAAAAGGAGGAATTTTTGGAATATCAGCTGGTGAATGATGGCGCAACAGAGAAGGAAATAGAGTTTACTGTGGGTGCTCACGAATTGAATCCTTACATTGATGGTTCTCTGGAAAAGGTGCGCAATAAGGTTACTATTAGAGGGTATCGTAAGGGTAGGGCGCCGAAAAGTTTGATAAGAAAGCGTTACTATGATACGCTTAAGGCAGAAGCGATTAATGATTTGATTCTTGAAATGTTTAGAAAAGTTTTGCAGGAGAAAAACTGGAAACCAATAGGTGAACCAGAACTGGTAGATTACAATGAGGATACTGATATTAAATTTCGGCTTCGCTTTGAAATCATGCCTGAGTTTGAGGTTGATAATTATCTTAACCTGGAGTTGTTCAAGGAACAACCACTTCCTGTTGAGTATCTTTATGAACAAACCATTAATCGTATGCGGGAAAACTATGCAACTGTGGTTGAAACAACGCTTCCTGCAGCTGTTGATGATTATGTTACACTTGATATGGAGGTTAGTGAAGATAATAAGATTATTGAGAAACAGAATGATATTGTTCTTAGAATTGGTGACCGCAGTCTTCCCGATGAGTTGAATCGTGCGTTGGTGGGCGTAAAAAAAGGTGATAAGAAAGATGTTGCAGTGGACAAAAAGACTTATCGCATAAGAATCAAGAAAGTTGAAGAACGGGTATTACCTCAGGTAAATGAAGATTTTGCAAAACTGCTCAATTTTGCAAGCCTGTCTGATATGCAAAAAGGAATCAAGGAGATGTTGCAGAAAGAAGAAGAAGAGCGTTTGAATGATGAATTAAGGGAACACCTTGCCCGGGTTATTCTTGAGCGGATTCAGTTCAATGTTCCTAAATCGCTCGTAGAAAGAGAATATCAGGCTATGTTAAAGAGAAACAATCTGACCGACAATGACTCCAACCGGGAAAAGTTTCTACCGATAGCAGAAAAAAGGGTGCGGTTCAATCTTATCCTTGATAGAATTGCACAGAAAGAGAATATAAGCGCTCTTGATGATAAAGTCACAGAAATGGCAGAGAGTAATAAGCTTGATATCACCAGCATGGACGAAGAACTTAAGGAATACCTGCGTAGAATTGTAGTAAGGGAAGAGGTTGTTCAGTTCTTACTTAAAAATGCCAGGATTGTTCAGAAAGGTAGAATTTTATCACCCGAGGAGGTAAAAAATGCTGACCGTCCCGTTCGTCATTGAACAGACCGGCAGAGGGGAGAGGGCTTATGATATTTATTCGCGCTTGTTGAAAGAAAGAATTGTTTTTATCGGCACACCAGTGGATGATACTGTGGCAAATCTGGTGATGGCACAACTCTTATTCCTTGAAGCCGAGGATGCAGCGAAGGACATTTTCCTGTACATTAATTCACCTGGTGGAATTGTGTCGTCAGGATTAGCAATATATGATACCATGCAGTATATCAAACCAGCAGTTTCAACAATCTGTATTGGTATGGCAGCAAGCATGGCAGCACTTTTACTGGCTGCTGGTGCCAAGGGCAGAAGATACGCATTGCCCCATTCACGGATTATGATTCACCAGCCCGAAGGTGCATTTCAGGGACAGGCATCCGATATTGAAATTCACGCACGTGAAGTCCTTAAGATACGTGAAGTGCTGAATCGTTTGCTTGCACGACATACCGGTAAAACCGAAGAGAAGATTGCCAAAGACACTGATCGCAATTACTTTATGTCAGCACAGGAGGCGAAAGAATACGGGATTATTGATGAAGTCATTGTAACCAGGAAAGGGTAATAGTGAAGATTATCTGTTCTTTCTGCCAGAGACCAAGGACTGCTGTGAAAAGACTTTTCCGGGGTACTCACGCATACATCTGTGATGAATGTGTGAAATTGTGTAACGAGTTGATTGAAGACGAGAAAAAGGCATTTCAGCAGCCGAATTTTGTTCTGCCAAAACCACAGGAAATAAAATCTTTTCTTGACCAGTATATTATCGGGCAGGAGCGGGCAAAAAAAGTAATATCCGTGGCAGTATACAATCATTACAAAAGAACAATGATGGCTGATGGCGATATTGAACTTCAGAAGAGTAACATCATGCTTATCGGTCCCACAGGCACGGGTAAGACACTCCTTGCAGAAACCCTTTCCAGATTGCTTCATGTCCCATTTTCCATTTCGGATGCGACGCCTCTCACCGAGGCAGGATATGTCGGTGAGGATGTTGAAAATATTCTCCTTCGTTTGATACAGGCAGCAAATTACGATGTGAAGGCAGCAGAAACAGGTATTGTTTATCTTGATGAGGTTGATAAAATTGCCCGCAAGAGTGATTCACCTTCAATAACAAGAGATGTGTCCGGTGAAGGTGTTCAACAAGCACTTTTGAAAATCCTTGAAGGTACGATTGCTCATTGCCCACCACATGGTGGCAGAAAGCATCCTGAGCAGGAATATATCCCGATTAATACCAAAAGGATTCTGTTCATACTGGGAGGCACATTCTCAGGTATTGAAGATATAATAATGCGTCGTCTGAAAAAGACGAAAATCGGGTTTCTTACTGATGCTGATCTAAATGACCTGAGTTATGATGAAATACTGAGCCGGGTTGAACCTGAAGATCTAATCAAATACGGAATGATTCCTGAATTTGTTGGTCGTGTACCGGTGATTGCACCGTTTAGAAAATTGTCAAAAGAAGCAATGATTGATATTCTGACAAAACCCAAGAATGCTCTCATAAAGCAATACGCAAAATATTTTGAAATGGAAGGTATCAAACTTGAATTTACTGATGACGCAATTGAAGAGATTGTTAATCAGGCAATGAAGTACAACACCGGAGCACGCGCGTTGAGGTCTATTGTTGAGAATTTCATGCTTGATATTATGTTTGGTTTGCCCAATCTATCAGGTATTGAGAAATGTGTTATCAACCGTCAGGTCATTATTGGAAATGCTTCACCGGAATATGTAAAATGTGGTAAGAGGCGTGCCCAGTAACGCCTCAAGTCTTTATGAACATTATACAGCGGTTCTACCTTGCTTCAATCCGAAAGAAGTTAGCCCGGTCGTTTAAACCACTTGGATTAAAAAGAAGGGATCTCTATTTTGTATCGGTTCCGCATAAAATCAAGGATTTTCTCAGAACATTACCATTTCTGGCTGGACTCAGAAGATCGGGTAATGTAATGCTATTTTTGCCCGAAACATACGCACCGGTAGTACGGTTGTTCAAACCCAATTTGTTTAACGCTGTTTACTGGACTAAAATCCCGCAGGTTCTGACGCGCGAATTTGATAGTCTCAAAAAGATGCTTGAAAACTACCATTTTAACTGGCTGATTGAACTTAACCCCGAAGCCAATCTTGCCCTGCCAAGTCTGGTTGAGGTTGAAAGAAGAGTTACCTATTACAATCCCAAATATTTCCCATATTACAATATATTAATTAAAGGGGGATTTGAGGTATTGATGAGTTTTTTTAATATCCTGAATGTTGACTCTGGTAAGTTATTCAAATTCAGTAAGTTGGAGCTAAAAGATATTGCCAAGAGCATACCCGGTATTCGTCCTGTAGTATTTGTAAATATCACTGACCGACATAAATTCGTTAAGCCCGAAGGCACAGAATGGTCAGGTAGTATTGTTTTCTGTGAGAAAGAAAAGACGCCCGTTGATGAGGCGATTAAGAAATTGTTTCTTTGCGACTCTTATTATGGTGTTGATGACGAGTTCTGTGAATTTGCAAGGATTTTCAACAAGCCGATAATAGAATCATGATCAGTATTGAAAAGCGAATTGATAAATTCATTTTATTGTTAAGCAAACTGAAAATTCAGGAACTGAATATTAAAGAGGTGATAAAATTATTGGGGACACATATTGCAACTCGCGGTTGTTTTCTGATGGAAAACAATCGGATTGTTTTCCAGTTCGGCATTCCTGAAGCAGTAGTATCAAAAATTGATTCGTGGGTAAATGAGAAGTGGGTATTTTCTGAAGATATTGAAATGAATGGAGCCAAACAGCGAGTTTTTCTTGTGTTTGAACCTGAAGAAGAACTGAATGATTTTCAGATTGAAAAATTGAGGAGTCTGCTGGCAATCATTGCTCAAATACTATCCATTAGCAGTGTTGCAAAGACAAGAATATCGGAATTTCAGGTGATTAATGAACTCAATTTGAATGTGATCACAACAATGGATGTGAAAAAGGTTATCTGGTTTTCTGAATCAGCAGCAAGGAAATTGCTTGATACAAATAGAGCCTTTGTGTTTTTACTGATTGATGACCGACTTTTGGGTGGAAATATCAATGTTTCAATAAAAGTTTTACCAGAAGAAATCTATGCGCAGCTTTCTCAAGGAAGACGGGTCTTGAAACTCAAAAAGGAGGATAACCGATTCCTGAAGTCTATTCTGAATAATCCTCAAGGTACTACCCTTATTGTTCCTTTTACAATAAAGAACCAGGTGCGGGGATTTTTCTTGCTGGATGATTTGGATAGAATCACAGATATTACGAATGCGATTATGCGGCTGAAATTTCTGGGTAATCAAACTGCACTGGCACTTGAGAGAATTGAGTTGTTCAGGGCGTTGCATAAGGCACTTCAGGAAAGTCGTGGGTTGCAGGAGATTACAAAATTATTGTTATCTCCCTACGAAATGAAATTTTTCTTTAATGAAGTCCTTCGTCGTGCCCAGCGCACCCTCGGGTTCAAAAAAATCATGTATTCGGTTTATCATCCTGATTCTGATAGTTTTGAACGGTTGTACTCGGTGGGAATATCAAAGAAAAAATTTCGTGAGGCGAAAAAAGTCCAGCCACCTTATACTGTTATCAAATCACTACTTCAGGACCGGTTCCGTATCTCCAATTCATATTACATTCCAAGCGAAGAGGTATATGAAGATATTCACACTTATGAAGTTTACAAGACTGCAAGCCGCCGGAAAAGAGTTCACAATCTATGGTCACAAGGAGATATTTTAATAAGCCCGATTTATTCACGCAGCGGGGATCTGCTGGGCATACTCTCTCTGGCAGAACCTCTGGATAATCGCATTCCTGACCGTGACAGAATTCTTCTGCTGGAGGCTTTTGGTGATTTTCTTGGTCTGGCAATTGAAAGCAATCTGCTGTTTGAAAAGAATATTCAGCTTTCATATACTGATGATTTAACCGGTGTATACAATTATCGTTTTTTGAGGGAAAAGTTGAGTGAACTGGTCAGCAAGGAACCGAAAAAACTGGCAGTAGCAATGATTGACCTTGATCGCTTCAAAGAGTATAATGATGCCTTTGGTCATGTTGCCGGTGATCTTCTCTTAAAGAAGATATCTCAGGTTTTGGCCGATGTGATAAAGAATGGTTATGTGACCCGTTATGGTGGTGATGAGTTTATTATTATTATGCCTGGTGTCGGCTTTCGTGCGGCTCAGTTCCGTATCAACGAAGTCAGGCGTATCATTGCCCGTCCAAAGAAAAAAGAAGAAAGGATGTTAATTCAATTTTCCTGTGGTATTGCTACATTTCCAGAAGATGGCAGGGATTTTGGCACTTTGATTGACTCTGCAGACAAACGTCTGTATCAGGAGAAGAAAAAGAAATATGATTCTATTCCGGCGTAAGCGTGAAGATGGTATTCTACCGAATACCGGTGGTTTTACATCCCGAACGCTGGTAGTTTACTTTTTGGTCGGCATTGGTTTGATTGCGGTTGCTACCTATATCTATTCCAATTATCTCATTCGTAGAATTCAGAAAGAAACCGAAACGACCTCACGAATATTTGCCAGCTATGCCTCAGGACCAGGTTCAAGTGAAGAAGAACTGCTGGCATTATTGTTTCGTGAAGTAATTGAAAAAATTGACTTTCCAGTCGTCCTGACTGATGCCCAGGGAAATCCATATTCATCAAAAAATGTTTCGGACACAAATCTGATAAGGGTTGTTAATAAACTTGACCGTGACCATAAACCCATTCCGATAGTGATTCGTAATGGCGCGGATTCAACATTTGTAGGTTATGTTCATTATGGATTGTCTCCATTTACAAGGTCATTGAGAATACTTCCTTTTTTAATGACAGTATTTCTTATCGCCTTTTTATTTTTGGGTTTCTGGGGATATCTTGTTTACCGCAGAAGTGAAGAGGAAAAAATATGGTATTCTCTTGCCAAAGAAACTGCCCATCAACTTGCAACCCCTCTCTCTTCGCTTTCGGGCTGGCTTGATACACTCAAGAAGACCACACCAGCAGAGGTTTATGAAGGACTCGCTGAGGATAGCCAGCGAATGAAGGAAGTTCTTGAAAAATTCTCGCGCATTGGTATGCCACCAAGACTTGTTGAAAAAGATCCCATACCAACAATTCAGAAGGCAGTAAATTATGTTAAGCGCCGTGCCCATCAGCAGGTTCAGGTTATTGAAACCTATGGTCCTTTGCCCGCAATCAGGTTTGATGACATACTTCTGGACTGGGCGATTGAAAATATTCTGAAGAACGGACTGGATGCAATCGGTGCGAAACCAGGTGTTCTATCAATTAGAACCCAGACCGGTGATGATGGTGTAATTATTGAAATTTCAGATACCGGTTCTGGCATTAAAAAAGAAAAAGAAATATTCCGACCAGGATATACAACAAAAAAATATGGCTGGGGATTGGGATTGGTGTTAACAAAGAGAATTATTGAGGGGTATCATAGTGGTAGACTGGTATTGAAAAAAACCGGCCCTGGTGGAACAACATTTCAGATAATTATTCCAAGGAGTCCAAAATGAAGATTTTATGGATTGATGATGAAATTGATTTATTAAAACCTTTTATCTATCTTCTGAATCAAGAAGGTTATGAGGTAATGACTGCCACTTCAGGCGAGGACGGAATCAGGATTGCAAACCAGGAAGTATTTGATTTGATCTTTCTTGACGAGATAATGCCTGGCGTTGATGGACTTGAGGTATTGAAGAGAATCAAACTTGATAATCCACAACAACTGGTTGTTATGATTACCAAAAGCGAAGAAGAATCATTAATGAAGCAGGCATACAGCGGCTGGGTGGATGATTATATAACCAAACCATTCAGCTTCAACCAGATACTTTCGGTACTTAATAGAATGTTAAAAAGAAGACAGCTCATTGAAGAGAAAATGGCAGAAGAGTATGCCGGTCAATTCCGTGCTATGAACCAGCCTGATAATTACAGTGAGTGGATTGAATACTATCGGAGTCTTGTTACCTGGGATCTGAGATTTCTGGAGTATGGTGCGAAGGAATTGAAGGAAATCCACGACGAAAGAAAGTACAGTGCCAATACCGGGTTTTCCAAATATATCACTTATGAATACAAGAACTTTCTTAAGGGGAAAGGTCCAATATTGTCCAATACTTTGTGTAATCAGGTCCTGTTTCCTGCTCTAAAAAATGGTCCGTTATATTTTGTTATCTTTGATTCAATGAGACTTGACCAGTATTTGAAACTGCAACCGTATCTGCGGGATTTGTTTGAACTTAACACACAATATTACTTTTCAATCCTGCCCTCAGCCACGCCTTATTCGCGCAATAGTATTTTTTCTGGATTACTGCCCCTTGAAATCCTTCAGAAGTATCCGCAATACTGGCATTTTGAGGAAAAGGGCCAAAACCGTTATGAAAAAGAGTTGTTCACTGAGTTGTTGAAGAGATACGGTCTGAAATTGGACTTTGATTTTCACAAACTTTCTACGATTGATGATATTGAAAAGAATATTTCCAGAATAGCAAACAGCCATTGTGATATAACCATAGTAATTATCAATTTCTTTGATTTGCTATTGCATTCAATACCAGGACGGGGAGATATGAAAGGACTGCTTGATGATGAACGCGTGCTTTTGAATCTTCTCAGTTACTGGTTTCCAGTGTCACCAATTTTTGAGTTGTTCAGGGTAATTGCCAGTAAGAAGAAACAGGTAATTCTCACTTCAGATCACGGATTTATTCATGTACGCAGACCCACAATTGTCTATGGTGGCAGAGAGATTTCACCCAATCTGCGATACAAATATGGTCCGGCACTGAGAGTTGATGAAAAAACGGCTTTAGTGTTGAATAATCCAGGTGAGCTTGCTCTGCCCGCGGAAGATTCATCAGTGCGTTTCATAATTGCGCGCGAAGACTATTATTTCATATATCCGACAAAACCCACAGAATATGAAAGAGAATTCAAAAATACTTTTCAACATGGCGGTATCTCCATGGAAGAAATGATTTTACCTATTGGCTTTCTGCGTCCGCGTTGAATCATATCAGGTACATCTTGACGATATATTATTTTGATATATAATTTAATATGCGGCGTGCAAGAACCACAGCGATGACAGAGGCAAGAACTGAGCTCAAGGTTATTTATGAAAAACCAGGGGATGATTTTGCACAACATATTCTAATGTCAGGATTGGTTAACTGGCAACCTCTTTATGATTTGTATCTGGTGAATGATGAGATATACATAAATATTGAGTTGCCCGGTGTAAGTATTGAGGATTTCACGCTCTATGTCGGAAATAGTTACCTGATTATCTATGGAAATAAGAAACCGTCAGTGGTGGCTGATGTAAGCGAGAAACATGCTGATGGTGGTTTTGTATTCCATACAATGGAGATAGATTATGGTAGATTTGTGCGCAGGATAGACCTTCCTGTCCTGATTGAACCAAGAAACTTTAATTACAGGCTGGAAAATGGGATACTGACTATTCGCTGGCAGATTATGAAAGAACATGTTATTCCGATTGAGGAGGAATGATTATGGAAGAAAAAGAAATCTCTATTCCCACAGAACTCGGCATTATTCCAATAAAAGGTGGGGTAATTTTTCCAGATCAGATGGTGCCTCTTGTTATTCAAACACCAAAACTGGCAAAACTGATAGATGAGATATTGACTACAAATAAACTGGCAGGTGCTCTCACACAGCGTAATGCTGATATTGAGGAACCAAAGCCAGATGAAATTTACGAAATCGGTTGCGTCATTCAGATAACCAAAATGCTCAGGTTTCCGGATGGTACAATCAGACTGCTGGTCAAGGGTTTGAGACGATTTAAGGTTCTTGAGTATGTACAGGTTGAACCTTATTTGAAGGCAAAGATTCAGCTTTTCCCTGAGGGCTATAAGAAAACGATGTCTCTTGAGGCATTGATGCGCAATGTGATTACCATGTTTCAACAACTTGTATCACTTGCTCCATATCTGCCAGATGAACTTGGCGCAATGGTGCTCAATATTGATGACCCGGACCGGCTCGCAAATTTTGTAACGAGTTATACGAACCTTGATGTGAATGAAAAACAACAACTTCTTGAAGTCATGGACCCAAAAGACCGGTTTTTGAAACTGATTCCATTACTGCAGAAGGAAATAAGCATACTTGAACTTGGTGCTAAAATCCGTTCTCAGGTAAAGAATGAGTTTGATAAGGGTCAGAAGGAATTCTACTTGCGTGAACAGTTAAAAGCAATACAGAGAGAACTCGGTGAAACTGATGAGCACACCCGCGAGATTGAGGAACTGCGAAAAAAAATTCAGGAGGCAAAAATGCCGGGCGAGGTGGAAAAAGTTGCGCTAAAAGAACTTGACCGGCTCAGCAAAATGCCTCCCCAGGCAGCAGAATACACGGTATCACGCACCTACCTGGACTGGCTTGTATCACTTCCCTGGTCAGTTACCACCAGTGATAATCACGATATTGTGCGTGCAAAAAAGATACTGGATGAAGACCACTATGACCTTGAAAAAGTTAAAGAGCGTATTCTGGAATATCTTGCAGTAAAGAAATTGAAACCCGATTCCCGGGGGACAATTTTGTGTTTCATTGGCCCGCCTGGTGTGGGTAAGACTTCTCTTGGTAAGTCTATTGCGCGGGCACTGGGAAGGAAATTTGTAAGAATTTCGCTCGGTGGCATAAGGGATGAAGCAGAGATAAGGGGGCATCGGCGTACCTATATTGGCGCACTACCCGGCAGAATAATTCAATCAATCAAGACCTGTGGGTCAAGAAATCCAGTATTTATGCTTGATGAAATTGATAAAGTCGGAACTGATTTTCGTGGCGACCCATCAAGTGCCCTGCTTGAGGTTCTTGATCCTGAACAAAACAGCTCATTTTCCGATCACTATCTTGAAGTACCTTTTGATCTTTCCCAGGTGATGTTCATTGCCACCGGGAATTTGATCGATCCAATTATACCCGCACTCAAGGATAGAATGGAAATCATTGAATTACCTGGCTATATTCTTGAGGAGAAGACCGAAATTGCAAAGAAATATCTTATTCCCCGTCAAATCAATGAAAGTGGTCTGAAAACTGAGAACATAAGATTTGACGAGAAAGTTATCAAAACGATTATCAGTAATTACACCAGAGAAGCAGGGGTAAGGAATCTTGAAAGAGAAATAGGTTCTATCTGCCGTAAGGTTGCCAAGCGATTTGCTGAGGGCAAAAGAAAACCAGTTGTCATTAATAATGAAAATCTTACAGAATATCTTGGTGCGCCAAAGATTTTTTCAGAAGTTGCGGCAAGAAAAGGCGAAATTGGACTGGCAACAGGTCTTGCCTGGACACCTGCTGGTGGTGAAATCATTTTTATTGAATCACTGAAGGTGCGTGGGAAAAAAGGACTTATATTGACCGGTTTGCTTGGTGATGTTATGAAAGAATCGTGTCAGGCAGCATTATCATTCTTGAAGACAAAATTTGAAAAATGGGGAATCAAAGACAGTGAAGAATATGATTTGCATATTCATATTCCATCAGGAGCAATTCCCAAGGATGGCCCTTCTGCCGGGCTCGCTGTTGTTATGTCTCTTGCCTCATTGTTCCGGAAACAGCCAATAGAACCAAAGATTGGTTTTACCGGCGAGATTACCCTCACAGGTAGGGTCCTGCCAGTTGGCGGAATAAAAGAAAAAGTTATTGCTGCAAAACGTGCCGGGTTAAATGAAATATACCTGCCGGAAGAAAACAAGAAAGATCTACTTGAAATACCCGACTATGTCAGGAAGGGTTTAACATTCCACTTTGTAAAAAGAATTGATTCTGTTCTCAGTGAAATTTTCGAGGACAAGAAATACTTGAAAAAGAATAAAAAATGATTGTCTTCTTTTTCTTAGTTTCTATAAAATGGCAGGCATTATACATGCCGATTAACGACTCACTATTCAATATGAAGGTGTTAATAGAAATTCCTTCAGAACGTTTGAGATTTGTTATTAGAGATTCTATTCAAATTGCATCTTATGAAACCCAGTTGCTGATTTTTGACAAAAGGGGTGAGCAGATTGCCGGTGATTTCTGGTTCAGGGAAGTGGAAAAAAACGAAACAATCTTTCACGACTCTTTGAATCTGATTATTCCGAGGACCGCAAGTAAATTCAATCTAAGGGTCATTGATCTTTATGGACAGGGCATTTTGAATGTTTCCGACCGGATTGCCCTTTTAAATCTGATTGCCAATATTCATTCAGAATTTTCTAATGATTCATTGATAGTAATATTTACCGTGCTTAATACCAGATATCCACTGGTAGACCTTGATGTTAGTTTCCGCGGTATGAACCGACATAAATCATTGAGAGCAGGTGTTTATGAAGATACCTTGATCTTTCCCGTTGCACAGGTTACGAATGGAATATACGAAATGAAATTTGTGATAAGTGAGGGTAACCAGCTGATTGAAACGCTGTTGTTGCCCATTGAGATTGCTCGTCCTTTTTATCTTGATGAAACTGCCTGGCAGTTAAAGGTGACTCAGCTTGAGTATATTGCTACACCCGCTGAGCTCGCCATGCTAAGAAAGGCGGTGAAGGAGGAAAGGGATTCGCTCTGGCGTACGTTCTGGAGACAATACGATCCCACTCCGAATACACCATACAACGAAAAGGAGAATGAATATTTTGAGAGGATTGCATACGCCCAGGAGCATTTTTCATTCGGTGATAAGGGCTGGCGTAGTGACCGCGGGCGTATTTATGTAAAGTTTGGACCACCCGATGAGATTCAATCACGACCGTATGAATTATCAACAAAGCCTTACGAAATCTGGTATTACTATCGACTCAATTTGAAATTTATATTTTATGATCGTCATGGCTTTGGCGAGTACATTCTTATGAACCCTCAGGGAGAGCGCATATGATTTTGATTGTTTTGTTATCAGGAACCATTAATTTTCATCTCCAGCCTGTATTATACTACACCCCGCTGACAGCACAGGATTCTCTGGGTATTGAAACACCGGTAGAAGATATTTTCTATCTGGAATTCAATTGTGCGATTCCGTATAGCGAACTTTCATATAAGGAAATTGGAGGCAAGATTATCGCTGATTGCCGGATTGATGTGAAATTGATTAACAAAAACCAGACTGATTCACTGCTGGACTCTCTGTTCGCGCGATTTACCATTCCTTCTTTTTCGCAGGCAGCCAGAGAAAGAACCACATTTTATCTGCGCTTTGGTAACTATATTCCTTTTGGCGAATATGAATACGCCATTAGATTGTCTTCAGCAGACAACGCAGGAACAATTAAAGGGGTTTGTGCAGTTAATGACAAAGATTATACAATGAGTGATATTCTTCTTGCAAAGTCGATATCCCTTGATACTGCTGAAAGTTACCTGACAAAAGGTAATCTGAAGATTGTCCCAAATCCTTCAGGTGTTTTTGAGCAGGGTACTACCAATCTCTTCATTTACTACGAGCTTTACAACCTAAAACCCGGTATGGCGGAGCTGGAGATTAGATATCTTGTCAGTGACACTTCGGGAAAGATAATCAGAAAGATAACAAGAAAACTGGAGAGGAGATCATTGCATCAAGCCGTTAATATAGGATTGAATATTGAAGGTTTTGCACCCGGTGATTACCTGCTGAGGGTGACTGTGGGTGATACGCTGTTAGAACCTGTGGTTGAAAAATCAATTGGTTTCACTGTGAAAAGGAAAGAAGAAAAATTCGTGGAGGCTGAAGACCTACCGTATTATGATGCAATTGAGTATTTTGTAAGTACAAAGGAATATAGGTATTTTCTCACATTGAAGGACGAAGGGAGAAAGATGTATCTGAAGAAATTCTGGGAAAAGCACAATTACACAGAAATATCAGAAAGATATGAATATGCTGATGGACATTTTCAGGAGGGGCAGAAATCCGGTTCAAAGACTGACCGCGGTCGGATTTATATTAAGTACGGTCCGCCGGATGAAATTGAAAACAAACAATTTGAGGAGTCAAAGCCTTATGAACACTGGCAGTATTACAATGGTACCGAGTTTATTTTTGTTGATATCCGGGGGACACAGGAATATACCTTAGTCTGGACAAATGCCCGGGATGAGAAATCAAAACCGGCATTGTATTATTATCTTCCTAATTATAAGAAACGGGAGATTTATGATGTATTATACAAGGAGTAAGTATGGAAACAAGGGAATTAAATAACCAGGTGGTGAATGAAACACTGGATCAAAAACTTAATCTTTTGTTTGAGATGCTGGGTAATATCAAATCATTGCTTGAGAAAAACACTGATTTGCACAGCAAAATCTATGAGGAAATACATTTGTTAAGAGTACTGCTTTCCACATCCAACCTGACAAAGAAAGAGAATATCGCAATTTTTGTTGACTCACAAAATCTTTACTATTCTGCAAAAATGAGTTACGGTGCAAAGGTTAATTATGAAAAACTTATGCGTCTGATCACCGGTGAAAGGAATCTTGTCAAAGCCTATGCCTACATAGTCCAGCCTCCAGAGGGTGACGCAAAACCTTTTGCTACAAGTCTGGAACACATTGGTTATATTGTGAAGATCAAGGATGTTCGTACACGGGCAGATGGTTCAGCAAAGGCGAACTGGGATATGGGGATGGCTCTTGATATTCTGGGAATTATTGACTATGTAGATACAATTGTGCTTGCTTCAGGAGACGGCGATTTTGTGCCACTGGTGGAGTTCGTTCGCAATCGACACAAACGAGTGGAAATTTTTTCATTTCCGGAAAATACTGCTTATGATTTAAAAGAAAAGGCAGATAGGTTTGAACCGCTTGATGAACGGGTAATTCTTTAATAATTTGTCTCGGTTAAGTTGGATGATAGATTATCACATCCATACCAATCATTCAATTGATGCCCAGGGTAGTCTTGTAGATTATGTTGAAAGGGCAATAGCCCTGGGCATGAGTGAGATTTGTTTTACCAACCACTGCGAACTGGATGTTGAGCGAGACGATAACCTTATTCGGTTTAATGGCAATATTCAACCACTGAGCAGAGATACATTGAAGAGACTGCAGGATGAAATATTGGTACTGAGAGATAGGTATCAGAAGGCAAATGTAGAAATCAAATTCGGTATTGAGGTTGGTTACTACGAGGGTGTTAATGACCGTCTCAAAAATCTTATTGATGGCATAGAACTGGATTATGTTCTTGCAGGCATCCACTGTCTTGAGCATATCTGTATTGATAGTTCAAGAGAATGTGACAGATATTTTCAGAATCATAATGTTCATAAACTGCTGACTGACTATTTTGATACAATGGAAAAATTGATTTGTTCCCAGGCTTTTGACGCGGTTGCTCACTTTGATGTGTATAAGAAATATGGAATGAATTATTATGGCCATGCCATAGGATTATATGACAGGGATAGGGTTTATCACCTTTTTGAACTTATGGTTCAATATCATGTCGGTCTTGAAATAAATTCTGCGGGGTGGAGACGAACCGGTGAATTTTATCCCTCAAAGGATTTGCTTGGACTTGCAAAAGAGGCAGGCATGGAGATTATTACGATTGGCTCTGATTGTCACAAGCCTGACGACCTGGCAAAAGGAATCAAGGAAGCCATTGAATACGCACAAACACATGGATTTAAAAGAATCTACCGATTTGACAATCGGATGCGGTTACCCCTTGACATCTGAAGTTTGAGTATTATAATATTAAATAGGAAGGTGCAGAAAATGACCAGATGTTTCTTATTTTATTCTGCGAAAGTTTTTGTTCTGCTTTTCTTGAGCATCGTGCCAACTGGTGCTTATCACCTTGATATCCCTGTTGATAATCTCACCTATACCATTGAACCGGTTAAGGAATTTCAAAGAATCAATCTTGAATATGGCATAATACCAGATGTCAGGGGGGCACCGGAAATTCCGATTTTTACCCATTCTTTTTCATTGCCGCACTGTCGGCGGATAATTGATGTTATAGTCGTGAACGAACAATGGGAAGTTGTTCCCGGAGAGATTTATCTGATTCCGGTTCAAAACAGAAACACCATTGGTCAAACAAGTGATTTTGTTGAACCTGATTCAATGATTTATAACAGGTCCGATTACTATCCTGCCAGTATCGTATGTGGATTCCACTCGGGTAATTTAAGGGGATATAGAATTGGGCAGGTTTCATTTACGCCGTTCAGGTATAATCCTGTCTTGAAAAGATTGGAGGTTCTCAGACGACTTGAAGTTGAGGTGATGACCGAAGAATGTGCCTCGGGTATATCTCCGGTCAGACAAACGGATTTTTCAAGGTCGGTTTTCAGAAATATCTATACCGCGCTTACCGGTGAAATATCGGTTTTTGAAACGAATTCTTACACTGATGAGAATACTGGTGATTTATCACCAACAGAACTACCTTCTCTTCTGGGCCCACCAGTTGATTTGCTGATTATTACCACAGAACAGTGTGTTCCGGCTTATGAAGAGTTTAAGAGATTGAAAAAGCGACTGGGATTCAATACAACGATCAGGACCGTGGACTGGATTAAACAACACTATCAGGGTGTTGATGATGCAGAGCGAATAAGGAATTTTATAAAGGAAGCTGTTGAAAAATGGGGTGTGAGTTTTGTGCTTCTGGGAAACGATGTTCCTTATATTCCTACGCGCTGGGTCTGGGTAGAGTATGTTATGGGTAATTATCCTGCCCACATTACAACAGACCTATATTTTTCTGATCTTGATGGTAATTGGAATCGTGATGGTGATGACCGTTTTGGTGAGGTCACTGATTCAATTGATTTGTACCCTGATGTGCTGGTTGGAAGAATACCCGCGCAAAATCCAGATGATGTTGTTGGCCATTTGAACAAAATTTATTCCTACATTTTTGATTATAAAATTCCTCCGCAGGGTAAGGTTCCATATTACAGAAAATCCCTATTCCCCTGCAGTATTTTCATAAGCGAGAATGATTCATATTATATGGCAACCCGTTTGAGCACCCATCTGCCTAATTATTTGGTTAAAAAGTTTTTGTATGAGAAACCCAAACAGGAATACCTGGATGCAATATACGATGACTACAATCTTATCACATTCCTTGCCCATGGTGATGTCAATCTTATGCGGATAAAAACGAACCCCCGCCAGTATGTTACTAACTTCACTTATGATTCACTTTCCAATACAGTATATCCTTTGATGGTGGTTATCACCTGTTATGCAGGACCATTTCAGGAAGACTGCCTTGGCGAACACTGGGTAATGAACCCTCATGGTGGTGGTATTGGATTCATTGGACCAACAAGTTCCAGTGTTGCCCAGGACCAGGAAGTATATGTAACTTTTCTATTTGATGCTCTTTTCAAGAACCCGCTCGGAGCCAGTCTTGCTTGGTCAAAAATTCCACTGATACCGCAGGCTCAGTTTGATACCTGGTGTCGGGTTTTCCAGTATTCTTTAAACTTACTTGGTGATCCTACATTGAGTTTATGGCGCACAACACCCAATCTTATTGATACAGTCGTTTTAAGCAAAGATACTTTGCATTTGGGAAGTGATACTCTTACTATAAATGTTTTTCCCCAGTTTGACACATTCTTTGTCGTTTTCAATAAAGACAATGAACTTTTTGTGAAGGATACAGGTTTTGCTGGAATCTCAACAACGATTCTGAAGATCAAATCTGCGGGATATTTGAAGTATACAATATTGAAACGCGATCTTATACCATATATTGATTCAGTCTATGTTCAACCTTTAGCACCATATCTTACATTTGACCATTATCAGGTGGTTGATTCATCTGGAAATGGAAATGGCATTCCTAATCCAGATGAAACCATTGATTTATATCTTGGTTTGATCAATAACGGCATGCAATCTGCAGATTCCTGCAGGCTCATGATTTCAAGCCCGGATAGTTTTGTTACGATTATTGTTGATACAACATCTTATGCAATAGTGCTACCTGGTGAAATAAAGACAAATCTTACGCCGCTCAAACTGAGAATCAATACCTTAACACCTGATGGATACGGTATCAATCTGTTTCTGCAAATGAATTATGGTTTATATAACAGTGATACCTGTCAGATTATTATTGAGTCACCAAAACTTTCACTTTTCACACAATCTTACAGCACTGACAGCGTTGCTTACTGGGTTATTCCATACATTGAGAATCGTGGTCATTGTACAGCAGATTCAGTATGGGCAAAAATAAGGAGTTATTCAGACACAGTGGCAGTAATGGATAGTCTCTGCTATTTTCCGTCTATTGCACCCGGTGAGATTGTGCCGGCTCGTGATTCATTTGTATTACAGCTGGATTACCCGGGATCAGTATGCTACAATTTTCTGCTTTATTACCATGATACAAAGATCTGTGAGCAGAGAATTGTGCTCAGAACAATAGCAAAAACAGATTCATTATGGATTTATGGCAAACCAAATTCAATCGGTTTACACTGGAAACCAGTTAGTGGTGCAAAGGGCTACCGTATTTACCGATCAAGAGACCCTGGTGGTCCTTTTGAGTTCATTATTAATGCTTTGACACCAGTTGCCTATTTTGAAGATAACGATGTGGAGCAGATGACTAACTACTATTACTGTGTTGTTGCTGTTGATAGTTCAATGAATCAAGGTTGTCCTTCTGATACAGTTGTCGGCATGACTAATCCACTGGTTGCTCCTGGTTGGCCCAGGACTGTATATGGTTATCTTTTTTCTTCACCCAATTTTGGTGACCTTGACCCAGATTATCCCGGACTTGAAATAACCGTCTGCGGTAAGAATGGTAGTGTCTATGTCTGGCATAATGATGGTACGCCTGCAGTTAATAACCCTGATGGAATTGTGTTTCAGACAAACTACGAAATATGGTCATCGCCTGCAGTTGGTGATGTTGATAGTAATGGCACCCCTGAAATAGTATTTGGTATCAGAAAGCCTGATAGCAATTTGTATGTGTTAACCAAGTATAATAATTGCTGGGTTCCTCTATCGGGTTGGCCCAGATCCCTTACCGGCGGTATTCTTGGTTCAGCGGCACTGGCTGATATTGATGAAGATGGTGATCTTGAGATATTTGTGATTACAGAGAATGGCGGGTTATATGCCTTTCATCATACTGGAGAAGGTGTTTATTCACCTGATGGGTTATTAAAAAATCTATATGGCTGGCACGGTGGTTCTCCGGCAATAGGTGACATAAATAATGATGGCAGTCTGGAGATTGTAGTTTGTGGAGGTTCAAATTCTGACTCGCTATTTGTCTGGGATCGGTACGGAAATTACCTTGAACCATTTCCTGTCGCGGTGGTACGAAAGATTTCATATTCTGCGGTTCTCGGTGATCTGATGGGCGATGATAATCTTGAGATTTGTTTTTACACTGATTCCACAGATATGGTGAATGTTATCAATGTCTATGGTTCTGTGCTCTGGCAGCGTGATATTTACGCACTGGGTGATGTTGAGGCATATCCAGTCCTTGCAAATATCGTTGGTAACGAGCGACCCGAGGTGATCTGTGGAAGCAATAAGAATTTGCATGACCTACTGGTTTATGATTCTCTGGGAAATATCATACCAGGATTTCCGCCTTCAGTCGGTAATGAATACAAGTTGCCAATTGTTGCAGATATTGATGGTGATAGTTTATTTGATATTGTCTGCGGTGCAGCAGATTGGAATCTTTATGGTTTTGACAGAAGTGCTAATCTATTAGGAGGTTTTCCTATACATTTTGGGATCAGACTTGAGCAGTCTCCAGCAGTTTATGATATTGATAATGATGGAAAATTGGAGCTCATGGTCGGTGCAAATGATTATAAGTTCTGGGTATTCAATCTTGATTCAAAGGTTTTTGACTGGCCAAAATTTCGGTATGACCCATACAATTCAGGTTGCTATAAATCACAGTACTGGCCTGGCATTAAGGAATATATTGCCCGTAAAAATAAATCTAAATTTTACTTTGGTATAGCACCAAATCCATTTAAGAAAAACCTGGTGATTAAATTCCAAATTCCAGATTCCAATCTCTCTACTCGCTACTCCCTACCTGCTACTCTCTGTATCTACGATGCTACAGGCAGGTTGGTGAAGTCCTTCAGTGATATTCAGTGTAATGCGGTTAATTCAGTGTATTCAGTGCTCTGGTCTGGTGATGATGATTTAGGTCGTGCAGTGCCTGCTGGTGTCTATTTTGTGCGATTTGAAGTGGGCGATTTCAAACAGATTAAAAAGGCGGTCATGCTCAAATAATAAGTGTTTAACTGTTCACTTGAGTCTTGACATTGAAACAAATTTGTTTATAATCTGTCATTAAAATGAAATATAATAGAAAGGAGGTGATGACGAAAGAGAAACATCAGTGAAAAGGAAAATAGTAGTTCGGTAATCCCGAACCAAAAGAAAGGAGTAGAGATGAAAAAAATGTTAATAATCTTGCTGGTATTGGCTTTTGCGGTGGGTGCCAGTAGATCAGGAACCCATCAGCAAGTAATACCTCTATCTAGTGTGAAAATAGAACAGGTGAAAGAGAATGTTCCACAGGACATAAATCGCAATGATGCTTATCCTGTATTTTCAAACAAAACCCAGTCAACATTTGTTCCAGTAAACTACGGAGATGCCACAAAGATTGCTTTTTCTAATGGTATCTCGTTTGACACAAGACTGCTGGGGAAAAGTGGTGAACCTGAATTACCGGCTGAATTGAAAACCCAGTATCGTGATGATGAAACCGGATACTATATTGTGCAATTTTCAGGTCCTATTTATGGACCTGAGAAATCATGGCTTGAATCTCAGGGTATCAAGATTCACTTCTACATTCCCAATTATGGTTTTGTTGTCTCGGTAAAAGGACAGGCACAGAGAAATGCAATCCTTGCCAATCCATCAATAAACTGGATGGGTGTTTATCAGCCTGCTTACAAAATTTCCAGTCTGTTCAATGAGAAAAAAGACTGGCAGATGGTTACGATTTTGCTATTCAATGATGCTGATATATCCCAGGCAGTGAATCAGATAAAATCAATCAGTGGCAGGAATGATGTTGTTGTCTCTGATAACGGCATAAACAAGATGGTCTGGGTAATGGCAAAACCAACTGATCTGACTGCACTTGCAAACATTAAGGAGATTTACTGGCTTGAGCCATTTATTCAACCTGATATGCACAGTAATCAGGAATATCAATGGGTTGTGCAGACCGGATATCGTTCCACTGCGCCACCTGCCAATGACAATGTTGCCCGTAGAATGTGGGGAATGGGAATACTTGGTCAGGGTGAAATAATCAACCATTGTGATTCGGGAATAAATACCAGTCATTACCAGCATCGTGCTAATAGTCCAGCAGTCACTACCTGGGGTGTGTATCCCACTCATAATAAGATTGTTGCCTATGATTCTGGCGCTCCAGCCAGTATTATCTTTGGTGATGGTAGTGGTGCAAGTTATCATGGCACCCATACGGGATGCACTGCTGCTGGAAATGATACAGTATTAGGAACCAGTTATCATGATGGTATTGCCAAGATGGCGAGAATTTATCACAATGACTGTGGTGACAATACAAGTTCTTCAATTTATACATTTGGAGACCTAAATGACCTTTATATCCGGCCTTATAATAAATACTATGCGAGTCATGGAATAAGGGCGTATCTCAGCACAAATTCCTGGGGTGCAAGTGCAGCAGGTGCATATACTTCTATGTGTCTGAATGTTGACCAGTTTATGTGGGCACACAAGGATTTTCTGCTTTTCTTCTCCAATGGCAATAATGGTACTGCTGGTTCTGTTGGTTCACCAGCGGCGGCAAAGAACTGTGTGTCAGTGGGCGGCACTTATAACAGCACAAGCTGTCGTTCTTATTACACCACCACTAGCAGGGGTCCAACACAGGACGGCAGGTATAAACCAACAATTCTGACACCCGGAGCTAGCATAACTTCTGCCACAAGTGGAACATCAACCTATAGTTCTATGAGTGGAACAAGTATGGCTTCACCGGGTGCATGCGGTGCTGGTGCACTGGTAAGGCAGTACCTGCGTGAGGGCTGGTATCCATCAGGCAATAAGGTAACAGGCAATGCCTGGGCATATATCAGTGCGGCAATGATAAAGGCGATACTTATTAATTGCGCTGATACTAATGTTACTGTTGGCACTTATGGTTATCCGCCTAACAATAACCTCGGCTGGGGCAGGGTTGATCTTGATTCCACGCTCTATTTTGCTGGTGATACACGCAAAACCTTGCTTCTTGATGATACGATAGGTGTTCTTACTGGTGAGAGAAAAGATTTTCACTTCAGTGTGCCTTCAGGTGCCACTAACCTGAAGGTTACCCTTGTCTGGACTGATTATCCAGGAAACCCGGCAGTTAACAGGCAGATTGTCAATGATCTTGACCTGTATTGTCAGATTGGCTCAACCTATTATCGTGGTAATCAGTATTCTGGTGGTCAATCAGTAGCAAATCCTTCAGCCAGGGATTCATTGAATGTTGAGGAGTGCGTACGGGTTAATTCACCGAGTGCTGGTGACTGGCTTGTTCGTGTTGAAGGCAGAAATGTCCCTTATGGACCACAGCCCTTCGCCCTTGTGATTACTTATACAGCGACGACCGTTGCTGGTGTTGTTTCAACAAACAAACCAGTCTATCGCGCCAATGATTTCATTGTTGACACAGTCAGGGTTCGTGTTGAAGACTTTAACTATGGTTCACCTGGTGTTCGTGATACAGTTCGTGTTGTACTTACTGGCAAATACATTGAAACCCAGCCAGAAACCCTGAAGTGCGCTGAAGTTGCTGAAAGTACCTATGTCTTCAAAGGTGAAATTCCATTACTCTTCAGGGGTGCAACCCATGGTGATGGCAGACTTTCTGTGTGTCAGGGTGATACGATTTATGTTTCTTATACTGATGCGAACCCTTCATATATTTCTACAACCTGGGCTGCTGTTGATGCCTGGTACTTCCAGATCTCTAATGTTCGTGCTGAAAATATTGGTGCGGTAAGCGTAGATATCTGCTGGACAACTAATGAAGGTGCGAATTCAAAGGTTTATTATGGCACGAATCCGTCTAACTTAAATCTTGTAGCACAGGTTGATACGCCATTCTGTATGCCACATCGGGTAACGCTTACGGGTCTGACACCAAATACCATTTATTACTACGATGTGGAATCAAAAGACTTCCGGGGTAATGCAGTCAGGGATAACAATGGAGGTGCACACTACACATTCAAAACCAGCGCTCAATCCGGTATTGATGTGCTTGTTGTGCTGCTCAATAACAATAATCAGGGAGAAGAGTTTGCTCATCCCGATTTCATGGAAAGGGCATTACAAGCCGGTGGTTGGACCTATAACTGGTGGCGAACAATGACCAATGGTCAATTTACCCGCAACCTTCTCAAATGGTATAAGGCAGTCTATTTCCAGGTTGCTCAGGAAAATTATCCGGTCTTCACCGCTGCGCAAAAAGAGACAATCAAATCCTATCACGATAACGGGGCAAGGCTGGCGTTTACCGGACACGATGTAGGCTATGATAACTGGCTGTATTCCCGTGTTGATACGGTTTTCTGCAAGAATCAACTTCATTTCCGCTATATTGGAGATATTACCGCAACTTCCTGGAATTCTATTAGGGGTATTGCTGGTGATCCGATATCTGGTAACTACACTGCAGGCGTTACCTATCAGCCGTTCCGTTCAGGTGCTGCAGGAGATTCAATCCTTCTTTCAGGAACGGGTGCTGCAGGAACCGGTTCTTATGTCTGGCATGGTAATGCGGCAAATGATTCCTGCGGTATAAAATGGGAATCAACTAATAATATGGGTACGCCTGGTGATGGTATCTGGGGTGGTCAGCGCACACGGGTGGTATTTAACGCCTTTGAGATCACTCAGATTGACACGACTAATCCAAATAGTACAACAAGAACCGATATTCTCAATAATATGTTCATCTGGCTCATTGGTCATGATCATCCAGATGTGACACTGTCATCCCCTGTTGGAGGTCAGACCTATACTTCCAGTCCAATCACAATTTCCTGGACTGCGACTGCATATGGTGGTGCAGTAATTGATACAACCTGGATTGAATACTCACCTGATGCAGGTCAGACCTGGTACTTGATTGCATCTGGTACAGGAATGACTTCACCGTATTCCTGGGATGTGAGTTCATTACAGAACGGAACCCGGTATCGCGTGCGGGTGACAGTTTGCGACAGGAATGTTTATCCTTCGTTAAAAGGTTTTGCTGAGACCGGTAATTTCAGGATAAATATTCCGGGTAATGATGATCATGGTCCCAAGGTTATTCCTAACTCTATTGTTGTTGCTAATAATCCAAAATTCGTTACCTCAACTGATACATTACTGGCATTTACTGCGGTTGTCAGTGATTCTGAAACTGGTTTAAGCACAATTGGTGCCGCGAGTTATATTGCAAAGAGTCCGAGTGGAAATTCCAGTGGTGAACTACCCATGCAGGTGGTGGATGGTGCCTGGGATGAGATTGTTGAGGATGTGAGTGCATCAATAAGACTCATATATGTGCCGGGTGCAGTCAATGTCTGTTCGCTATTTGTGCGCGGGCGCGACAATGCAACACTCAGGGCACAGAACTGGGGTGCCTGGTATTACCGGACATTTACAGTGATTAATGGTGATATTCGTCCGCTTCAGGGCGTGAATGAAGCAAATACGGGTATACCACTTTCCTACAATCTCTCCAGTCCTATGCCTAACCCAACAAAGGGTGTTGTTCGGATCAGTTATGCAGTACCCAAGACCGGTCGAGTAAGCCTGAGAATCTACAATTGTCTCGGTCAGGTAGTGCGCACGCTCATTGATCGCGAACAGGAACCCGGTTTCTATACCGCGATCTGGGATGGCAATGATGATGCAGGACGCAGACTTGCAGCGGGTATATACTTCTACCAGTTTACCGCAGATAACTTCAATGATACAAAGAAGGCGATACTTCTGAAATAACATCCGAAAGAATCAGTCAGGGGTGGGTAAAAAAACCACCCCTGACTGACAAATCTGTATTTAGACAAGATTAACCGACAGCAAGATTGAAATAAGACTAATGATACTCCGTGTATTTTGAAGAACATAAAAGACTGAATTTTTGTGTTTTTTATTTATGTGTTCTTTGTCCGTTAGTTCAATTTACAATGAACTAATTGCAACAAGGAGGTTTTTATGATTTTGAAAAAATATGTTGTATTTTTTTGTATCATCTTATGCCTTGGATATGGAAACAAAAGTGCTAATCTAATCAGGGTAGAACTTGGAGCAGACAGGCTTGAGCCGTTATTTGACCGAGGTTTAAGTATTGTTCAGGAACTGGAACATTGTGCATTGATTGTTGCCCAGGAGTCAGAAATTGAAAAACTATCAGGATATGAGTTTCAAATGCTCCAGCGTGATGCAAAGGAAGGTGAATACTATCTTGTGTACCAGTCTGGCAATGATATCATGCTTAAAGACTTTGGCGAAATATTGACTGCAGATAATAATGTTTCCCTGCTCAAGATTAAGCCAGAAATGTTGACTGAATTAACAAGACAGCCAGTTCAGATTGTAAGACTTTCTTTTAAGCCGATAATCAGGTCATCTATTGGTGTTTTTCCGCAGGTCAGTGCCAATCCGATTGTTCAAGAGATCATTGACAGAGTGAATCCTGATTCTGTCATCAGTTTTGTGCGCAGATTGCAGAATTTTCGCACCAGGTATTCAACCCATGATTCCTGTTTTGCTGCTGCGAACTGGATCAGAAACAAATTAATCCAATATGGTTGTGATTCAGTCTATTTCCAGTATCATACTTCAGGCCATGCACCCAATGTCATTGGTATCAAGTATGGCGTGTTGCACCCTGAAATCTATGCAGTTATTGATGGCCATTTTGACGCTACTTCAAATCAGGCACCTGACATTGCACCAGGTGCTGACGATAATGCGAGCGGCGCAGTTGCCGCAATTGAAGCAGCAAGGGTTATGAAGGATTACCTATTTGAATATTCGGCAAGGTTTATTGCCTTCAGCGGTGAGGAATTTGGTCTGTATGGAAGCGAATACTATGCAAATAACGCAAGAAACAATGGTGACAGTATTTTAGGAGTTCTTAACGGCGATATGATTGGTTATGTTGATGCCTCACCAGAAGACTGCAATGTTCTTACCAACAGTGCCAATGTGCCATTTGCCGATTTCTTTGTTGCCTGTGCTGACACCTATACAAACCTGCTCACAGTCAAACAAACTGTTTCATCCATACCATCTGATATCCAGCCATTCTACGACAATGGCTATCATGGTTTGTGCAATATTGAAGATTACTGGCCAACAAATCCTCATTATCATAGCACAAGTGATACTATTGGTGCTGGCTATAATAATAATGCATTTGCTACAGAAGTTATCAAGGCTGAGATTGCTGCACTTTCAGTATTGATAAAGCCATACGGCACATCAGGCATGCCGGCAGTTCCCACAATAATCAGACCATTCAATTTTGCACGGTTATCCGCGCTTCAACCCACACTTTCATTTACTTCTACTGATCCTCAGGGTGACAATATTCAGTATCGCATATTATGGGATGAAGACCCGAATTTTGCGAGTCCTGAAAGTATTACTACTGTTACCTATCCAAGTGGCTCAATTGTTGATTTTGTCTTTCCGGCACCATTGCAAAATGGCATGACTTATTGGTGGAAGGTGAAGTGCACAGATCCGGGTGGCACTGGTTTATGGACACAATATTCAGGAAAACTCTCATTCACAATCGGGACGAGTTTGCCTCAGAACTCCTGTTCCTGGTATCAGACAACCGGTGCCCAGTTTTGTTTTGATATTTTTGATGGCACACAGGTTCAGGGCGATAGTGTTGTGCTCCTGCCTTCGGGACAGACAGTTATTGATACACTACTATTTGAAAATTTTGAATCAGGAATACCAGGAAACTGGACAATTGTGAACAGCAACAACGATAGTTATTACTGGACAGCAGGAACAACCTCAGACCTTGGCAGTTATCAACCACCTGCCTACGGTATAAAATACGCCTTCTATTCTGATGATGATGCTGGCAGTGGTGCACCGCAGAGTGTAGAAGAAGGATTGATTTCTCCAAAAATATATGTTGGCAATATCACAAATGGCTTGGAACTCGTGTATGGTTATGGATACAGAGATTACAGTTCTTATGATTTCTACCGGGTAAGGATGAGACGATTTGCAGGTGGCTCCTGGACAAACTGGGTTCAATTGCGTGAGTACAATGCCAGTAGTTCAGGTACTGAAACAATTAGTTTAAATTCATATCTACCATGTGATTCTGTACAGTTTGAGTGGTATTATACAGAGACGAGTTCAACCTGGGGATGGGCTTGTGCAGTTGATAATGTCCTGTTGCGTCATTCATATCAGATAACAAATTATGGTGAAGTTCGTGGCACACCGGTTGCATTTTCTGATCTATCACGCACATATCCGAGAAACAAATGGGGTGATGTGGTATGGCATAAGGCAACTGCAGGTGATTCTGTTGGGATTCAGGTTGAATACTATACCGGCTCAAACTGGCAACTTGTTCCAAACTCGGTCTTGCCCGGTAATGCTACAGGTTTTTTTACTACGCTTGCCATAGACACAATAAGATTGACAAATGTGGATACGATAACTTATAATACCCTGCGGCTGAAAGGCTTATTCTACAGGATAACGAAATCACCCAATATTCCGTCATTGCTTGATTGGGAAGTTGGCAATCTTGCAGGTTATGTCGGTGTTGAAGAATCTGGTGAATTGGGGAAATTACAGTTTGAGGTTTATCCCAATCCATTCAAAAATCACCTGGTGATAAAATTCCAAATTCCAAATCACAATAACCAAACAAATTCCAATTATCAAATTCCAAATAATTCCGAAATCCGCAATTCGCAATCCGAAATAGAATTCAGTCTCTCTACTCGCTACTTGCTACTTGCTACTCTCCGTATCTACGATGTAACCGGTCGTTTAGTAAAATCCTTCAGTGATATTCAGTGTAATGCAGTTAATTCAGTGTATTCAGTGCTCTGGTCTGGTGATGATGATTTAGGTCGTGCAGTGCCGACCGGTGTCTATTTTGTTCAATTGAAAGTCGGCGATTTCGAACAGATAGCAAAGGTCGTGTTATTGAAATAATGAAGCAAGGAGATTACCAGTCACTTTAATGAAGTGATAGTATGACAAAGATAATGCTGGTCTTAATTGCTTCACTTGTGCTATTCTCAGGGGCTCAGGAAATTGGTGCAAGATACCTGATCATAACCCATGATAATTTTTACAACGACATTCTACCCCTGGCGCAGTGGAAGCACAAAAAGGGCATGAGAACAAAGATTGCCCGGCTCTCTGAAATTGGTTCGACTGCAACACAGATCAGGGATTATATTGTCAATGCCTACAATAACTGGCAGATAAAACCTGAATATATCCTGTTCGTTGGTGCGCCGAATTTTATTCCCTTTCCTCTTGTGCTCGGCTGGAATTCTGATAATTACTATACAAATGTGAGCGGAGACCTGTATAACGAAATACTTTCAGGTAGATTGACCGTGCACAATACAACCGAAATTCAGACTGTTGTTCAGAAAATTCTCGCTTATGAACGGACACCCAATACAATGGATACTATGTGGTTCAAAAGGGCGTGTTTGATCGCCAATGAAGATTATGGTTATTACCCGCCCATTGGAAATGATACAGTCTACTGGAATGATGTGCGACACGCGCGCAATCTTATGCTCGCCAATGGTTATAATCTGATTGATACCCTGTCTGCAGGGCTGGGTAATGGTGCATATGATGTATATCAATCAGTGAACAACGGTAGGGGATTTTTGATGTATCGTGGGACAGGTCTTGGTAACTGGTATTCGCCTTTTTACTGTTATCCTGAAGTTACAACAAACGGAACAAAATTGCCAATTGTTCTTTCCATTACCTGTAGAACAATGGGCACTGGTTCAACACCAGCTGAGGCAGAAAAATGGCTTTTGACCGGTACACCAACAAATTTAAGGGGTGGTTCTGGATTTTTTGCCACGACGACTGTGGGTGGTGGTTTTATCACATTTTTAAGGAGTGCAGTGGCGCGTGGATTTTTTGATGCTCTGTTTGTTGAAAGGAAAAAAACCTTTGGCGAGGCGTGTGAAGGTGGCAGGAGAAGAGTGTACACAGTGTATCCCTATTCAGGTGGTGATGAAGAGTATGTTGGTTTCACCACGGTTGGTGATCCGGAAATGAATATCTGGACTGCGGCACCCTGTTCCCTCTTAGTTATGCATCCACAGTTAATACCTTTTGGTAGTGCAAGTTTTACGGTTAGTGTTAAGAAGGCATTTGGCTTGGCTCCTGTGGATAGCGCATTTGTTTGTATTATGGCGCAGCAGGATAGAGTTGTCTATGTACTTGATACAACTGATGAGCAGGGTAATGCCCATTTTTCAATCAGTCCTCATATTGTTCATGATACAATTCATGTTACGGTCACGGGACGAAATCTGAGACCATACGAAGGTCATATGATTGTTGAAGATGTTGAAGCACCTTATGTTGTTTACTTGAAATCAGTGATTGATGATTCGCTCGGAGGCAATAATAATCACCTGATTAATCCGGGAGAAACAATCAATCTGCCATTATGGGTGAGAAACTGGGGTGATAGTACTGCTTATGGGGTAAGCGGATTATTGAGAAATGCGAGTCCTTATATAACGATGCTCGATTCAATTAAAATGTTTGGTAACATTAGTGGACAGGATTCAGGCTATACGGGTGAGAATGGTTACAAATTCTCGGTGCGCAAGGGTTGTCCTGACATGCATTATCTGATGTTTGATTTGATATGTCGGGATATCTACGATTCGACCTGGTTTTCTCACTTCAGTTATAGAGTATATGCACCATTACTTATATTCCTGGAAGCACATATCAGTGGTGGAAATGGTAACAACAATATTGAACCAGGAGAAACAGTTTTTGTTAGAGTGCTGATAAAAAATACAGGCCATGCACCTATTGATAGTATTAATGCTACACTTCAGAGTCTTTCAGCCTGTGTTGGTATTATTGATTCCCTGGGGACCTATGAACATATCGGTATTGATTCTACCGGGTTAAACGATGCAGACCCTTTTATGATCTATGCTGATTCATTGACTCCTCAGGGAACTACTGCTCATTTCCAGCTTGTTCTCAGTAGTCCTTTGTATGATGATACTATTGCATTTTCTCTGGTAATTGGTAAAGAGGATTACTATATATGGAATCCTGATCCCACGCCTGGTTCTGGTTTGAATATACACAATATCCTATCGAATCTGGGGTATTCTGGCCAAATTGGCACAATGCTATCTGCAAATTTGCAGATTTACTCTACAGTCTTTGTCTGTCTTGGTGTATTTCCAAATAATTACACAATCCTGAATAATAGCAATGAGGCAACAAGGCTGGTTGATTTCGTCAACAATGGTGGCAGACTTTATATGGAAGGTGGAGATGTCTGGTATTATGATCCAATGATTGGCGGTTATGATTTTTCTGGTATTTTTGGTCTGATTCCTCAGGATGATGGTTTGTCTGATATGGGCCCAATCGCAGGTAACACCGGCACATTTACTGAAGGGATGTATTTCAACTATGCTGGTGAAAATGAGTGGATGGACCATATTGGTCCTTCAAGTTCTGGTTCTTTTCTTATTTTTCGTGATGCGGATAATTATTATGATTGTGGTGTTGCCTATGATGCAGGAAACTACCGGACAGTTGCCAGTTCATTTGAACTCGGTTTGCTGGTTGATGGTTCACCACCATCAACCAGGGCAGTCTTACTTGATTCCATAATGCACTTTTTTGGATTTTCGCACGAAATCGCTGAAGGAACAGAAAGTGAGGCACCTATCTTTTCTCTTTTGCATGTCTATCCCAATCCATTCCGGAACCAACTGATGATTAAATTCCAAATACCAAACACCAAATTCCAAACAAATCCCAAATCTCAAATTCCAAATTCCAATCTCTCAACTCTCTACTCTCTACTCGCTACTCTCCGTATTTACGATGCTACGGGTCGTTTGGTAAAATCCTTCAGTGATATTCAGTGTAATGCTGTTAATTCTGTGTATTCAGTGCTCTGGTCTGGTGATGACAACACAGGTCGTCGTTTGCCGACCGGTGTCTATTTTGTGAGGCTGGAAATAGCAGATTATAAAAAAGTAGAGAAGATAATTCTGCTCAAATAACCCCCTTTCTCTACATGAGGGTGGGGATGAAATCCCAACCTCATTAATAAAAACTCACCAGAATGAGTTTGATTATTTAGGAACTCGGCAGAAAATTGAAAAACTGCAAGATTTCAACATTTCAAAATTTTGAAATCATCAAATGTTATTTGACCATTTAACCAATGCTCAGTCTCATCTCAGTTAAAAGCAATTTCAATTTTTTATATTTTAAATCCTCTCTAAACTGGTAATGAGGTGTGTACCCATTCGCACTTCCCCATTGACTTTACAGGTATCAGTGGTGTGTTCGTCTCATAGGGGTAGTTAGAAAAAAAACAACCGAGTTCATCCCCGGTTCTATTTTGATTACTCTTTTTCCATTATGAGTAATCTATCCAGTTGTTTTTCAGATTTCGCTGTATATTAACTGTATTTTACTTGCCTGCTTCCAGCAGAAATTGCTTAAATATTAAATAATACGGTATTATACTCGGGATATAATGGGCTTCGTTTTCACTATGGGGACCAATGCCGGCTTGGCCAAATATAACACAGGGAATTTTCAGGAAACGTGCCTGAGTGGCATGAGGTTTACCAATACCCAAATATTTTTGTTTATTTCCGCCGTATAAATTTATTATTATATTTAAGAGATTCTGTATCATTGAATATTTTAAATTCGCGATTTTGCCAGGTTCTTTATTTATGTATTTAAATTCTATTTCCAGTTCTTTTAGCTTTTTTTCAAGCTTGGAAATTATGCTTTCAAAATTGTCTTCAGGAATTGGTCTAATTTCTAATCCTGCCTCTACTTCATTGGGTGTTGTGTTGAAATTCGCCAATTCTCCGGCAAAAATATAAGGAAGGGAAAATGTTGTCTTCCAGTGTTTTCGTTTTGATTTATAGAACAATTTTTGGAGATAATTACTTAGTTGAATTATTCTATCAATTAAAGTGGGTTCCACAATCTGAGCTGAATGTTCTTGCTTTCCTTTGGCTGTGAGATGGATCCGTATCAAACCACGGTTTTTTAATTCAATCTTTCCTACTTTCATAGGTCCTTCGCCTGTTCTCTCGCCAATTATTGCAAATTCAGGTTTATAATTGAATGCCTCTGCAAGTTCCTCAAGGATATGCGGAGTTCCACATTGTACAGTTTCTCCGGGCTCCTCATTGCCTACCAATAAAATGCCAAATTTGACATTTTTGTTCATTTTTTTCAAGTCTTTTAAAAGAACCAATATTGTAGCAACTGTTGTTAGCATATCTGTGGCGCCGCGTGCCTTTAGCCAATCGCCCTCAACTATCGGAATTAACTGTCTATGGTTCTGGGGTGAAACACGGTCGTAATGGCCAAGAAAGAGTATTTTACCTGAAAGAATGTCCTCATCGCCTGTATCACAGTATAACCCTGGGAAACTATTACCATTTTTGAATTCAATTACTCTGAGATTGGCGTTCTTTAGAAATTGCACAATATATTCATAACACTGATATATCGCTTTAAGGTTTTTATGCTTGCCAATGCTGATGGCTGGGATTTTAATCAAATCAATGGCAAGATTTAATATTTCCTTCTGTTTATTCTGCAGATTAAGTTCATTCATTCTAACTCCTCAAGGCTTTCATATAACCTTGTAATAGAAGCATCTGTATAATCTGGTGCATTCGCATAAGAAAAACGAATAAAATGGGGTTGTCTGAAGACTGAGCCATGTATTATTGCAAGGCCACATTTATTAGCAAGATAACTTTTTAAGACTTCAACATCAGTAATTCGGTCAATAAGGTTGCCATCATCAGTTTTCAATTCTTTACCTTTGGGAATTTTTTTACCAAGCCAGGGGAATATATTCAGAAATGCATAATATCCCTGGTCGCAGATAAATTTAAAACCGAGTTGCTTTAATTTAGTCTTGACAATCTTTCTACTTTCTGCAGTAGGAATAATAACTCTGGTTACCCAGGGATGTTGAAGAGGATTTTTTTGTTTGTATATTTCAAATGCAGCTGCCTCACCAAGGACATTAGGCAAGATTGTATGCGTGGCTATGCCTTTGATTTTTCTGGCGATGGAGATTGACCCGCAGACTAAATGGGCATTTCTTAAATTTGATGCACCCGCCATTTTTGTCAGTCCATCCATAAAACATACTCTTTGTTGAGCATCTTTTGATAGCGACTTGTATATCTCATTCACATCATAACAGCCAATTTCAAGGTCGGTCACTGCCTGATAGATTAGATCAACAAAAATATAATCAATACCCCGCATTGTTGAGTATTCAATCAGTTTTATCAATTCGTCTACATTAAGATAATTGCCAGTAGGATTGTCTGGAGTGGTAATTATAATCCCAAGAATTTTGCGATTATTCTGGCGAGCAAAGTCTAATGAAATATCAATTGACTCCGGCAAAATTTTAAACCCGGTATCTGGTGCCCCCGGTGCACACAACATATTGTAGCCATTAATATAAGCGCCCTCTGGATATGAGCCCCAGGGTGCCGCTGAAACAAGGATAAAATCGCCAAATCTTCCTGAATCCTGCATAATCGCCTGATACCATTTTTGTAGCGCGTCCCGACCACCATCACAGATAATAATGTGTTCAGGTGTCAAGTTTGTCTCTGAATCAAATTGGTAGTAATTCTCAAATATTGCGTTTCTTACTGCCATGCTACCATTCGGTTCGCCGTATTTTGTAGAGCGTGTCTCAGGCAAAAAATTTATTAATGCCTGGGCAAGTTCCTGTTTGGGTATTCCACCGAGGCTCATTCCGCCATCACCCTGTGATGCGTCATAAACTGGAATATCGGGATTGTTTCGTGTAAATTCATCAAGTTCTAATTTAATAGTAAACATTTTTGAGGGCCAGACTTCCCGCTTTTTAAAGACCATTTCCGGATTCATATCTCTTTGATTTTCGCAGGGCTGGGGTTTTAAACTATGTGATATATCCTGCCCTGGATAACAGACATCATATGCTTTCATTGTATACCTCCTTTGCACTTAAGCATAATGATAAAAGTCTATTCGTCTAAATATTTTTTTCTAATGCCCAGGGTATTAGCTAATCTATTCAACACATAATCTCTTCTTTCTCGTAAGCAAGATTTTGTAAACTCAGGTGGAACAATAATAAAACCTTTTTTTGTTTTCTCGGGTTTTTTGCCCACATATTTCATAAGGGCAGAGATTTTTTTCTCCGCTTCATTTTTCGCACCTCTCGCAAGTTCATAAATTGGTAGTAGATCGTCGTAAGTTCCAATTTCTCGCGAGAAATTTTCCATTTTGTGGAGAGTCTGAGCAAGAAATTCTCTCATTGTCAGTCTAATCCTGGAAAAGGGGTGTATTATTTGTGCATTGAGTCCCTGGCTCATCGCCTGTTTCTCGTTGTATGAAACACAAGCAAGGTCTTTTTTTGAATATTTAAACTTCACACTGAATTCGGGATTACAAAAAATGTATAAAGAGAGTGTCTGAATAAACGCTGCCTTTGCGATTTCAAACGAATAATCACCTCCTGCCTCTTCGCATCGGATTTCAATTCGGTTTAGAGGAATACCTAATAGCCTGCGAACATTATCTTTTCGCCAGATTTTGATGATATTTTCTAAAGTAGCACCTCTTTTATCAAGCCAGCCGAGTTTCTCAGCAACCCTCAGCCTCTCAAGAAATGGTAAACTATTTTTGCCTTTAAGGGATACAAGCGATGGGTCATTTTCTATTTCAATGTCATCAATCACAATATTATGAAACCAGGCTGCTCTTTCAAGTGAAAATGGAACTTCACCAAGCCGGCGTTCGCCTTTAGGTCTTATCGGCATATAGTTATTTGCACCGATGAGTATTTCTTTTTCTATGAGAAAAAGTGAAATCTTCTGGAAATGTTCGTAGTCTTTGAGCATTAAGGGATAATTCGTGCTTTCAATCTGTGGCAATTTTGCCCAGCGACTTGACTGATAACCCGTAAGGACCGTATATTCCTCGCCATTTTCAATGACATAATCAAAAGGTGAATTTGCTTCAATAGCGATGATTAGAGAAGCAAAAGCCCTTAACTTGCAGGCAAGCCAGACATAGACCTCATTTTTAAAACCAGTATAGCCCATACTCCCTGTTCCTTTCCTAATGCCGTTGCGATGATACTGTAAAGCAATTAACGGTTCAGGCAGTGAGATATTTCCATGCATACCCTGGGGTGTAAGTCTCTCTCCATAGCGCTTAACCATTTCTTCAAGATACCATCTTTTTTCTTCTCCCCACACCTCTGGTATGTGTTCACGGTCAATCTGCGCGGATTTATAAAGAGTCCCTGAACTCAATAGAATTTCACTCATATTCGGTAATTCATTGAGAATGTGTTCAAGTGCCTGCCATATAATTGCTTCTATGCGGATAATTTCGTCAACTGCCTGGCGATAGGATATTTGGGGTTCAGTAATTGTTTCCACCATAAAATCAAAAACTTCAGGTGTAATTCTTGGTCGAATATAGAATGGGATATCACCATATGTCATTATAAATTTATAAGCAGACTGGCGGCCGATTTTTTGAATCGGGCAGAGAGTTTGACCATCTACGAAGGCATATTCCTTTTCAATTCCATAGATATTGCACTCGCTCTCCCTTTCGGCAAGTTCAAATGCCTTAATTACTTGCCTGGTAGTTATCGGTTGCAATCTTAACGAACCTTTGAACATTGATTCTACCTCCTTTCGTAAAATAAAAAGCCCACCATTCAGGTGGGCTTTCTGCAAAGATTAATATCAACATAGCAGAAAGCCCGGATCCTTATTCTTATTATCTCTGATCATATTATTGTTGAAAGGGGAATATTTTGAATTTTTAATAATAATCATAGTTTTAATTATATTTATTTTTTTTAAGATGTCAACCCTGCGATTTGACCAATTTTTAGTCTCATCTCAGTCAAAAGTAATTTCAATTTTAATGCTTTGAATTCTTTCTAAACTCTGATTATTGACATCTTTTTTTTAATGTGTATAATAAAATCCGTTATTGGAAATCGGAGGCGGATGGGTGCTGGTGTGCCTGACGGGCTTCAAACCCGCTTGTCCTTCGAAAGGGGGACGGTAGGTTCGATTCCTACACGCCTCCGCCAGTCGCTAATACCCTTACTTCTCCACGTTTTATTGTAACACCTTTGGTATCAAAATAAATCAACAGTGGCAGGGCATATTTTCTGCTTGCATTGATCAGGTCGCGGAATTCGGCGACTCTGATTTCTTTATGCGCCTTCAGAAAATTGATTAGTTTTGTTTTTGCCTGTTCAACCATGTTTTTATGAAATGCAATTCCTTCTCCTACATAAATGAGTGTGCCATTGTCAAGTAGATAGCGGTAGGCTTTTTTGATTACATCAGCGGGTCCGACATGTTTCTGAATCAGTGTTTCTATTTCTGGTGGTTGAAATAATGCATCAAGAAATATTCTTTCCAATTTTGCAGCCATTTCCGCAAGTTGTTGATCAAGTGCTATTTTGAAATCAAAAATGCTTATCTTTCCATCATCTGTAATTTTAATCTTCTTTTCTTCTTTCAGTCGCTGAAGTGTGAAATTGAAGAGTGCGTTATCAATACCCTTTGGTAGTTTTGAAATCAGTTCAATCCTTGGAATGCCAATGAGTGTTGGATTTGCATGATGAAAATCACCAATTATTTCTTGAATTCTCCTTTCTAACTCAAGAAAATTCTTTTGACTGTAGTATAGTGAGCGTTTTTCATCAACTATCAGTGCCATATTTTTGTTCACGAGTTCATTGACAAGTTCTCTGACCCTATCTATTGTTAGATTTACATCTTTAGCAATATCGTCTATCTTTTGTGGAATCGTGAAACTCTGGTTAAGATTTTCTTCAACAAGAACGATCGGTTCCTGAGTTTCAATCTTCTGCAGATGTTCAATAGTCTCTTCGTCATAACCTTTTATTTTCTGCGCTCGTGGCTCAAGAATAACGCCACCACCAATTGTCGTTGGTGGAGAATAGGTACGAATAACAAATCTATCTCCGATATCACAAACCGCTGGAGTTTCAAGGCGTAGTTGAATCATTGCTTTTTCGCCTGGCTCCATTGCTTTTTTCTCAAGAATCACAATGCGGGCAATAATCTCACTCGTACCAATATGGAGTCTTATGCGGGTAAAACTTTTCAATGGCGGAGCTGAATTGAGAAGATATAAAGAACCATTCATAAACAGTGAAGGTTTGAAATAGCCAGGCTGGGCAATTACATTGCCGCGTTCAATCTCTTCTTTTTCAACGCCCACAATATTTATCGCAGCCCGATAACCTGTACCCACTTCCTGCACCTTCTTGTTGTGAACTTCAATGCCTCTTATTTTCAATTGCTTATTCTGGGGAAGAAGTTCAACGGTATCTCCAATACTTACCTTACCCGAAAGAACAGTGCCGGCAATCACAGTGCCAAAGCCTTTCATTGTAAAACAACGGTCAATAGGCATATAGAAGACGCCCCGATCTCTTTTTGTTTCTGTTTTGTTAATCATTTCGTTAAGGACAGTCTTCAGTTGTTCAATGCCCTCTTTAGTTTCGTTGGAAACTGGTATAATTGGTGCATCCTGTAAGAATGAATCTTTTGTCACGGCATTTATATCATCAATCACAATATCAAGGTGTTCTTTATCAACAAGGTCAATCTTGGTGACGACAATAATTCCCTTTTTTATTTGAAGGAGTTTCAAAATCTCAAAATGTTCAATAGTCTGTGGCATTACACCATCATCAGCAGCAATCACAAATATTACAAAGTCAATCGTGCTTGCACCGGCAAGCATATGTCTCACAAACTTTTCATGTCCTGGCACATCAATGATTGTCACATCATCGCCATAAAAGGCAAATCCCAAATCAGTGGTCATACCGCGTTCTTTTTCTTCTTTTAGACGGTCAGGGTCAGTGCCGGTCAAAGACTTAATGAGCGCGCTCTTACCATGATCAATGTGGCCAGCAGTACCGATAACAATGTGTTTTTTTGCTAATTCATTCATTTGCTGGTAAGTAATTTATACAATGCCTCCACAATAATTTTTTCCTCACCATTGAAAACTGTACGAAAATCAATCAGATATGAATCTTCTTCAATTCTGCCGAATATTGGTGGAACATATTGCCTCAACTTCCGGGCGATCTCTTCAACAGACATATTTTCAGGTCTAACAGCCAGCACATATGTGGGCAGTTGTTCAGTGCTGAGCGAACCTCCGCCAATCTCAGAGACAGACCACTCCACTTTTGTTTTCACGGGTAATGATGAAAGCCTTTTTGCACACCATTTTGCCTGTTTTTTTATCTGGTCCACTGGTTTTAAGAGTAAAGCGATAACACTGTGATTTTTGATAATATCTTCTTCTTTTTTCAAAAATAGTTGCAGGGTCCATTCCAGGACTGCGCTTGTAAGTTTATCACAGCGTAATGCCCGGGTTAACGGATTATTCTTTATTCGTTCAATGTATTCTTTTTTGCCGATGATTATGCCGCACTGCGGTCCACCAATCAATTTGTCTCCACTGAAACAAACAATATCTGCTCCGGCTTTGATACTTTCCTGCACCAGTGGTTCTTTTGGTAAATTGTATTTTGAGAAATCAATCAAAGCGCCACTGCCGAGGTCATCAATAACCGGTAGATTGTGCTTCCTGCTTAACATAACAAGTTCTTCAAGTGGTACTTCTTTGGTAAAACCCTTTATGCGATAGTTGGATTGATGAACCCTCATTATTGCCGCAGTATTTTCATTTATGGCAGATTCATAGTCTCTCAGGTGGGTTCGGTTTGTCGTTCCGACTTCGTGCAGTATTGCTCCGCTCTGAGCCATCACATCAGGAATTCTGAATGAGCCGCCGATTTCAATCAACTGACCACGGGAAATAATAATTTCTCTGCCTTTTCCAATGGTGTTTAATATAAGTAGTGTTGCTGCAGCATTATTGTTGACAAAAATACCTGCTTCAGCACCGGTAATAATTTGTAGCATGCGGTTTATCTTCAGGTAACGGTCAGCCCGTTTACCTGATTCATCAATCTGCAACCGTGTGTAGCCAGAACCAATGGATTGGAGTATTCTGTTTGTGCCATTTACAAATGGCGCCCTGCCCAGTCCTGTGTGGAGAATAACTCCGAGGCCGTTGATTGCATAGGTAAAATATGAAGAGGTAAGGTCTTTCAATTCCTGGATAATTTCGGTTATTAGATCTTCAAGTAGCAGATTTCCACCACTTTTCAGCCTTTTTCTGAAAACATCAAGTTTATCACGAACAACAATTGTCACATAGGTGTGATTCAAATCATCCAGAAACGGCTTCAATTCTGGATAGTTCAGAATTTTATCAACAGAGGGTATGTCTTTGAAATCTTTGATTTCCGTCATTATGATATTATACCAAAAAAAAATCTAATGTCAATCCAAATAAGATACTGATCAACTGATTGATTTCACAATGAAAGCCTTTAAATAGTTGCTTTCAGGAAAATTTAGCAAAACCGGGTGGTCTTTTGATTGGCGTCCCTGATAGATAATCTGGAATTGTTTCTTTGCGTCTTTTGCAGCATCCTGCAGCATCTTGATAAAATCCTCATTTGATATGTGATACGAACAGGACGAGGTAAATAAAACTCCATTTTTTTTCAATAATTTCATTGCCATTAAGTTTACTTCCTTATAACCACGCAGTGCTTCAAATTTCTTCTTTTTGGATTTGGTAAAAGATGGGGGATCAAGAATTATTGTATCAAATTGATGCTGACCGTTATAGAATTTTCTCAGCATTTTGAAAACATCGCCACATTCAAATGAACATACCAAATTATTCAATTGCGCATTTTTTTTCGCCAGTTCAAGAGATTCATTTGATATATCAATACCCAGAACATTACTGTTTTTTGCAGCATATAAGGAAAAGCCACCAGTATAGCAGAAACAATCAAGAGTGTCACCATGTGCTATTTCAGCAATTTTCTTGCGGTTTTCACGCTGGTCAAAAAAGAAACCGGTTTTATGGCCATTGATGACATCAACAAGATATTTAAAACCATCCTGTTCAATTTCAACATATTCAGGAATTTTTCCATAAATGATTTTGTTCACAGGTTCAAGACCTTCAAGTTTTCTCAGATTCTCATCGGCTTTTTCATAGATACCATCAGGATTGTATAAATCAATCAATACCTTGTATACTCTTTCTTTTAGTTGGTCAACGCCCAGACAGTTTATCTCCACGACAAAGATGTTGTTGTATTTATCAATGATTAGTCCGGGTAACCCGTCGCTTTCGCTATAGACAAGTCTGAAACTATTCCCCATATCCTGCCGTAAGGTCTGTGCCTTTTTCAACCTTTCGGCAATTAATTCTGCGGTAAAATTTTCTTCTTTTTCAGAAAAGAGTCTAATGGCAATAAGGGAATGGGGATTATAAAAGCCGCTGCCGATGATTCGTCGTTTTTCTTCAACTTTTACGACTTCACCAGGCACAACGCCTTCGGTTTTGATAATTTCATTGGAAAATATCCAGGGATGATTGAAATGACGCCGATTAACAATTATTCTGTTCACGGGAAAATTTTTTCCACTCCTTCTTTTTTAACCCAACCTCCAATACCACCTGGTAATTGAATCAAATAGTAGTCATTCCTTTCTTCACAGATTTTCAATTCCGCACCATCATGGATTTCAAGAATTTCTTTGTAATCAATACCCGGACCACTGTAAGCCTTTAATTCAGGTATTATGACAGCTGCCGAATTTGATTTTTTCTCTCCAATCCAGAGCGCATAGCTGACTACCGAGTATATGAAAAACATTATAGCAACAAATGCAATCCACAGGAGAACCTTATTGCGGAATATTATATACAACGAAATCAATATTGCAGTTGCCAGAAATGCAATGCCTGCAAATACAAATGCCTCACGCATTGAGAAATAGTGGAAGATATTATTGAATATCTGAACCATTGGATTTGGCATAATCATATTTTTATCCGAACGAAAACTGCGCAGGAAATTTAGATTATGAACGATATCGTTATCGCGGGGACACAAAAAATATGCCTTTCTATACTGAATTATTGCCTTACCAAATTTTCCCGTTTTAAAATAAGCATTGCCCAGATTATAATATACATCTTTTTGCGGACAAATTTCAAGAACCTGTTCATAGGCATTGATTGCATCCTGATATCTGTTCTCATTGTAGTACCTGTTACCCTGATTAAAGAGCTGGGCTGCGTCATTTAATGATAGAATAATCAGTAGTATCATAGTGCTTTGATTAATTGTTTTGTTTTTTCAAAAAGAAGTGTCATTGAATCATCAGTCCTGGTAATTGGAGAATAGGCAATAGTTTCACATTCTTGGATGATTTCGAATAACTGTTCAATGGTTTCGGTTTTTGCGCCTTTTTCCTTCAAAGCTATTTTTATTTGCTCGGTGGTAAGTGCACCCGTGTCAAGATTGAATCGATCGCCGAGATAATTCAATATTGCGTGTGAGAGCGCACTATAAAAATTTTTCTGGTCCTGTTTCTTGAGATAAGTAAATGCTTCCTGAAATTTTTTCCTGAACACCTTATTTGACCAGAATCGTCGAGCATAGGCACGGTCTACTGATAATCTTGTTTGGTGGCGATGGTAAAGTAGTGCCAACCCAAACATGATAATGGCACAGGGATAAATGATGATTAATGTTCGCGGAATATCAAATGATTGAGGCTTTATGTAATTTTTATCCTGTTTTATGTATTTTATGTCGCTGCCCAGTATCCTTAATCCACCAGCATCGGTTAATACAGTAGCACCATGGGCAACGCCCGAAGCAATAAATCTTTGTTTCGGCGCCGTCAAAATTTCATAGTTTTTTGTTTTTGGATTGAAATACGCCACTTTTATTTCAGGAATAATGTGTTCGCCATCCGTCTGTGGAATCAGGGGGAATCTAAATTCTTTTGTTCCTTTAATTGTTCCAGTACTTTTTTCAATACTTTCTTTAACCTCAGGCTCAAGCACTCTTAAGTTTGGAACCATGGGTATTTTTGGTTTTTCTATTAGTTTCGTGTTGCCAGTGCCACTTATTCTTAGAATGAAATTGACTGGTTCACCCTGGCTTGAGGTGTCGCGGTCAACCCTGGCTTCAAGAATGAATTTTCCAACTGCTCCGCAGAATTCTTCAGGTTGGTTATCTTTGGGTAATGGTTTAACACTTATTGGAACGGGTTTGGATGAGATATTCACTGTCTGGGCACTGCCAAAGAAATCAAAAAAGTCCCGTGGTGGTTTAATAACCGTGATGTTCATTTCCATTGGGTCTATGGTGAGGTTACCTGAGGTTATGGGAAAGAGTGCAATTGTCTTAATGAGCGCAACATAATAGGTCTTACCTTCATAGGTCTTTTTTTGATAGGAAAGTCGGCTTGCATCATAGATTGTTTCTGACCAGAATCCACTGAGATTGGGCATTTTTGTCAAATTCGCATTGTCAATGTTGTATTGAGTATATAGATAGAAATCAACATTTATCTGCTCTCCCTGATATACTTCTGTACGGCTGGGCACAGCAAGCAGCATTATTCCACCTTCACTTGGTGTTCCTGTTCGTGGTGGCTGGGTTGATACCTGTGGTACAGTCTGCGTTGCGCCTTTTACTACTTCAATTTCAATGGGCTGGGTTTCATAGGTTTTACCTTGATAATCAATCTTGCAGGCACCGATTGTGAATTTACCAATCTTCTTTGGGCTGATAGTATAGATATAATTGATTGATGATTGCTGGGTCATTCTACCATTAACAAAACTGATATTTGTTGATTGGGAAGATGACCTGCCCAGAATATTGAAATCAGGCATATCCGGAAGTTTTGGCGAAGGAACATTGCCGATATTCTCGCCACTTACAAGAACATTCAGAGTAAATGTTTCACCGAGTCCCACTGTTGTACGGTCAACTGTGGCATTGAAATTTAACTCCGCAGCAAAGATTGTGTTCGGTATTAGTATGGCAGTAAGCAACAGATACAAAACAGATATAAATTTTCTCTCCATGTCTCACCAGTCCTTCTCCACTTTTTCCATTTGTGGTTTTGGTTGTTGTTTCTTTTTTTGTTCTTTTTCTTTGTTGTTTAATGCTTCAAGTATGCGATTTGCATCCTCTTTTGATATTTCAGATTTCTGTGTTTGCGGCTGGGGTTGTTGTTGCTGTTGATTCTGCTTTGTTGAATCGCTCTGAGGTTGATTTTTCAATTGTTCTTTGATTTTCATGCAGAACTCAAGATTTTGCTTTGTCTGTATGTCTTTGTGATTGAGCACGAGTGCTTTTTTATACGCATTAATTGCGCCATCAAGGTCTCTCTGTTTGAATTTGCAATTACCGATATTGTAAAAAACATTCGCCTGGAATTTTTTATCTTTTGTCAGTAAACCCAATTCAAACTCACTTATCGCCTCGGGATACTTTTCCATTTTGTATAATGCCCGCGCCATATTATAGTGAATCTTGATATTGTCTGGTTCAAGAACCTGTGCCTGTTGATATGTTTTTAGTGCCTCTTCATACCTGCCTTTCCGCATTAAGCCATTGCCTTTACGCATTATTGACCCAACATCAGCAAAAAGCGGAACTGTTATGAGCAGGAAAATTAGCAGTGAATAATACCAGCGCCTCAATTCATTTCCACACATTTTCATATCCACCTGCCTTTCCGGTCGCTCAGAAACACGCTCAAAAAGATAAAGGCAAAAGAGAATATCAAAAATAATTGATATTTTTCTTCAAGTTGAACATATTCACCACCGCCGAATTCTTTTTTCTTCATCTGATTTAATTCATCAATCAGACGGTTAATATACAGACCTTCGGTTCTAAAAAATCTGCCATTGGAAGTCTTGGCAATCAATAACAATAGTCTTTCTGCAAGTCTGGACATTACGATGTTGCCTTCTTTATCTTTTTTGTAAACCACGCTACCTGAAGATGTTTCAGGTATTGGCGCACCTTCTGGGCTGCCAATGCCGATTGTGAAGATTCTGATACCCTGTTCAATTGCCCGATCAAGAGCTGGTGTGGGATCACCTTCAAGATTGTCTCCATCGGTGAATAGTATAAGTGCCTTGTAGGTATCCTCTTTGGGATCGAAAAGCGTGGACGATACATCAATTGCCCTGCCAATATTTGTTCCTGGTCTTGGTATCGCATTGGGGTCAATAATATCAAGAAATAGTTTAGCTGCATCTATGTCTGTTGTCAATGGGCACATTACATAGCAATCACCAGCAAATGCCGTTATTCCCACCTGATGGGTTCCAAGATTATCAAGCAGATAAGCAATGTCCTGTTTTGCCCTTTCCAATCTGGATGGCTTAATATCTTGAGCATACATACTCTTTGAAGCATCAAGGGCGATAACAATATCTATACCTTTGCCTTTGTAGATCTGCAATTTTTCACCCCACCTGGGTCGGGCAAGACTTATTATTAAAAATAATATTCCAAGTATGAAAAAGAGCGATTTCAAAACGAAAATTCGCGAATCAAAAGAATTACTCAGAAAAGAAATCAATTGGCGGTCTGCAAATTTTTGCAGGATTTTCTTTTTGTGAAAATGTAGTATTATGACTCCCACAACTAATAAGGGAATTGCAAGAAGCAGATACAGGTATGACGGTTCAGCCCACTTAATCAAGGTAACCTCCTAAGAAATGTAATAGAAAGCAGGAATGTTGCCAGTGCAATAATCATTGCGGGCAACATAAAGACATGTGCCTTTTCAGCATAGACCGTATATTTTGATACCTTAAAAGTGGTTGGTTCCATTTTATCTATTTCGTCATAAATCGTCTTTAATGCCTGGGCATCTGTTGCGAGAAATGCCTTGCCCTGGGTCAGGGTTGATATCTGTTCAAGGGTTTCCATATCAAAATCTATCTCCTCGCGCACATAGATTCTGCCATAGACAGGATGATTTACAGGAATTGGGACCGGTCCTTTTGAGCCAACCCCAATACAATATACTTTTATGTTATGTGCCTGGGCGAGCTTTGCTGCGGTGATAGGGTCAATCTCTCCGGCATTGTTCAAACCGTCGGTCAGTAGAATCACGAGTTTTTCCTTTGCCTTTGAGTCTTTGAGTCTTGATACAGCAGTGGCGAGGCCCATGCCGATAGCGGTTCCATCTTGGATAATGCCAAAGTTAACTCTATCAAGCAAGTCATTCAGGATTTTGTGATCAGCAGTGAGGGGGCACTGTGTTAATGCAGCGCCTGCAAAAATCACAAGTCCAATACGGTCACCGGATCTTTTTGCAATGAACTCTTTTGCTCTTTCCCTGGCTACATAAAGGCGATTTTTTGGACTGAAATCCTCAGCCTGCATGGTGCCTGAAATATCAAGGCAGAGCATAATATCAACACCCCTGGTTTCGGTTTCTTCATAAACTCTGCCCTGCTGGGGACGGGCAAGACTGATAATGATAAGCGTTAGAATAAGGGTGTTCAGCAGTAATAAAACTACCTTATATATTTTGCCGGTATTGTGTTGTCTAAAAAAATCTATGTTTGAAAATTTCAGGGTGCCGGTCCTTTTTTTCAATTCCCAGTATAGGAGTCCGGCAAGCGGTATGAATAAGACAAAATATAGGGGATTAGCAAATCTCATTTTTCTGTCCCCTGGACAGGGCCGGGAATTGTTTTATGAATGAGTTCTCTCACCTGTTTTACAAGGTTTTCTGTAGCATTCTGAGGCGGTATAAATTTTGCGTATTTTACCATATCCGCATAAGTAAAGACTGTTTGAAAATCATCGCGCAGAGGAATTTTTTGCAGTTTCATACTCTGTATTATTTCGGTCGTTGTTTGCTCAATAGCGGGAAAACCAAATCGTTCTTCAAGATACCTTTTCAGAATTTCGGTTAATGCGTAGTAAAATTTTTTTAAGGTCCTGCCATCAACAATTTCTTCCTTTAACAGAGCATCAAGGGCATTAAGTGCCTTTTCCCAGCAGGGAATGAGTTTTTCCGGACTGGCTATTCTTCGTTTGATTCTTCTGTATAACCTGAAACCAAAAAACAACACAATGGCGAGTAAAATCACGACAATCATCAGGATAAAAGGTAGTAAATTAGGGAATTCAATCATTGGTTTTATATCATTTATATCCTTCATATCTTCAGAAAGCAGACTCTGAACCTTTACTTCAATCGTATTGGTTTGAATTGTATCAAGTGTTGTTCCTTCACCGACAGTAAACTTAAATGGTGGTAATGTCAGTTCGCCAGTATTAAACGCAGCAACCTTGAAATGATAAGTATCAATTACCTTTCCCTTTTCCTGAACTATCTTGCGTTTCTGGTCCAATATTACAAATGGTTCAATTGAATCAGCAAATACCTGAGATATTTTTTTGTTAACGGGTGCTTCAATTACTACAAGAATTTCAAAAGGGTCACCGATGGTTAACTTTTTATTCACATATTCTTTTGCCAGGTAAGCCTTTGTTTCAATCTGCGTGAGCATTAACAGTAACAATATTATCACCGATATCTCCTTGCCCTTTCTTCAAAAAACCTGTGGAGTTTTGGTGTAAAATCTTCAGCCGTATTGAGGTTCATATAATCAATACCCATAGATTTGAGAAAATATTCAAGTTTGTTTCTGCTATCAGTCCGTTGCTTTCTGTATTCTTCTATGAGATGCCTGTCACTTGTGTTGACGGTTAGTATTTCATTGGTTTCCAGGTCTTCAAATTCTACGATGCCAATACCGGGTATTTCATCTTCTCCTGGGTCAGATATTCTTATTATTACAAAGTCGTGTTTCTTTGCAGCAACCCCCATAGGTGTGCGCATTTTTTCGGGATCAAAATTGGTGCCGATGAAATCACTGATGAAGAATATAATTGCTTTGTGCCTTAAGATATGCATCAGGAATTCAATTGCCTGCACTGGATCTGTTCCTCTGTGTTCAGGCTGGAAATAGAGTATGTCGCGAATTAAACGCAAAACATGGAATCTGCCTTTCTTTGGTAAAATGTATTTTTCAACGCGGTCAGTGAAGAATAACAATCCCACTTTATCATTATTTTTTACCGCAGAAAATGCCAGGGTTGCAGCCACAAGGGCTGACAGTTCAATCTTTAATTGATTTCTGGTGCCGAAATGGCTTGAGCCCGAGGCATCAACACACAATATTACCGTGAGCTCTCTTTCTTCAACAAATTTTTTCACATAGGGTTTGCCCATTCGTGCGGTAACCTTCCAGTCGATTGAACGAACATCATCACCAGGCAGGTATTCGCGCACATCAACGAATTCTATACCGGTGCCCTTGAAAGATGACTTGTATTCTCCGGCAAATGTTGTATTAACGAGTTTTTTTGTGCGGATTTCAATTTCCCGAATTTTTTTTATGAATTCGGCTGGCAGCATAGATTAAAAATTATGGTACTTCTACACCCGCAAGGATTTTTTGAATTATATCATCAGTCGTTATCTCTTCAGCTTCAGCCTCGTAGGTCAGGATGATTCTGTGGCGCAGAACATCCAGAGCGAGTTCTTTAATGTCTTCGGGTATTACAAAACCTCTTCTTTTGATAAAAGCCATTGCCCGTGCCGTGGTTGTCAGATAAATTGATGCGCGCGGGGATGCGCCGTAACGGATCAACCCTTTGACTTCGTTCAGACCATATTTTTCTGGCTCTCTTGTTGCAAATACCAGATCAACGATGTAATCCTTGATTTTCTTATCAACATAGATTTTTTTGCAGAGCTCGCGTGCTTTAATTATGGTTTCTGGTGAAACTATGGGTTTGATTTCGGGTTCACCAGCAACAGCAATCCTGTCAATAATCTCCCTTTCTTCATCCTTTGTGGGATAGGTTATTTTTACCTTGAGCAGAAACCTATCAATCTGGGCTTCAGGAAGCGGATATGTTCCTTCCTGCTCAATTGGGTTCTGCGTTGCCAACACCAGAAAAGGGTCATCAAGCGTGAAAGTCTGTTCGCCGATTGTAACCTGCCTTTCCTGCATTGCTTCTAATAGTGCACTCTGAACTTTTGGTGGCGTGCGGTTGATTTCATCCGCCAGTATGAGATTGGCAAATATCGGACCCTTGCTCACAGTGAATTCGCTGGTTCTTTGATTATAGACGAGCGTGCCTGTTATATCTGCAGGTAAAAGGTCAGGTGTAAACTGGATTCTCTGGAATTTTGCTTTGATTGCCTTTGCCAGGGTGCGCACAGCATAGGTCTTGGCAAGTCCTGGAACTCCTTCAATTAAAATGTGGCCATTTGCAAGAAGTCCTATGAGCAACCTATTTATCAGATCAGCCTGACCAACAATCGCCTTATTAATCTCAGTAGTAAGAGTTTGAACAAACAGGCTTTCTTTTTCTATCGCTTCACTAATCTGCTTTATATCATCCTTTGCTTCCATAATAGTACCCCCTTTTATTCAAAAACCCTGGATATTTTTATTATAGTTTATCAATGAAATTAGTTCTTTTTGCAAATTTTTTGACGAAAATTCCCTGAGCACAATGTTAGCAATAATTTTGTTTCTCCCGAAAACATTAATATTTACTTCCCCTCCCTTGAAGGGAGGGGATAAAGGGGAGGGTTATTTAATGAATTTTTGTTTATTTTCCCCCTCACCCCTACCCTCTCCCACAAGGGGAGAGGGAGAATTTTGGGAAAAACTAACCTCTCACCAATTTTATATATATGACAACGCTATTTTTTAAAGGTTTATTAAAAAAAAGGCTGGCAAAAGCCAGCCTTTTTGATCTGCTATGTTATCTTTTATCGGATTACAATTTTACCTGTACTATTGGTCTGTCCTGCTTCAAACCTGTAGAAGTATACGCCCGAACTTATTCTTTTGCCTGAGTCATTCTTAAGATCCCATTGAATGTTTTGTTCATAACCTGTTGCATTTCCTGCAATCGTGCGGATTCTCCTACCCGAGATATCAAAGATCGTAATTCTATAATGCGTGCCAGTATCAAATTTAAATGAGAATGTTGTGTGATTTACACATGGGTTGGGGAATGGTCTTATGTTAGTAATGACCGAGTTTTCCTGTTTGTCTTCTTCAATTTGAGTGAGATTGCTTATCTTTATCAATCCGCCCTGCCAGATGTCTCTTGTTGAATCAGGTAGTATTGTGTTGCTCTGAATCCAGGTTACTATCTCACACCTGCTCGCATTCCAGCCTGATTGAACTGTAAAATTCCTGCTTACTGTGACTGAATCACCCGGTGCGAGTGTCACCTGTGTTCCGCCAGTATCTGGAAGATAATCCCTTGCCACATGGTTGTGCCATAGATCACCATTTGGTGCTGAATAGTAAAGACTGTCTTCAGTCAGGACAAAACGGATTTTGCCGGTTAGCGTAGCAGTGGAATCATTACGGAATTTGGCATAAACAGTTCCATTGCCTGTTCCCTGGTTATATGTGCCCCACATTGTGCAGGTGAATGGTGCGGGTCTGTTCATTTCAGTAACAATTTTTGATTCCCATTGTGTATATGTATAGCTTCCGTGCTGGTCTCCATCATACCAGAGCCAGGGCGTGGCGTATCCGCCATTATATGGTGGCAGATAAAAACGGAATCGCTGATAGGCTTCAGGACAGTAGAGGGGATAACTGGAAGCGACATGCATTTCTATGACTGCAACTCTATTAGGATAATTTATTGCAATCTGTGCCAGTGTACCACTGGCTGGATTACAAGAACCTCAGCCTTCTTGATATAGTTCTTCACACACTACAACCCTTAGAGCAGAAAAGCCTGTGCTTACAAGCACAAGACCCAGTATCAAGCTCAAGGGTAATAAGCCTTTCAATTTCATATTACCTCCTTGTTATGATATATTATAATCCTGTCTTTGGAAAAGTCAAGACCTAATTGAACAGTGTGCGATTATTTTCCAAAAATCTTTTTTGTCAGATTTGCCAGTTTATGTCCATATATTTCGCAGCTGACAATTACCCTTTTATCAGGTTTTTCAATACCCACAGGACCATAATGGTATGAACCTGGCTCGCCCATAACAATCATGCCATGGATCATAAATGCCTCAAGAATGCTCAAAATCGTTGTTTCACCACCGCCAGCAATTCCGCCACTTGAAGTGAATGCACCGCCAACTTTACCGGCAAGTTGTTTATGGTATCTCACACTTTCATCTATGAAATTCTTCATTTCACCTGCCATAAGACCATAATATGTTGGTGAACCAAATACAATCAACTGATACTTGAGCAGGTCTTTTGGTTTTATTTTGTTGATTGGTAGAACTTCAACTGCTATACCTTCTTTTCTTATGCCTTTGCCAATGGCAATCGCCATTTTTTTCGTATTGCCGGTTCGTGAGTAATATCCAACCAATGCCTTTAACATAAAACCTCCTTTTTCTCCATCAGTTTGTTAATAATAACATGATTATGCTTATGATCAGACAATAAAAACCAAACAAATAGAACCATTTTTGAACAAGTGAGCGCAAAATCTTCAGGCTAACCAGACCTGATACAAAACTCGTTAACATGCCAGCAATTAAGGCAATTGGATTTTCCCAGTTGGTTATGTCTTTGAATTCCAGCATATTTGCACCAAGAACTGCGGGCAGGGAAAGTAAGAATGAAAAATTGAATGCCTCGTGGGGTTTTAATCCCACAAATAATCCTGAGGAAATAGTCAATCCTGAACGCGATAATCCCGGGAATACTGCAAACATCTGACCAATACCCACAATCACTGCTCTGAATAAGGAAATTTCTCTGTCCTGTTTTTTTATTATTGAAGTCAGGACAAGGATTACACCCGTAATGCCCAGGAATATCAACACCAGTTTGATTTCTGTAAAAGTTGATTCAATCAAATCTTTGAATATCAGGGCAAAAAGCATTATGGGAATATTTCCAATGATAATATACAGAAAATATTTTCTTGACCAGATGTCGTTATTGAAAAGGCCCTTGATAATGCTGTAAATCTCTCTGTAAAAGAATACAATAGTAGCAAGAAATGTTCCAAAGTGTAAGAAGACTGCAAGTGCTACTGGTTCTTTAATGCCCATAAAACTCTCTATGATTGCAAGATGACCTGAACTTGATATGGGCAGGAATTCGGTAAATCCCTGGATAATACCTAAAATAATAACCTTAATCATCCGATGATAAATGCAACAAGACCAACAAGCATAATAAATTTCATTAGCTTGCTTGCCAGATGGTGATTGTGAAGTCTGACAATAGTAATTATTATCATGGGTAATGCTACAATGCCGATCACAGCCAGGTAGTTAGGATTGAGCACGCCAAAAACATAAGGTAGGGGTGAGGTGAGAAATAAGAGCCAGAGGAATAAGCGGGCAATATTCTCTGCATGCTTTTCACCATAAAGAATGGGTAGGGACTTAACACCAAATTTCTGGTCTCCTTTGATATCAATGATATCCTTAATTATTTCTCTGGGTGTATGGATTAATAGAGCAAAGATTGCTGGAACCAAAGAGAGTATGTTATCGTTGATAAATCCGCCGAAGATAAAACTCAATCCTGCAGTTATTGCAACAATAAAATTTGCAAAAGGTGTTTTTTTGAAATGAACTGCGTAGAAAAATAGCAGAAGAATTGTAAAAAACACAAGCAAGAATGGTTTGAGACCGAGTGTGAGTGTAATCAAAAGTGCGATAACTGCCAATAGTATGGTCATTGTTATTGCAATATTTTTTTTGACCTGACCTGATGCCAGGGGTCTTTTTGGATTATTTATGCGGTCAATCTCAATATCATTGATGTCATTGACGATATTCCCAAAAGCACAGACTAGAAAACCGACAACTGCAGCAAGAATAATTTTTTGGTTTATCATAATTGTTTGTCCTATCCAGGCACCGCAGAGTACAGAAACAAAAGTAATAACACAATTGAGCGGCCTCAAAATCATCAAATATCCCACACTGTATTCTAAAGATTTTTCGGTTTATGTCAAGCAACCCATGGGGTCAAATCTTCACAATTCACAATTGACACATGCCACATTTCTGGATACAATACCATATGGCACGTGCACTTCGAATTCAATTTCCTGGAGCAGTCTATCATATCACTTGTCGTGGGAATGAACGAAAGAGAATTTTTCTTGATGAAAATGACCGATTGCATTTTACGAAATTGTTGCGAGAATCATTGGAGACATTCCAAATAAGGCTGTATGGCTATGTACTGATGGAAAATCACTTTCATTTGGTTATTAAGACTTTACGAGATAATCTGAGTGAATTTATGAGACACTTCAATATTTGCTATACAGGTTGGTTCAATTATCGCTACAATACCTGCGGACATTTGTATCAGGGAAGGTACAAAGCAATATTGGTCGACGCTGATAATTATCTTCTTGAACTATCCCGCTATGTCCATCTCAATCCTGTCAGAGCGAAGGAGTTTGTTGGTTTTTCATGTAATGAAAAACTCAAATTTCTGTTGCGATATAAATGGAGCAGTTTGTTGGGCTATATTGATCCTAAACATATTGTTGATTTTGTTGATTATGACCCGGTATTAGAAGAAGTAGGTGGACGGCATGCTTATCAGCAGTTCATACATGATGGTTTAGAAAAAGGAGTGCGGAACATTAGTGAAATGATACAATTTCAGACCATACTGGGTGATGATGATTTTGTTGCTAAAATCAAAGCAAAATATTTGAATTCTGGTTCTTTGCGCGAACAACCAGCATATAGAGAGATAACCGCAATAGTGCTTAGCCCGGAACAGGTAATCAAAGTTTGCTCAGAGGTTCTAAAGGTTACGCCGGATCGGATAAAAGTTCGCTCAGGTGACGGCGTGATACGCGGCATTGTTGCTTATATGCTTCACAAGTACTGCAGTATCACCCAGCATGAAATAGGCGAAATATTAGGTGGAATAGGTTATACAGCAGCGAATATGTTAATTAGGCGTTTCAAAGAAAAATTAGAGTCTCCAGAGATAAAGAATTTATATACCCTTGTTGAGGCAAGGATTAGAAATTTGTGAATTGTGAAGATTTGACCCCAAACCATCAGGCAGGTGTTATGGCGGCGACAAGAGAATAAACCTCTCCTGCTCCTGCTTCTTTTAATACCCGTGCACATTCCTTGATTGTTGCACCAGTTGTCATGACATCGTCAACAACGAGAATTTTTTTGTTTCTGATATCCACACCTTTGTTAAGGGCAAACGCATTGCGGACATTCTCCTGTCTTTTCTTGTGGTCTAATCGGGTCTGGGTCTTTGTGTATCTTACCCTTTTCAGTGCATTAGCAATTGGTATTTTTGTCTCGCGGTATGCTACCTCAGCGAGCAGTTGTGTCTGGTTGTAGTTTCTACGCAGTTGTTTCCACCAGTGAAGTGGAACCGGTACAATAAAGTCAACCTGTTTGAGAAAGTAGTCTGTATTCAATATTCCTGCCATGCCCAGCCCAAAAAATTTCGCCAGATTTGTTTTGTTGCGGTATTTCAAATGGTGTATCATTTTATCAACAGGTGGCACATACAGTGCAAATGCCCTGCCATAATCAAGATTCTTTTCATGTCTGCACCAGGTACAGGTCCTGGTTTTGTCTACTGGTCTTCCACAATGCGGACAGAATGGTGGCTTTAGGTAAATTATCATGTCAAGACAGTTATTGCACACAAGCCCTGTTTCAATTTCTTTGCCACATGCAATACAGGTTGGCGGCAGGATAAAATCAACAAGTGCACTAAAACTTTTTTTTAGTAGGTTTGTGATTTTGTTTTGATTCAGAAAATTCATTGTTATGAGATTATTCAGATTATATTTATTGTCAAGTATTTTGAGTGTAGCTGTTGAATCTAAATAGAATTTTACACAAATTGTAATAGTTTTCTGAACAAGGGATATTTGTATAGTCTATTTGCATCCCCATGTTCGCAACGGCTCTTGACAAAATTGAAATAAGGCATATAATATTAATATATGAAGAGGAAGTATGGATTTGACATTTGTAATGTCGGCTCTCTCTCTCGAGAGAGAGATTTCTATTTAATCCTTCTGGAGAGGCAAACGCAAGCTAGTTTCGCCTCGGGTAAGGGGTGAGACCTTACACCGAGGGAGCAGAATTCCCAATATTAGTTTGTTTGCTTCACAGGAAGGAGGACTGAAATGATTCAGAGTCTGATTTTGTTGACAGTATTATCATCGATAGGAAACTTGGCAACAATAACAGGTAGCTTTGGCAATCAAGGGCTGGGATTAAAAGCACTATGTATGGCTGATGTCAATAGTGATGGTTATGATGATTTAATTTACACCGCACGATTGTTTTCAACATCTTATCCTGATGTCTGGATACTTTTTGGTGGGGTTTGTTTTGATAATATACCGGATGCGGAGTTAACTTATTCTCCACCCATTATGGAAATTTCGGTTACGCAATTTGGGCATGCGACTTGAATAGAGATGGCTACGATGATGTCATTGTTTCTAATCCAGTTGAATTTGGAGAGCGAGCACTGATTAATGAAGAAGATGAAAGTCAAAGCGGAAGGCAAGTCTTTATCTATTGTGGGAGACCAAATATGAATGGCATCATTTATCCTGATATTACAATCCCGTGCCCATCTTCTGTAGCAAATTCGTCATATGAATTTGGTATCGATATATGTACTGTGAATTTCTGGTTTAACATGCAAGAGCCAGATAACTTTCCTGATATTGTTGTCGGGTGTCCTAATAAGATTGGGGCACAAGTTCCTGGTAAGGTTTATGTATTCAAAGGACAGGAGTTCAATGAATACTATGTGCTTCCTTATGATAGTCTTAATTGGATAAATAATCGGGTAGGTTTTTCTGTTACTGCAGCGGATTTCAGTAGGTGTGGAATAGATATGATTGCTGCTGGCGCCTATGCAAGAAATGGTGAGAGAGGCGGGCTCTTAGTATGGGTTGCGGTGCCGGATGGGTTTTTGAATTGGATTGCGGATCCTCCTGTACCAGCAACTGCTCGCTTCGGATTTGACCTATCATCAGGTGATGTGACAAACGATGGATACCCGGACTTGATTATATCAACGCCTCGCTCCTATCCTCCGAAGGTGTTTGTGTCTTATGGATATGAACATTGGGGCTGGTATAACATACCCTTGGACCAGACGCTCACCGCGCTTCATTCTATTCATGACTGTTTTGGCATATGTATTTCTCAAGGTGGTGATGTTAATAGGGATGGCATAAATGATATTTTAGTTGGTGCTTGTCAGGATCAGGTTTTTGTTTTTGGAAATGGCTATACAGCAGTATATTTCGGTGGAGATGGCTATATTGATAACATGCCGGACTTTGTAGCTTATGGTGAATCCTACGGCGATGCCTTCGGAACCGAAATCAGTGTTAACCCCGGCGATATGAACGGTGATGGTTATTTTGATATCGCTGTTGGCGCTCCCTATAATGATGCTGGTGGTTATGGCGCTGGCAGGGTTTATGTCTATGGAGAATTAACAATGCTTACTGATGACCCATTGGCACTTGCTCATAATGGCAATCGTCATTTAGTGAGGGACCCCAGTAGCGAAGCACTCCACCTGGTTTATACAAGAGAAAATAAAATAATCTATCAATATTCTACTAATGGTGGCACGAACTGGACATCACCCTCAGACATTGGCATTGGAAAACTGCCGGCAATCACGCTGAACAGCGGAAATTTACCCTCAGTTACCTGGACTGATGACATTGGTGGTTTATGGTATCGAAGGCAGACCGCACCTGGTGTCTGGGGTG
>FWPV01001646.1_pt1 | contig 60604 bp, 56 predicted proteins | sample 2228371 | NCBI WGS metagenome assembly FWPV01 (sample SAMEA103939776, study PRJEB20133) | metagenome
CGTCCGGCGCGTGGCCCCGGGCCTGGAGCAGCGCCAGTCCGCCGAAGGTGTAGGCGATGTGGCCGGTAGGGAGCATGAACGACCCCGCTATGAGCAGCAGACTTTCGGAAATAAACCACAGCCGCCCGAAGGTGGCGAATGGGACGCGAGTACACGCTGTTAGACGCCAGGTAGTGTGTCTGCTCAGTCCCGGGTCTGGAAGTGCTCCTCGCGGTATTTGGAAAAGTAATACAACACAGCTCTTTCCGCTATGTCCTTCATGATGTCGGTCATCTCACCGACGGACCACGGTTCTGGTCGAAAGTAGAAACTACCACGATTGACTCTTCCATCCACGGCGCTCACCTCCGTTCGACTAGAAACAGGTATTCGGTGACGTGAATGGATCGGTTGTTAAAGTTCCTGCTCCCCCGAAACGCAGTGTAAGGCAGTTCGATAACCTCCACTGAACCCAGTTCATCGAGCAGGGCGCGCATCTTCTCAGGTGGAATAAACCCCTCGTTATTGAAGGACACGAGCAGAAACGAAGCGTCGATGGCATACAGGAGATCCTTTAGCAACGGCAAGGCTCTATTCCTGACATTGTAGCCGGAACGCCGCCAGTCGGTGGGTATTCCTGAGACGCGACTGACATGCGTGGGCCGTTGATAACGCACAATCAGATTAAGCATAAAATAGTTAGAGCCGTAAGGATGCTGATTGTAGGGGGGGTCAACGTAAGCCAGATCTAGACCCTTGAGCTGGCGTACCAGGGCGTTGGCATCTTCTTGATACACTTTGTATTCACACTCGAACAGGCTCAAGACAGGAACCTCGAGCGTTACACGCCCCAATATCCGTGTGAGAGCATCAGACCCACTACCACCGAACTGCCCAACCCCAGTGTGGCGGTTTTTGTAAAAACCCTTGAAGACGCCGGCCGTATTGGCGTGAATAGAAGCCTCGCTCAACAGCGGCCCTAGAAGAAGGTCCCTCATTTCCAAGGGCGTGCTCTCTATCAGACGACGATAGTTATCTATTCTCCTCGCATTTTCGCGCGTGTAGAAGACCCGATCTTCTCTAGTGATATTGGCTTCATCTCGTGGCGCGTACAATTCCTCGATGAATCCAGGTGGTAGGGGTGCAGTGGCGACTTGGGCGTTCAATTCGGAGACTATTTCTGTGACGGTGGGCAAGTGAACCGTGCTCCGGTTGCGCAAGTAGCAGCGTGAAGTCACGGTTGCATAGTCTTCAATGTCATTGCTGATCAGCAGTGAGGCGTGCGCTTTTAAATATCGAGAAACCACGCCGGAACCGCTGAAAAGATCTGCAACTCGCAATTGATCTTTGCCCAGTCGTCGCTTGACTCGTTCCACTGCAACGCCGATGTGTCCCAGAAGAGCGCGCTTGTTCCCGATGTAGGTGATGAGTTGTCTTGATAAGTAATCTGGATCTTCGGCGATCGGAGCATCTGACCAAAGCGACATTTGCCGGCTATCCTTGACGAATAAGTGGCGATTTTCAGTCACGGTTTTCCCGATCTATAAAGTAGGCGATGCAGGCGAAACGCTCTGGACCGACTGCACTGAGTGGACGATCACGCAGGGCAACCCCTACGTCAGCCCGGCCAATCGCAATCCCTCCGCCAGGATGCGGGACACCCGATCCGCCGCATTCGTCTCCGTGTAGACGCGGATGATGGGCTCTGTGCCGCTGAAGCGGATGAGCAGCCACGAGCCGTCGTCCAGGGTGAACTTGAAGCCGTCTTCGCTCCAGATGTCCACCACCGCGTGACCGTCAATGGTCCGGGGCGGATTGGCGGCGATGGCGGCGCGAATGGCGTCTTTCTTGTCCGGCGGCAACTGCCGATCCACCCGGTCGTAGTAGTGCGGCCCCACCTGGCTGAAGAGCCAGTCCACCAGTTGGGCCGGCGATTTGCCGGTCTGTACCATCATGTCCAGGAGCAACAGGTCCACCAGGAGGCCGTCGCGCTCCGGGACGTGGCCGCGCAGGGCATAGCCGCCGCTCTCCTCGCCGCCGATCAGGGCATCGGTTTCCAGCATCTTGGGGGCCACGAACTTGAAGCCCACGCCGGTGGGATAGACCGGCACATCGTACAGCGCGCCGAGTTTTTCCAGCATGGACGTGGTGGAGACGGTCTTGACGATGGGGCCGCGCCAGCCGCGTATCTCCAGCAGGTAAAGGGCCAACAGGGCATAGACCCGCAGTTGGTCCACAAAGTGGCCGTATTCGTCCACCAGGCCCACGCGGTCGGCGTCGCCGTCGTTGACGATGCCCACGTGCGCTTTCAACTTGACCACGGTTTCCTGCAACCGGGCGATGTTGGGTGGGATGGGTTCCGGACGCTGCATATCTGGGAAAAGGGGGTTGCGGACGTTGTGGATCTCGGAGACGCGGGTAGTTCCGCCGGCCAGCAAGCGGGGCAGCCAGCCCATCCCGGCCCCCCACATGGGGTCCACAGCCACGTGCAGCCCGGCCTGGCGGATGCGCTCGATGTCCACCATCCGGCCCAGTTGCTCGATGTAGGCCGGGGCCGGGTCAAAGACGCGTACCAGGCCCTGGGCCTGCGCTTCGGTCAGGGGGAGCCGCCGAACGGTGCCGGTCACGTCGGCCACGTCAATGCGGGCCTCGATCTGTTTGAGAGCCGCCGGGTCCACGGCCCCACCATAATCGCCGCGCACCTTGAAGCCATTGTCCCAGGCCGGGTTGTGGGAGGCGGTGATGTTGATGCCGCCGGCTGCGCCCTGGGCCACGATGCTGTAGGAAAAGACCGGCGTGGGGGTGGCTGTGTCCACCAGGTACACCGGGATGCCGTTGCCGGCCAGCACCTCGGCCACGGCCGCGGCAAAGTGCTCCGAGGCGAACCGGGTGTCATAGCCCACTACCAGGCCGCGTTTCCGGGTGTTCTTCACCAGATCGAGGAAGTATTGCGCCGTGCCCTGGGCACATAATCGCACCGTGGCAAACGTATAGTCCTCGGCGATGGTCCCTCGCCAGCCGTCTGTGCCGAACTTGATAGGATGAGCCATACCCTTTCCTCGCTTCTAATTTCTCGTTTCTAATTTCCCACCTACACCCGCGCGCGCCAGTAGTCCAACAAGTCCCTCATGGTCTGCTCGAAGGGGATGGTGGGCGCCCAACCGGTCTGCTGCCGGAACTTGGACGCATCGGCCCACAGGATCTTGACGTCCGAAGGACGCATCCGGGCCGGGTCCGGTTGTACACGCACCTGGACGGTGGAGAGCGACAGCAGCACGTCCAGCATCGCGCCGATCTCCATGGTGACGCCGGAGCCGACGTTGTAGACCTCGCCGGGGATGCCTTTTTCCAGGGCCAGCCAGTAGGCGCGCACCATGTCGCGCACGTCGGTGAAATCGCGCCTGGAGGTGAGGTCGCCCACGTGGATGACCGGCGGGCGTAGCCCCTTTTCGATCTCGGCGATCTGCTTGGCAAAGGTGGACGTGGCAAAGACGGTGCCCCGGCGCGGGCCGGTGTGGTTGAACCCGCGCGTCACCACGGTCTTGAGGCCATAGCTGCGATGGTACTGCCAGGCCAACAGGTCTTGCGCCACCTTGCTCACGGCGTAGGGCGACAGCGGCCGCAGCGGGTTGGTCTCCTTGATGGGCACTTCATTCGGCAGCACCAGGCCGTATTCTTCGCTGGAGCCGGCCACGTGAATGAGCGGGTCGTTGCCCCATTCGCGCACGGCCTCAAAGAGGTTGACCTCGCCCACGATGTTGGCGGTGAGGGTTTCGGCCGGCAGGTTCCACGAGGCCGGCACAAAGCTCTGCGCGGCCAGATGAAAGATGCGGTCCGGCTGCACCGAAGCGATGAGGCTCTTCATCGAGTAGGCGTCGGTCATGTCGCCCTGGATCAGATTGACCTGCCCCGGCTGGGCACAGGCATCTAGCATCTCGGCACAAGTGATGTTCGTCTCAATGGCGGCCGTGTTCAGCTTGCCCTGGGCCGCCAGGTCGCTCAGGTTATCCAGCTTGCTGCGCCAGCGTACCAGGCCATAGACCTCCACGTCGCCCCGGGCGATGAGGTATTCGGCCAGGTGGCTGCCGGCAAAGCCGGTGATGCCGGTGATGAGAACTTTCAACGCAGATTTCCTCCCTCTCGGTAGCTACCTTCTGCTCACGGTGGGTATGTTACCCGTCGCCTGCTGAGTCTCCATGAACTCCGTGTCCTGCGGACACCACAAAGCATGAAAACGTAGGGCAGGCTTTCGAGCCTGCCGCAGCCTGGAAAGGCTGCGCCACGATTTTCAAGCTATCCGAACCGGATCGCGTCGTCCTCCAGGGTCTTGCCGGGATACAGTTGCACACCGCGCTCCAATTTGTTGCCCTCACCGATGGCGCACCTGGCGCCCACCAGGCTGCCGTCCACGATCCAGACGTTGTCGCCGATGGTGCAGTCGTTGGCGACGACGCAGTCCTTGAGCACCACCTGGCGCGCCACCCGCACGCGCTGCCAGAGCACCGCGTTCTCGATCAGCGTGCCTTCGCCGATGACACAGCCATCGCCAATGGCGGCCGGGCCATTGATCCGCACCTGCGGCCCGATGACGCAGCCCTGGCCGATGACCACCGGCCCTCGCACCCGCGCCGTGGCGTCCAGATGGACGCCCGCGCCCAGCCAGATGTCCTGGTCTCGCTCGCGCCGGCCGGGGATGTCCACGTCTATCTGGCCGGTGAGGATGTCCCGATGGGCCTGCAAATAGTCCTCCGGCGTGCCGATGTCCAGCCAGTAGGCGTTCGATGGGTAGCCATAGACGGCATTGCCCACTTGCAGGAGCATGGGGAACAGCCCGCGCTCAAAGAGGAAGCGCGTTTCCGGCGGCACGTAGCGCAGGACACCCGGCTCCAGGATATAGGTGCCGGCGTTGATCAGGTTCGTGGTCACCTCGTCCCAGCTCGGCTTTTCCACGAAACGTTCCACCCGGCGGCCGTCTGCCAGTTGGACCAGCCCATAGGCGGTGGGGTCGTCCACCGGCGCCAACGAGATGGTCGTGCGGGCCTGTTTCTCCCGATGAAACGCCACCATCGCCTCCAGGTTCAGATCGGTGAGGATGTCGCCGTTGCAGACGATGAAGGTCTCGGTCAGCAGGTCCTCGGCATTCTTGACCGCGCCGGCTGTGCCCAGGGGGCCTTCTTCTTCTACCACATAGGTGAGCCGGACGCCGTGCGCCCGGCCATCGCCAAAGTGATCCCGGATCACCTCGTGCAGGTAGCACACCAACAGGACGATGTCGTCAAAGCCATAGTCCTTCAAGTGATTGATCACGTGTTCCAGGAACGGCCGGTTGACCACCGGGAGCATGGGTTTGGGGGTCTGGACAGTCAGCGGGCGCAGGCGCGTCCCGCTGCCGCCGACGAGCACCACTGCTTTCATGGCCTCCTCCTTGAGGCTGTTCGTATGTTGCTGTTGGGTCACTGCTCACCCTGGCGAAGGTTTGGCGCCGATTCGCGGGCAAAATCGGCCTGTTTTGGCGAGACCGCGCCCGATCACCGGCGCGTTTGAGACTGGGTGACCCGCGCCTCTCGGCGGTTGCAAACCGCCGAGGAGCAAAGGGATCGCGGGCCTTCGGCTACCCCGGTATACGCGTGCCCGCGCGGCGCGCTTTAACTTTCCTGCTGCACCCGCGCTCGCCAGTAATCCAACACGTCGGCCAGGGAACGCTCTAGCGGGATCTCGGGCCGCCAGCCGGTCAACTGGCGGGCCTTGCGACAATCACTGACCAGGATGGGCACATCAGAGGGACGCAGGCGCGCCGGGTCCGGCTCCACCTGGAGGGGTCGCCGGCTCATAGACAACAGCCGCTCCAACAGATACGCGATAGAGACCGCGCGCTCGGACCCCAGGTTGTAGACCTCGCCGGGCACACCGTCTCGCAGCAACCACCAGTAGCCCCGCACGATGTCGCGCACATCGGTGAAATCGCGTTGGGCGCTGAGATTGCCCACCTGGATGGTTGGCTCACGTCGCCCGGCCTCGGCCTCGGCGATCTGGCGGGCAAAGGCGGCGACCACAAAGGCATCGCCCTGGCGCGGGCCGATGTGGTTGAACGCGCGTACCCGCACCACCGGCAACTTGTGCGTGGCAAAATACTGGAACCCCAACAGGTCCTGGGCGGCCTTGCTCACGGCATAGGGGTTGTTGGGGCGCAGGGGGACCGTTTCTGCCACGGGGAGGTCTTGCGGTTCGATGAGGCCATATTCGTCTGCGGAACCCACGACCAGCACCCGCGCGGGGACCCCCGTGGTCACCAGGGCCTCCAGCACGTTGAATTGACAACGCAGGTTGTCGTGGATCGTCTGCCAGGGCATTTGCCAGCTAAGCGAGGGTGTCGCGCGCGCGGCCAGGTGAAAGACATAGGCCGGCTGGCTCTCCTGGATCAGCGCGGTCACGGCGTCCGGATCGCCCAAGTCGGCCCACACCGGGCGCAGGCGGCCTTGTCGGTGTGCGATGTGGGCCGTCCGGTGGTGCAAGACGCCCCATATCTCCAGATCGGTATGCGCCAACAGGTATTCCGCCAGATGGCTGCCCGCAAAGCCGGCCACACCGGTGATCAAAGCTCTCAATCGTGCCTCCTGGCCTGAACTCGGCTATATGATACCCGATGTGTGGCGAAAAGGCAAGTAGTAGTTATTCACGCGCTCGGCGCACCCCCAGATACGAAAATACCGCCATCGGGGAGCCTGTCCCGAGCGTAGTCGAGGGGGGCCGGGGGAGGGGTTATTTACGAAGGAGACCCTCACGCGCCCCGGCGCACCCCGTAGCACGAAAATGGGCGCCCGGCGGCGACCTGACCCGGCTTCGCCGGACTATAGCCCCCCGGCCCCCTTCCCCGCTTCGCGGAGGGAAGGGGGAGCCTGGGGCCAGGACTCCCCTCCCCGCGTCGGGGACACCCTGACGGGTGCAGGTGGGCCGGGGGAGGGGTTATTTACGAGGGAGGCAAGGACCAGGGGCCGGTACTAGGCCGGCCCCTGGTCTACTTGGCCACTCGTCAGGCCAGGCCCGCTTCCCGACGCAGCTGGTCTGCTTTGTCTGTGCGTTCCCACGGCGCGTCAATGTCAGTACGCCCAAAGTGGCCGTAGCAGGCCGTGGGCCGGTAGATCGGCCGGCGCAGGTTCAGGTCGCGGATGATGGCCCCTGGCCGCAGGTCAAAGTGCTCCTTGATCAGGGCCTCGATCTGGGCCTCCGGGATGCGGGCCGTGCCAAAGGTTTCCACCAACATGCTCACGGGCCGGGCCACGCCGATGGCGTAGGCGACCTGGATCTCCAGGCGGTCGGCGATGCCGGCCGCCACCAGGTTCTTGGCGACGTAGCGCGTGGCGTAGGCCGCGGACCGGTCCACCTTCGTCGGGTCCTTGCCGCTGAAGCAGCCCCCGCCGTGCGCCACCATCGCGCCATAGCTATCCACCATGATCTTGCGGCCGGTCATGCCCGAATCACCCATCGGCCCGCCGATGACGAACCGGCCGGTGGGGTTGACCAGGTAGCGGGTTTTCCGATCCAGCATGTGCTCGGGCAGGATCGCTTTGATCACGTGTTCGATGATGTCTTCCCGAATCTGGGCCTGTTCCACTTTGGGATCGTGATGCGCCGAGACCACCACGGTGTCAATACGCACTGGCTTGCCGTATTGATACTCCACCGTGACCTGGGATTTGCCATCTGGTCGCAGGTAGGGCAGGGTCTTGTCCTTGCGCACCTGGGCCAGGCGTTTGCAGAGCTTGTGGGCCATCATGATGGGGAACGGCATGAGTTCCGGCGTCTCGGTGCAGGCAAAGCCGATCATCATGCCCTGGTCGCCGGCGCCCACCAACTCGATGGCTTCATCCTCGGTCATCTCGCCCTCCTTCGCTTCCAGGGCCTTGTCCACGCCCAGGGCGATGTCTGGCGATTGTTCTTTGATGGAGGTGATGACGCCGCAGGTCTCGTTGTCAAAGCCGTACTTGGCTCGCGTGTAACCGATGTCGCGGATGGTGTTGCGGATGATGGTGGGCATATCCACGTAGGTGGCGGTGGTGATCTCGCCGACCACGATCACCAGGCCGGTGGTGGCGGCCGTCTCGCAGGCCACGCGGGCATAGGGATCGTCGGCGTAGATGGCGTCCAGGATGGCGTCGCTGATCTGGTCGCACAGCTTGTCCGGGTGCCCTTCCGTCACAGACTCGGAGGTAAACAGGTATTTGGGTGCGGTCATAAAGCTTGTGGTCATGATGTGGTCAAACTCCTTTCGTGATACGTGATGCGTGATACGTGATGCGCCAAACGTCATGCGTCAAACGTCATGCGTCAGAGCATGACGTTTGACGTGTTGACGTTTGACGTTTTACGTGCCAGCTTCCCACGATGCCAGATACTTTTCCTGTTCTGGCGTGAGCGTGTCAATGCGGACGCCCATGGCCGCCAGCTTGAGCCGGGCGATCTCGGCGTCAATGTGCTTGGGCACGGGGTAGACCTGGCGGTCCAGTTCCTGGGCGTGGTGCATCAGGTACTCGACACTGAGCGCCTGGTTGGCGAAGCTCATGTCCATCACGCTGGCCGGGTGGCCTTCGGCAGCCGCCAGGTTGATCAGCCGGCCCTCGCCCAGCAGGTTGATGCGCCGGCCGTCAGGCAACACATACTGCTCGACGAACGGGCGCGGTTGGCGTTTCTCCACGGCCAGCGCTTCCAGGGCCGGGATGTTGATCTCCACGTTAAAGTGGCCGCTATTGGCCAGGATGGCGCCGTCCTTCATCGCGGCGATGTGGTGCTGGTCAATCACGTGGACGTCGCCGGTGGAAGTCACAAAGATGTCGCCGATGGCGGCGGCCTCGCTCATGGGCATCACCCGGTAGCCATCCATCACGGCCTCCAGCGCCCGCAGCGGGTCCACCTCCGTGACGATGACGTTGGCCCCCAGGCCCCGGGCGCGCAGGGCGATGCCCCGGCTGCACCAGCCGTATCCCCCCACGACAAAGACCTTGCCGGCGATCAGGTAATTCGTGGCCCGGATGATGCCATCCAGTGTGCTCTGGCCGGTGCCATAGCGATTGTCGAAAAAGTGCTTGGTGAGGGCATCGTTCACGGCGATGATCGGATAGCGCAGCGCGCCATCGGCGGCCATGGCCCGCAGGCGGATGATGCCGGTGGTGGTCTCCTCGGTCCCGCCCATGACCCCGCCGATGAGATCCGTGCGCTCTTTGTGCAACGTGCTCACCAGGTCGGCCCCATCGTCCATGGTGATCATGGGGCCGTGATCCAGGGTGGCGTGGATATGTTGGTAATACGTCTCGTGATCCTCGCCTTTGATGGCAAAGGTGGGGACATCATAGTGCTGCACCAGGGCTGCGGCCACGTCATCCTGGGTGGACAGGGGGTTGGAGGCGCACAGGGCCAGCGTGGCGCCGCCAGCCACCAGGGTGCGGGCCAGGTTAGCCGTCTCGGTGGTGACGTGCAGGCAGGCCGAGAGCCGCACGCCGGCCAGCGGTCGTTCCCGGGCAAATCGCTCGCGGATGCCCCGCAGGACCGGCATCTCTTGCTCGGCCCACTCGATGCGGGCGCGCCCCTGGTCAGCCAGGGAGGGGTCTTGTACGTCGTATCGTTTGACCATTCGTTTTCTCCTCATGATGCGTGATGCGTGATGCGTCATGCGTCATGCGTCATTCGTCAGGGATGATGCTCGAGACGTTTTGACGTTTGCCGCTTGACGTTTTACGGTCTACCCAGATGGGGAATCTTCCAGACGCGGGTGTCCACCAACTCTAATTGTTCCTGCAAGTCTTCAGGGGCCACGTATGAATCCAGGTGACCGCACTGGATGCAGACGGTGGTGATGGTCCTCAGGTGGATGACCTTGCCCACCAGGGCTTCGTCGGCCTTGGGGCCGGTGCCCCGGTACAGGAACAGCGGCTGGGCCTGGGCGAATTCGCCGGCCCAACCTTGCAGGACTGGCCCACCGCAGGCGGTACACGTGGGGTCCTTCAGGGCACGCGGTTGTCGTGAGCCTTCCGTCATGGCTGTTTCTCCTCATGCTCAGTACATGGAAATGTTGCTCAAAGCGGGTCTGCCAGGCCCCGGGTCGCAGACGTGGGGCCGGGCAGACCGCCTGGGAGCACAAATTTCCATCTACTGATGCTCAATCTTTCAATCACTTCGGCTGTGGCGATGCCAAACGCGCCAGCGCCTCATCCACCACATCCGGGATCGCTGGTCGCCCGGTCGCTACGACCGCGCCAGGTACGTGTTTGTGATCTGGGTAGCTGGGCAGATCAGGGAAGTGCAGTTTGTTATCGTAACGGAAGATCAGAGCTCCTGCGCTATCTTGGTAGTGATAGGCGTACTTACCGACAGGCTCGGTTTGGTCCAGATCTACGACTTGTGCTATGTGCAGGCAACTATCGTCATCAAAGATGATGGTGATCTCCACCCGCCCTTGCCGATCCGAGAAGCGACGGAATTGCACAGATCGGGAGCGAATACGCGGTGAGGCAGGGACGCTGGCCTCTAATTGGATGACGTATTCGAAGAAGAACATATCCGCATCCCGGTTAGTGTCCGACGCTCTTTCAGGACACGCTGATACATCTCGTACTCGCCGGCCCACATCTGGAACTCCACTGTATCCGGCAGCTTGTCGTCGTCCAGATACTGACGATAGAAATCTGCACTAAACATCCCATGCTTCAGTTCATAGTCGCGCAGGGAGAGTTCCATCAGGCATAGGGTGGCGTCTAGCTCCCGGATGCGCCCCTGGACAGCGCGTTCCAGCAGGGGCATGACCGACTCGCCCCCAACATCCACTTGCAGCACTACATGTTCCATCTTCTATCTCCTTAGTTCATACTATACTGTCGTCCAAGCAACCGGGCCAACAGGCCCTGGTGGCGGCGTTTTCCCACACACTCGACATATCGGCAATGGCGTTGGAACCCCAGGCGTTCATAGACGTGCCCGGCGATGTCATTGTGGATGTTTACGTTGAGCACCACGTCCCGGCAACCCCGTTGGACCAGCTCGTGCACCACGGCGCTGGTGCAGGCGGTGGCGTAGCCCCGTCCACGATAGGCCGGGTGGGTGAACACGTTCCCCACCGCCGCAATGCCATACGTCGGGGAGAGGACGTGGGTTCCGGCCGTGGCGACCAGGCGGCCATCTGCGTACAGCCCATAAAAGATGCCCTGCTCCACCTGGTACGCGGCAAAGTGCTCGGCCTGCGCCAGGTCATATAGCGCGTTCAGTTCGGCGATGTCCGCCGGCCCCAGGCGTCTCGGCGGAGCCGGCCATGGGCGCGGGCGAAAGGTCTCCGCCGTCAGGGCCATGCGCCACATCTCCTGGCGGTCTTTTAACTCATAGTAGCGCGTGACCGCCGGCAGGTGCTCGGCGCGACAGTTAAAGTAAGCCATGGCCGGGCGCAAAGCCCGTTCCAGGATCGCCGCCACGCCGGCCACATCGCCCAGGGTGATGAGGATGGGCTGGCTCAGGCCACTGAAGAGCAGGCCCACGGCCCGCCAATCGTTTTCTTCGGCGACGGCCCATTGACAGTGACGGAACAGGTGCGGTTCCAGATCACAAATGGCATAGGCGGCGTACAGTCGCTCGCGGTTCAGCCATGCGAACAGGCGGGTCTTGTCGGATACCTGCTGCACACGCACGGACGTCATCTCGGATTGGGCCGACGCTGGGCCAGGACCTGATCCAGGCCCGCCACCGGCCCAAAGTTTTCCTGGTAACGCGCCACAAACTCGGCCGGCGTATAGCGATGCTCCTGATTGCCGTATTCTTCCACGGCATAGACGGCCGTGAGGCTGCCCAGGCGACCCATCAGTGCGGGCGATAGGCCGTGGACCAGGCCCTTGATCACGCCGGCCCGGTACGCATCCCCGGCCCCGGTGGGATCCACGACCCGGCGCGGCCGGGCGATGGGGATGTCGTACACCATGCCGTCGGCGTAGACGGTGGAGCCGGCCTCGCCGCGCGTGACGATGAGGATGTCGGTGCGCGCCTGGACCTCCGCATCGGTCAGGCCGGCCTTGTTCTTGACCATCTCCAGCTCGTAATCGTTCAGGATCAGCATCCGCGAGCCGGTGATGCCCTCGAGCAGTTCCTCCCCAGCCAGGCGGATGATCTGCTGGCCGGGGTCATAGATATAGGGGATGCCCAGCTCGCGACACTCGCGGGCGAACTGGACCATGGCCGCCGGGTCGTTGGGTGAGATGATCACCACGTCGAAATCGCGGCAGTCGGGCTGGTCTCGCAGCGAGATGTTTCTGGCGTGCGCCATGGCGCCAGTGTAAAAGCCGGTGAACTGGGCGTTGGCCTGATCCGTGGTGATGAAGCAGGTGGCGGTCAGCTCGTTGGGGACCACGGTGATCCCAGAGGTATCCACGCCCTGGGCCTCCAGCCAGGCCCGGTAGTCGCCGAAATCCTCGCCCACCGTCCCCACGAGGCGGGGCCGTTCGCCCACCAGGGCCAGGTTGTAGGCGATGTTGGCCGCGCAGCCCCCGCGCAGTTTTTTCATGGAATCGGCGAGAAAGCTCACGCTGAGCATGTGCAGCTTGTCCGGGAAGATGTGGTCCTTGAAATAGCCGGGGAACTGCACGATGTAGTCAAAGGCCAGAGAGCCGGTGACGACGATGGTCATTCATCCCTCCCGTTGTCCATATCGTCGTTGCATCTCGGCGGCCACGCCGGCCGTCAACGCCAACACCCGCTCGGCCGCCGCCACGCTCATGCCGCCCAGCCCGCACGAGGGCGTGATCATCATGGCCGCCAGCAGGTCATCTTTGGGGATGCCCTTTTGGACCAGCAGGTCCAGCGCGGTTTCCAGCCGCCCGGTCAGGCTCGCCACGGTCTCCTGGGCGATGAGGTGGTCCTGGTTGGGCGAGATGCCCCAGGCGATGACGCCACCGCGTCGCAGGAAGGCCCGTATCGCCTCTGGATAGAGCGCCAGCGATCCGGCGTACTCGTAGGCATCCAGGTTCAGGATGTCGGCCGAGGTCTCTAGCAAGATGCCCCAATCGGTGTTGCCACAGCAGTGGACGCCCTTGAGGCCCCGGATGCCGGCAAAGACCTCTTCCAACAGGGTGATCACCTGCTCCCGGCTCACCGCCACGAACGCGGAGCCGAACGCGCTCATGTACGGCTCGTCCACGAAGGTGATGACGGTGGGGCAGAGCTTTGCCAATTGTTGCTCTTGCCAGGCGGCCTTGAGCCGCAGGTGCCTGGCGATGGCGTCGGCCAGGATGTCGTCATAGAGGGTGGGCCGGCGGTCCTGATCCACCACGGTGAGGCCCCAACTGATGGGGCCGGTGACCTGGCCCTTGACCGCCAGCGGGGCCGGCGCATCCTGGAGCACGCCCGGCAGCGCGGCCAGGCCGGCCGCATAGTCCGGCCCAATGGCCGCAAAGTCGAGGTCATCCTCCAGGTAGGCAGCGTAGAGCCGCTCCAGGGCCGGGTCCAGGTCTTGCGACCGGTCCACGTAGATGCGTTTGGCCTCATGGTCCAGCACCACGCCGGGAAAGCCCTCGCTGTACTGGACGTACATGTTCTCCAGGAAGCTGCGCCGGGGCAGTTGGGGCCAGATGGGCACGTGGGGAAAGGCGTGGAGGATCGCCTGGCAGGCCGCGGTCGGGTCCTGGTGCGGCAGGCTGCCGATGGCGGTGGGCAACAGGTTTAACTCAAACATTGTCTTCACTCTCATAGTGGCAGATAGCGTATCTGGCCTTCCCACTCGCCCTCCAGACTGCATTCTGCCAACAGCAAGATGTCCTCAATCGCGCGACCGATAGGAACAGCGCGGCTGACTTCAAATACTCCCGGCATCGGTTGCCCCGCCCGAACACGCGCGTAAGCAAATCGTGTCATCGTGGCGGCGTCATGCGTGAACAGTACGCGACCTTCTCGTGCTGCCCATGCAAGAATGGTTGCATCATCAGCCCCGGACAATCCCACGTCCTGGATGCGAACGATATCCAGGTCTGGTTTGCGGCGAAACAGCCCCCGCACGATGTCGTTATTGAAATTCTCGTCAGCGGCCAGTCGAAGCATCGGCGGGATCTCTTTTGGCACGACGGGCCAACAGCCGGTCACGCACACCATGCGGATCGAAACGGGCCTCATTATGCTGACGTATCTCATCGGCCAACTGCCGTCGCCGCCGCAAGTAGTCCTCTACTTCCGAACGCCGTTGCAGATAGTAGCCGATCACAGCATACACGTCAGCCAGGTGCAAAGATGGATACTGGTGTACGATCTCCTCGGCCGTTGCGCCGTCGTGGAAGGCCATGACCACCGTATCCAGCGTCACACGGGTTCCGCCCACGCGCAGAACACCATCGGCGTTCATCTCCAGCGGGATTGGTTCGGTTGTGATTACAAAAGGCATGGTGTCCTCTGACAGCAATGTCTGAGCGCGCACCGTCATGATGCCACCTCCTTAACGACGGCCTGTCGCAATCCTTCCTCAAACGGCGGGTAGATCACGCCCCGGTCCGTGACGATGGCGGTGACGTAGCGGCTGGGGGTCACGTCAAAGGCCGGATTGGCGACGCGCACGCCCTCCGGCGCGATGGGCACGCCCCGCACGTGCGTCACCTCGCGGGGGTCGCGCTCCTCGATGGGGATCTGGTCGCCGGAGGCCAGCGAGAGGTCGAGCGTAGAGACCGGGGCCACGGAATAGAATGGGATGCCGTGGGCCTGCGCCAACACGGCCAGGCTGTAGGTGCCGATCTTGTTCGCCACGTCGCCGTTGGCGGCGATGCGATCGGCCCCCACGAACACGGCATCCACCTGGCCCCGGGCCATGAAATGGCCGGCCATGTTGTCGGTGATCAGGGTCATGGGGATACCCAGTTGCATCAGTTCCCAGGCCGTGAGGCGCGCACCTTGCAAGAAGGGCCGGGTCTCGTCCACCCAGACGTGGATGCGCTTGCCCTGCTCCCAGGCCGTGCGGATCACGCCCAGGGCCGTGCCGTAATCCACCACGGCCAGCGCGCCGGTGTTGCAGTGGGTCAGCACGTTCATCCCCTCCGCGATGAGCGCGGCGCCGTATTCGCCCATGCGGCGGTTTGTCGCCACATCCTCATCCGCGATACGCTCAGCCTCGGCCAGCAAGTGGCGGCGCAGCTCGTCCGCATCGGCGGCGGTGGCGGCGGCCTGTTCGGCGCAGCGCCGCATCCGCTCGATGGCCCAGAACAGGTTGACCGCCGTGGGCCGGGTGGCGCGCAGGGCCTCGTAGATCGGCCGGAGCTGGGCCAGCAGGGCCGGCACCGAATCGGCCGGGGCGTGCCAGGCCCCCAGGGCCACGCCATAAGCGGCCGCCGCGCCGATGGCCGGCGCGCCCCGGATCTGCATGGTGGCGATGGCCTTCGCCACATCCGGGTAATCCCGGCAATGCACGATCACCTGCTCGTGGGGCAGCCGGGTCTGGTCAATGAGGTGCACTGCCTGGTCTTGCCACCAAATGGTTCGCATGATCACCCCCTTCTGGAAATCACAAAAAAACTCCCCCGGAAGCGAGGGAGTTCAGCGAACTCGTCTCTCATCTTCCAGAGCCGCCCCAGGGCTGGGGGCAGCGCTCTGCCGGAATTGGCACCGTGACTGGTTGCTGGGTTACTCGTTGCCGATCCATCCGCCACGAGCTTCTAACAACCAGTTTCCAGCCGGTTGCCGGGGCTTCGTCGGGCCGGTCCCTCCACCCCTCTGGATAAGAGCGCCTATTCGACTGTCAGGCCATCCATAGCGGGCGCAATTATAGCATATCCTACGATATGTGTAAAGGGCGCGAGGAGACCCCGCGCCGCATTGCCTGGTCGAGGCATTGATGCTATAATAGGCCAGGGCCGCCCGCAACCCTGGCCCCGCTGCGCCATATCCCGAGGCGACTGATGTATGCCGTTTGACGCATCGCGCATCACGGAACACGGAGGAACCCGTGCCCATTCAGGTCTTGCCCCCGGCGGTGGCCGCCCAGATCGCCGCCGGCGAGGTGGTGGAACGCCCGGCCAGCGTCGTCAAGGAGCTGGTGGAGAACAGCATTGACGCCGGGGCCACCCACATCGCCGTGGAGGTCCGCGAGGGCGGCGTGCGCCTCATCCGCGTGACGGATGACGGCGAGGGCATCCCGGCCACCGAGGTGCCCCTCGCCTTCGCCCGCCACGCCACCAGCAAGCTCCAGGCGATAGAGGACCTGGAGCGCCTGGGGACCCTGGGGTTCCGGGGGGAGGCCCTGCCCTCGATAGCCGCCGTGAGCCGCACTACCCTGGTCACCCGCACCCGCGCTGAGCCGGCCGGCTCCCTCATCGTGATAGAGGGTGGCGAGGTCCGCGAGCAAGGCCGGCGCGGCGCCCCGGCCGGCACCACCGTCACCGTGGAGCACCTGTTCAGCACAGTGCCCGCCCGCCGCAAGTTCCTGCGCGCCCCGGCCACCGAGGCCGGCCACATCGTGATCCTGTTGCGTCGCTACGCCCTGGCCTACCCGGAGATCGCCTTCCACCTGCTCGTGGACGGCCGCACGATGCTGCGGTCATCCGGCAACGGTCAGGCCCGCGATGCCTTGCTGGCCGTCTATGGCGTGGACATCGCCCAACGGCTTATTGAGGTCAGCCATCGCCCGTCGCCGATCCCGAATCACGAATCACGCGCCACGGAACACGTGTACGGCTTTATCAGCCCGCCGGACCTCACCCGCTCCAACCGTCGCGACATGTCGTTTTTCGTGAACCGGCGGTGGGTGGAAAGCCCGGCCCTGAGCTACGCCACGGAGCAGGCCTACCATACCATGCTGCCGGTGGGACGGCATCCCATCGTGGTGTTGCATCTGGAGCTGGACCCGGCCCTGGTGGATGTGAACGTGCACCCATCCAAGCGCGAAGTCAAGTTCCGTGACGAGGGGGCGGTGTTCCGGGCCGTGGGCCGGGCCGTGCGGCACACCCTGCTGGCGGAGGCGCCCGTCCCAGAGGCCACCGCATCGCCGGGGGTGATCCGGCCCGGAACCGCCGCGTTCGAGGCGCAGCAGCGACGCTTGGAGTTGCGCCAGGCCGGCCAGGAGCGACCAGCCGATGTTCCCCTGATGTCCGCGGACGACGCGCGGCTGCCGCCGCTGCGGGTGCTCGGTCAGCTCAGCCTGACCTACATCATCGCCGAGGGGCCGGGTGGCCTGTACCTCATTGACCAGCACGCGGCCCACGAGCGGGTGCTCTACGAACGCTTGCAGGCCGAGTGTGCCGGGGCACAGGTGCCCTCGCAGATGTTGTTGGAACCGCTGGCCGTGCCGGCCACGCTGCCCCAGGAAGAGGCCGTGCGTGAGCGGGCGGACACGCTGACGGCGTTGGGCTTCCAGATAGAGCCTTTTGGCCCTGGGACGGTGCTGGTGCGCGCCGTGCCCGCGCTGTGGCAGGACGTGCCCGACCTGCCGCTGGCCCTGGCCGACATCCTGGAGGAGTTGGTCGGCGACCATGCGCCTGCGGCCGGGCCGGACGAAGAGCGGCTCATCCGTGCGGTCTGCAAGCAGGGTGCGGTCAAGGCCGGGCAGGCCCTCTCATTGGAAGAGAGCCGGGCGTTGATCCGGGACCTGGAGGCCACGGCCATGCCGCGCACCTGCCCCCACGGTCGGCCGACGATGATCCACCTGAGCTACGCGTTGTTAGAGCGAGAGTTTGGACGACGGTAGCGCGTCGAACGTCGGCGCTCACCCTCGCCCATCACCAGGGCGCATTTTTCTGCGAGGAGCAGGCGTGTCGCTGGGCTGGCTGATCATGGCGACCGGAGCGCTGGGGCTGCTGGCGTTCCTGTGTTGGGCCACCTACCGTAGCGGCCTCATGCTGCATGAGGTGGACATCCCGTTCAACATCCTCACCGCGCCGCCGGAGGTGCTGGTCCGGCTCGCGCTCATCGCCGTGTGCGTGGGGCTGGGCCTGGTGAGCGGGCTGCCGGGGGCGCAACTGGGCTGGACATCGGCGGACCCGGCGTTGGACGTGGCCCTGGGCCTGGCGATGGGCGTCCTCATCCAGGTCCCCCTGACCCTGATCGCCACCTGGGCCATCCGGGCTGAGGCATTGGCGCGCTGGCGGTTCCGCCTCTACAATCCGCGCGTCGTGCTGCTCATCCTGCCGCGCAATCGCCGCCAGTGGCTCACCGTGCCCCTGGCACTCGTGGCGGCAGTGGTGTTGGAGGAATTGCTGTTCCGGTCGTTGCTGGTGGGAGGATTGTCGGTGATGGCTCCCTGGCCGGTGTTAGCGGCCGGCTTTGCCGTGGTCTTTGGGCTGGTGCATTGGCCGCAGGGCGTGTTGGGCGTGCTCGCCACGGCGGTGGCCGGGTTCGTGCTGGCCGGGCTATTCATCGTCCGGGGCAGCTTGCTCCCGCCCCTGGTGGCACATTATGCGGTGAACGTCGTCCAGCTCATGCTGGCCTCACGGCAGCGGGAGGCGTTGGAGCGGATTGCAAATTGCAAATTGCAAATTGCAGATTGCGGATTGCAAATTGCAGATTGCAGATTGCAGATTGCAGATTGCAGGTTGCAGATTGCGGGCGACGAATGACGGGTGACGAATGATGCGTGACGCTTGTCGTATGCGGGCTCAGGGCCTTGAGTCCGGCGACTGCCTGGTGCGGTTGCCGGGCGGTCAGCGCAGCCAGCCGGCCTGCGTGGCGACGCTCCGGCCTGCGGGCGACACGTTCTACCGCCGCATCGAGGCCGCGCACCTCTCGCGGCCGGAGCACTATCTCTCCATCTACCAGAGCGGCTGCAATCACACCTGCCTCAAATGCCACTCATGGGAGTTCAGCCAGCACGTGCGGGGCACCTGGACCAGCAACGATGAGCTGGCGCGCATCGCCGCTGCCTACGCCGGGTGCGTCACCGTCCACGAGCCGCGCGAGCGCGCCACGGCCTGGCACGGCACGGACCTGTGCCGGTGCTGCGGGCGTTGCTTTCTGCAGGGTGAGCGTGGGCCGCTGTGCCCCGGCGTGTTGTCGCCGGATCAGGTGGTGCTCAGTCCCCAGGGCTTTGGCCCGGCCCGCAACATCGTGGCCTTTACCGGGGGCGACGTGGCCTGCCAGGCCGGGTACTACGCGGACGCCACGCGGCGCATCAAGGCCGCCGCGCCGGACCTGTGGGTGCTGCTGGAGACCAACGGCTTTGGGCTGACCCCGGCCAACCTGGACCTGCTCCAGGCGGCCGGGCTGGACGCCATCTGGCTGGACATCAAGGCGTATGACCCGGACACATATCGCCGGCTCTGCGGCACGAGCAACGAGACGGTTCTCCAGGCCCCGGCCGAGATCGTGCGGCGCGGGTTCACCCTGGAGGTGCTCACCGTCTACATCCCCGGCTGGGTGGAAACGGACGAGATCCGGCGCGTCGCCGCGCTGGTGGCCGAGGCGGACCCGGCCACGCCGTACACCGTGTTGGCCTTCTTCCCGGCCTATCGCCTCCACGACGTGCCGCCGCCCACGTTGGAACAGATGCTCGCCGCATACCAGGCCGCCAGCCAAGAAGGATTGGCGCACGTCAAGCTGGGCAACCCTCGCGTCTTTGCCCGCACCGAGCTGGATTGGGAGACATTGGTGCAGGCCGTGGGGCCGCAAGGTGTGGGATGACCCCATCCCGCCGCGCCGCTTGGCAAGCATCCGGGGACATGTTATAATCGCCCTGCGAGCAGAAGGCCGACAGTCGGACTGGCGCGCGTGATTCCGCCGCGCGTCAAAAGGCGATGCATCTCGTCTGCCACATGACGTTTGCCGCAATACCGTCCATTTGCAAAAGGAGGCTATCAGTGACATGACCATCGTGATCGAAGACGATCTCGTGCTGGATGATCAGCAAGTCGTCCATAACCCGGACGATGCCTGGTACATCGAAACGCTCAAGCCATATTACGTGATCACGGCCGACGGGCAATACCTGTTCGGCAACACACAGCCGGGTCGCCGGCCGGACCGCGTCTTTTACATGGTGCCCGACGGCTACCGACTGGGCAAGGGCCAACGTTCCTTCGACAAGGCCATTGGGCTGCGGCTCTACGAGGTGGTCAAACGCTACCTCACGCGCTGCCGGGTGCTGGTGCAGGAGGGCATCCAGGGTGAGGCCGGCTACAAGACCGGCCTGCGCGTGACCATCTCGCTCCAGAACCCCCACACGGCCTACATCGGCTGGATGGGCGCCAAGATGGTGTTTCCACCAGAGCCGGGCATGGCCGTCCAGTGTTGGAATTACATCGTCCAGGAGCGATTGCCGGATGACGTGGTGGCCGAGATCCGCGCCTTCTGGCCGGACTTTGACCCGGACGAGCCGCTCACCCTCTATGACCTGACGCGCATGGACGAGGACGTGCGCAAGGTCATGAGCCTGCGCGTGGACTATTTTGGCGGGGCCTACAAAAAACCCCACCTGACCCTGGTCTGGAACCGGGGCGAGGCCGATGGCCTCATCTCCTACCATGCCGGGGCCACGAAGGACCGCCTGCTCAAGGGGCTATCCGGCACCGGCAAGACCACCCTCACGGTGGGGCCAGAGCTGGAGCAAGACGATGCCTGCCTGGGCCAGTTGTACTACGAGGATGGCCGGATCGTCCGTTGCCAGATCATTGGGCTGGAGGCCGCCTCCTACGCCAAGAGCGAGGGGCTGGTGCCGGACTCCCCCGAGTGGCCCGGCCTGATGAAATCGCGCCAGCTCAACCCGGATGGCTCCCGGCCGGTGGTGCTGGTCCAGAACGTGGACTGCGAGGGCGTGGAGTATCGCCTGGAAGAGATCGCCGGGCACGTGGTCAAAGTGCCCCGGCCCATCCCCGGCGAGCAGGTGGGATCGTTGCAGTGTACCCGTTATGCCCGGTCCGGCACCACCAACGGCCGGTTCATCTTTCAGTTCTCCGAGCTGAACCCAAACTGGACCCCGGGCCGGGAGAAATGGCTCCGCACCGAGGCCCTCTCCTTCCGCCGCTTCGACGTGCTGGAGCCGATCTTTCGGGTGGTGGACCCGGTCATGGCCGTGGCCCTGGATTCGGCCTGCGAGAGCATCATCACCTCGGCCGTGGGCGGCAAGGTTCCCGGCACCCGGGTCCGATCCTACGCCGCCACTGATTTCATGGCTCGTGAGGAATCGCATCAGGCGCTGGCCAAGCTCAAGCTGTACACGGACCTGGGCCTGGGGCTGGACGGCCAGCTCGTGTTCTTTATCGCCAATTCGGGCTTTGTGGGCGAGTATGACCTGGACGGCCAGCAGATCCGCGTCCTCGACGAGGAAGGGCAACCCATCGTCAAGATAGACGCGGCCACCGGCCTGCCCGATTTGGACGCCAGGGGCCAGCCGCGCTACGTGGGCCAGGGCGAAAAGATCACGGTGGCCGACACCAAGCGACTGGTGTACCTGGTGGAGAATCGCCTGATCGAGCGCTGGATCCCGCATCCGGCCTTTGGCTATCTGCTCCCGGATCCGCTAGAGCTGGAGGAGCAGCACGGCATGACCGATTTTCGCCGCCGGTTCAACCTGCTGCGTTTCTACACCCCAGAGCAGATCGTGGCCTTTTATCGCCGGGACGTCCAGGAACGCACCGCGTACCTGAAGGGGCTGTTCGCCGGGCAGGAGGGTGAGGAGCAACTGGCTGACGTGATCCACGTGTGGGAGCGGTGCGTCATCCCTTCACCCGAGGTCATCCGCGCGTTCTACGAGGAGCACTTTGCGTAAAACGTCAAATGACGCATGACGCATGACGTTTGACGCATGACGCATGACGTTTGACGCATGACGCATGACGTTTGACGTCTGCCGCATCACGATGCCATGCGCAACTATCGTCTCAGACGCATCCTCATCGCCAATATCCGGGACCTGCGTGTGCTGTTCCGGGAGTTCCGCTTATCGTTGGTGCTGTTCGCCGTCCTGGTCCTGGGCGTGAGCAGCATCTTTGCCTTGTGCTACGTCTCCCCGGCGACCGGCCGGGGCATCTCGTATGCTGAGGCCCTGTACGCCGTCTTTGCCATGATCTTTTTCGAGAGCGTGATCCCCTTCCCGGATGAGTGGTATCTGCAGGTCTTTTACTTTGTCGTGCCGATCCTGGGGCTGGGGGTGATCGCGGACGGCGTGTTGCGCTTTGGCACGATGTTGTTCAACAAACGTAATCGTTTGGAGGCCTGGCAGGTGGCTGTGGCATCTACGTTTCGGGACCATGTGGTGGTGTGTGGCGTGGGCCGGGTGGGCTATCGCGTCATCTGTGAGCTGTTGCGACTGGGCGTGGACGTGGTCGCCATCGAGATGGCGGCCAGTTGTGCGTTCCTGGGGGACGTGCGGGAGCGCGGGGTGCCGGTGATCGCCGGCGATGCCCGGCATCCCCAGGTGTTGCGCCAGGCCGGGGTGGACCGCGCCCGGGCCATCGTGGCCGCCACGGAGAACGACCCGGCCAACCTGGAGATCGCCCTGAACGCGCGGGAGATGAACCCCGGCATCCGGGTGGTGCTGCGCCTGTTCAACGAGAACCTGGCCGAGAAGATGTCCGGCGCGTTCGACGTGCAGGCTGCCTTCAGCACCTCGGCGCTGGCGGCCCCGGCCTTTGCCGCCGCCGCCACCCGGGGCGACGTGACGCGCTCCCTGTACGTGGATGACGTGCTGCTCAACCTGAGCCAGGTGACAGTGGCCGCCGGATCGCGTCTGGTCGGAAGCACGGTGGGCGAGCTGGAACAGGGGGCAGACCTTTCGGTGGTGCTCTATCGCAGCGCGGACGGGACGCGCACCGACTTTCACCCGCCGGACACGCTGCGCCTGACCCCCGGCGACCGGCTCACCGTCTTTGCCTCGCTGGAGGCCCTGGGCCGGCTGGACCGGCTGAACGCGAGCACATTTTGAGCATGGCCGGCCAAACGCACCGCCCCCGAGGCCCATCGGCCCGGGGGCGGTTTGGTCATGCCGGGATTCATCGGCAGCGGCGACCATCTAAAATGGCAAGCTCAGTGCCTGCACCAACGTCGTGCGGAAAAAGTTCATCAGGCCCAGTTCCACGATCACCAGACCCAGGCCGATGAGGGCCGGCACCACCAGGTCGCGCCAACGCTCGCCCATGGACTCGCGCCGCAGGAGGATGAGCACGATCATGGTGTTCACGATGGTCAACATCGCCAGGATGCCCAGGGTCGTGATGATGGCGATGGGATAGAAGAGCCAGGGGATTTCCAGGAACGCCACGGTCACCACCACCCCATCGGTCAGCACGAGCACCAGCAGCTCGCGCCAGCCCTTCAAGGGCGGATCGGCCGTGGGCTGTCGCCAGAAGGTGAAGCCGAACACCGGCCAGACGATGTTGGACAGGGCCAGCCCGTTGAGGCTACCGGTCAACACGCGCAGGAAATTGTGCGGCTGGTACACGTATGGCATACCGGGCATCAGGCTGAGGTACGAGTTCAGCCCATCCACCCCCATGATGCCGATGAACCCCACCAGGGTGACGAGGATGGGGATGGGGCTGATCGTGCCGCTGCGTTGCCGGCCCCGCAGCCGGATGAAGGCGAACCCGGTCATGACGCCCAGGTATGTGCCGGTGCACCGGGCACATAGCGGCAGTTGCAGGTCCCCGAACACCAGCGACCGCTCGCGGATCTGGTGGCAGATGGCATAGCCCACGTGCCAACAGCTATCCAGCAACAGGTCCGGCACGAGGATGATGCCCAGGGCCAGCACGCCGATGATGACCGCGCTGACCAGGACAGCCCAGGGGCGTTTCAGCCAGCCGGTCGCCGGCTGAGCAGGCACTTCGGGCAAAGCGGTTTCTGGGGACATGGGGTATTTTCCAATCCGGGCGGGATAAGGTTGCGCGCCGCGCCATTATAGCACCGAGCCAGGCAAAGCGCAATCGGTCAGTCGGGTGGATAGACGAACAGGCCGAGACCTGATCAGGTCTCGGCCTGTCTTGCGTGGTGCGGAAAACCTGTCTAGTACCGCGACGAGCGACGCTTGTCAAAGCAATTGCTGCAGTACACGGGCCGGTCGCCGCGCGGCTGGAACGGGACCTGACATGTCGCGCCGCATTCATCGCATACGGTATCGTACATCTGTCTGGCCCCTGAGCCGCCGCGGCTTCGCTGCCGCTTGCGCGCGGTACGACAGTCTGGGCACCGCCGGGGCGCGTTCGTGAAGCCTTGCGCATCGTAGAACTCTTGCTCGCCAGACGTAAAGACGAACTCGCGCCCACAGTCAGAGCAGACCATCTTTTTGTCCTGGTACGCCACCTGCCACCCCTCCTTTCATTCGAGATTGGGTCACCATTTAACCTGGGGCATCGTCCACCGCGACCTGGGTCCTGAATCTGCGAGCAAGGAAGGGACAGGAGGCTATCGGACAGGCCTGTGCTAAACGGGCACCACCAGATATAGTATACACGATCATGCGTCAGAAAGCAAGGCCCCACGCAACTTCCGGCGAGCTTGCAACTCCCGCTATGGGGTGGGCGTTGCAGTGAGCGTGGGCGTCACCGTCGCGGTCCCGGTCACCGTCGGCGTGGCCGTTATGGTCACGGTCGGCGTGCTGGTTGCGGTCGGCGTGGCGGTGGCTATGAGGGTAGCGGTTGGCGAGCTTACCTCAGTGGGCGTTATCGGCGTCTCACTGGTTGGCGTGACAGCAGGCTCCGGATACGCAGGCCCCACCGCCGTGGTCGGCGGCACTGTCGTGGGCGATACGGTGGCCGATGGTACAACGGTGGCCGGGGGCGGATATGGCACACCCGTGCCCGACGGCGTGGGCCAGCCTGGCGTGACCGTTGGGGTATCAGCGGTGGCCGGGCCGGGCGTTTGGGTGGACCACACGGCGGTCGGCGACGTGGTGGCTGACGGCGGCGGGGCGATCAGGAATACAGGCAGCCACCCGCCCAGGGTCCCAACGGCCGCCACGGCCAACGCGACAGCCGCCACCAGCGTTCCCAGGCAGCCCAGGATCGCCCAACGGGACACGCCGCCTCCGGCTGGGGCCTCGACCGGTGGCGTCTGCACGGCCCGCACGATGACCACGGTGATGTTATCTGGCCCGCCGCGTTCATTCGCCAGGTCCACCAGTTGCTCCGCGGCCGCCTGCGGCTGCGAAGCATGGGCCAGGACGATGTCCCGGATCTCCTCATCGTAGACCAGGCCGGAGAGACCATCGGAACACAAGACCAGCGTATCGCCGGGCAGCAGCCCCTCCTCGAAAAAGTCCACCTCCACATCTGGCCGGTTTCCCAATGAGCGCGTGATCACGTTGCGACGCGGGTGATGCCGGGCCTGCTCCGTGGACAGGGTCCCCTGGCGCACCGCCTCTGCGACCCAGGAGTGATCCTGGGTGAGTTGGCGGATGCCGCCGTCGCGGATCAGATAGGCCCGGCTATCGCCCACATTGGCGACCAGAAAGCGATGGTCCTGGCACACCGCCGCCACCAACGTGGTCCCCATGCCCGCATAGACCAGGTTGCTGAGCGACTGATCAAAGATGGCCGCGTTGGCCAGGCGAAAGGCCCGTTCCAGACTCGCACGCAAGTCATCGGAATCATCTTCATAATACGCCTGCATAACCCGCTGGGTAGCGATGCTGCTGGCGGTGGCCCCGGCCGCATGGCCGCCCATGCCATCGGCCACGAGAAAGAGGTGCCCCTTGCGCTCCAATACTTCGGCCGACGTGCCTTCCGGCGGCACGGCGGCCAGACTGTCCTCGTTGTGATCGCGCACCCGCCCCGCATCCGTATGTTGTCCCACAGCCAGGACCAGTGTGGTGCTCACGATATGTTTCTCCTATCTGTGACTGCTCAGCCTACCCTTGCGAAGGTGACAAATGCGCCGGTGATCAGGCACGATCTCGCCGAAACAGACTGATCTGGCCCGCGAATTGACCGCAAACCTTCGCCGGGGTGAGCGGTTTCTCCTATCTGTTTCCAAGACCGCTGATCTGTCTGGGGGGATCGCACATGGACACCGGGGCAAAAAAGGCTGAGGGAGAACGAGGGCCGTGGATGCCTGCGCCGGGGATGCCCGCAGAGGGATCGAGAGTATCCGCTGGGGAAACGATCTACAAGCATCTACGCGAATCCAGCCACTGCGATGGGGGTCGTTCATTGCTTCTCCGAGAGCGCCATTGTGCCCGGGTGCTTGGGCATCTGGCAACGATTATAAACCACTTCCCCAGGCTTGTCAATGCGTGCCCGGGGGCCACACCCAACCCTCTTGACGGAGAGACCCTCGGCCCCTATAATGGGCCGGTCAGCGGTGGTCGTCACCATACGGAAGGCACATGGCTCCTCACGTGTTCCCAAATCGCCCGGTGCGGGTGTTGTACCTCATCACGGAGCTGGAGACCGGCGGCGCACAGACGGCCCTGGCTAACCTGGCGTTGCACCTGGATCCGCGCCGGTTTCAGCCCCAGGCCGCGTGCCTGTATGGGGCCGGGGCCACGGCCCATCGGCTGCGGGCCGGTGGCGTGGAGGTCACGAACCTGGACATGCGGCACAAGCGCGACGGGCGCGTGTTGCCCCGGCTCTGGCGGCTCCTGCGCCGCGAACGGCCGGTCATCCTCCACGCTTTCCTGTTCCACGCCAACTTGTTGGCGTGCGTGGTGGGGCGTATGGCCGGCGTGCCCATCGTCGTCGTGTCGGAACGCTCCATGGGCCTGGATAGCCGCGCTCGTTACACGGTGAGCCGGCTCATCGCGCCATTGGCGGACCGGGTCATCGCCGTATCGCCGGCCGTGCGCGACTTTATCGTGCAGCGGGTGGGTATCCCGGCGAACAAGGCGCTGGTCATCCCGAATGGCGTGGACGTGGCGCGGTTTGCCTCTGCCCGGCCCATAGACCGGACCGCCTGGGGCCTGCCGGCCGACACGCCCCTCATCGGCGCGGTGATGCGGCTGGACCCGGCCAAGGGTGGCGAGACGCTGGTGCGGGCGATGGCGGCGTTGCCACACGCCCCCCGGTCGGCGCACGCCGTCATTGTGGGCGATGGCCCGCAACGGGGGGCCTGGGAATCGCTGGCCCAGGCGCTGGGTGTGCGCCAGCGCATCCACTTTGTGGGCCATCAGGCCGACGTGCCGGCCTGGCTGGCCGCGTGTGACGTGTTCGTGCAGCCATCCGACCGGGAGGGGATGCCCAATGCCGTGCTGGAAGCCATGGCGGCCGGCCGGCCGGTGGTGGCGACGGCCGTGGGCGGCACGCCGGACGTGGTGGTGGACGGCGAGACCGGCCTTCTGGCGCCCCGCCGGGACCCGGCAGCCCTGGCCTGGGCCATCCAATCCCTGCTCGATGACCCGGCCCTGGCCCAGGCGATGGGCGCGGCCGGCCGTCAGCGCGTGGAACAGCATTTCAGCATCGCCGCCGTCGTGTCCCAAACAGAGACCCTATATGAAGCGTTGTTGCAGGAGAAAAACGTCAAATGCCAAATATCAAATCCCTAACTCGGACAAGCCGAAACCAAACAAGTTTTTAATCCACGAAGGACACTAAGGACACCAAGATTTGAGTTCCTTCGTGACCTTTGTGTTCTTCGTGGAGAAATTTGGCATTTGAAATTTAGAAAGAAAGGCTTTGTGCAATATGAAGTATCTTGTTACCGGCGGGGCCGGCTTCATCGGCTCCCACATCGTGACGGAACTGGTGGCGCGCGGCGAGCCGGTGCGCGTGCTGGACGATTTCTCCACCGGCCGGCGCGAGAACCTGGCCCACGTGCGCGGGGAGTTTGAACTGGTGGCAGGCGACCTGCGCGACCTGGACACCGTGCGCCGGGCCGTGCAGGGCGTGGAGGTGGTGCTGCACCAGGCCGCGCTGCCCTCCGTGGCGCGCTCGGTGCGGGAGCCGCTCGTGACCCACGAGGTCAACGTCACCGGCACGCTGAACCTGCTGGTGGCGGCCCGCGACGCCGGGGTCCGGCGCGTGGTCTATGCCTCGTCGTCGTCGGTCTATGGCGATTCCCCCACGCTGCCCAAGGTGGAGACCATGCCCACCGCGCCCAAATCACCTTATGCGATAGCCAAGCTCACCGGCGAGCTGTACGCCCAGGTCTTTGCCCAGCTCTATGGCCTGGAAACAGTCAGCCTGCGCTACTTTAACGTCTTTGGCCCGCGCCAGGACCCCACTTCGCAGTACAGCGCGGTGATCCCCATCTTTATCACGGCCATGCTGCGGGGCCAGCGTCCCCCCGTGGAAGGCGATGGCCTCCAGAGCCGCGATTTCACCTACGTAGCCAACGTCGTGCACGCCAATCTGCTGGCAGCCACGGTCCCGGAAGTCTCCGGCGAGGTCTTGAACATCGCTTGCGGAACGCGGATTAATCTGTTAGAATTGATCCAGTTGATCAACGAATGCCTGGGGACGCGCCTGGAGCCGACGTTTGGGCCGCCGCGCCCCGGCGACGTCAGGCATTCGCAGGCCGACATTGACCGGGCACGGGAGCGATTGGGCTTCCAGGTGGTGGTCGGCTTTGCAGAGGGCCTCCGGCGGACTATCGAATGGTATCAGGAAAGGCAGCCAGGGTGAGCGACAGCACGCCGGATGCGGCGCCCACGCGGCAAGACGTTTTGGATCGGTTGCGGCGTGCCTTGCCGGGCATCCTGGCCGACCAGCCGGTGATGCTGGCCTACCTGTACGGCTCGGTAGCCGAGGGTTGCGCCTTGCCGGATAGCGATGTGGACGTGGCCCTCGTACTCGCACCCGATCATGGCCTGTCTGCCTACCAGCGGATGCAGATGGAGCTACGCATCGCCGCCGAGATCGAGACCCAGTGCGGGTTGCCCCAGGCCGATGTGCGCAGCGTGAACGACGCGCCGGTGATGGTCCAGGGAACCGTAGTCACAGAGGGCGTGCTGGTGTACTCGCGCGACGAGGACTTGCGTGCCGATTTCGAGGTTTTGGCCCGCAAACGGTACTTTGACTTCCAGCCAGTGGCGCGTCTGATGCAGCGGGCCTACTTCCAGCACATGGGGGCGGAACTGCGCCGCCAGGGGTTCCTGGCCGATGGTCAAGCTGGACAAGATCGAGGGCATCTTTCGTAACCTGGACGTCTATGTGGCGAACCTGCGCGCGCTGGCGCAATTGCCCAAGGCGGAATTGCTCAACGATATGGCGCGCCTGGGCGGGGCCAAGTACTACCTGCAAGTGGCCGTCGAGTGCTGCGTGGATGTAGCCAACCACATCATCGCCCGGCAAAACTGGCGCGCTCCCACGAGCCTGGCCGACAGTTTCACCGTCCTGGCCGAACACCAGGTGATCCCGACCGAGTTCCTGGCTACGGCCCGGCAGATGGTGGGGATGCGTAACCGTCTGGTGCATTTGTACTGGGACGTAGATGCGGAAACAGTATACGACACGCTGCAAAATAACCTGGGGGACTTTGAACGGTTCAAGGCGGCCATATACGCATACTTGCAGACGCCTGGCGTGAGCGATGTGACGGTATGACATCCAGGATCCGCGTCCTGCATCCCATCACCCGGCTCATCGTGGGCGGGGCGCAGGAGAACACCATGCTCACGGCGGCCCTGCTGGACCCGGCCCGCTATGCGGCAAGCATTCTCTCTGGTCCCCAGACCGGCCCGGAGGGCGAGATCATCAGCGAGGTCCGGGCGCGGGGCATCCCGCTGACCATCCTGCCGGAACTGGTGCGCGAGATCAACCCCGTCAAGGACCTGGTGGCCCTGGCGAAACTCACGCGGTTCATGCGGCGGGGCCGCTACCACATCGTGCACACCCACAGCAGCAAGGCCGGCATCCTGGGTCGCCTGGCCGCGCGTCTGGCCGGCGTGCCGGTCATCGTCCATACCGTCCATGGCTGGGGCTTTTATGAGGGCCAGCACCCGGCCGTCTACGCGCTCTACGTGGCCCTGGAAAAGCTGGCCGATCGCTGCTGCGACCGGCTCATCGTGGTCTCGCGGCTGAACGCGGAGAAGGGGCTGGCGGTCGGCATCTCCCGGCCGGAGAAGTACGTCACCATCTTCAGCGGCATTGATGTGGAGGCGTATGCGCATCCGGCCGTGGACCGGGCCACGATGCGGGCTGCCCTGGGCATCCCGGCCGGGGCGCCGGTGGTGGGCACGGTGGGCCGGCTCTCGCCGCAGAAAGCGCCCCTGGACTGGATGCGCGCGGCGGCGGTCGTGGCGCAGGCGGCGACCGTAGGGAGTGCGGCCCGCTTTGTCTACGTGGGGGATGGGCCGCTGCGCCAGGCCGTGGAGACGCTCATCGCCGAGTTGGGCCTGGGCGACCGGGTGATCCTGACCGGGCTGCGGCGGGACGTGCCGGACCTGTTGGCGGCCTTGGACGTGTTTGTGTTGTCATCGTTGTGGGAAGGGCTACCGCGGACGATCCCCCAGGCCATGGCGGCCGGGGTGCCGGTGGTCTGCACCCGCGTGGACGGCGTCGAAGAGGCCATCACCGATGGGGTGAACGGCCTGCTCGTGCCGCCGGGTCAGCCGCAGGCATTGGGCGAGGCCATCGTCGCGCTGCTGCGGGACCCGGCGCGCGCGCGCGGCCTGGCCGAGGCGGGCCGTCGCCGCGCCCAAGACTTTGACGTGCACAAGATGGTGGCCGAGATTGATGCGCTGTACCAGGAACTGCTGGCGCAGAAGGGCGTCCACCCATGAAGCTATCCGTCATCGTCCCGGTCTACAACGAGCGGGCGAACATCGAGGAGGTCATCCGCCGCGTCAAGGGCGTGGACCTGCCCGCCGGCCTGGAGCGCGAGATCATTATCGTGGACGATGGGTCCACCGACGGCACGGCCGAGCTCCTGGAACGCTACCGGGGCGACGAGGTCATCAAGATCCACCTCTCGGGCGAGAACTTTGGCAAGGGGACAGCCATCCGGGTGGGCATCGGCTATGCCACCGGGGACGTGATCCTCATCCAGGACGCGGACCTGGAGTACGACCCGGCCGATTATCCGGCCCTGCTCCGGCCCATCCTGGCCGGTGAGGCGGCGGTGGTCTATGGCTCGCGGTTCCGGGGCCGCTACGAGGGGTTCCAGGCCCCGCCGGGGATGCGCTTCCCCAACTGGCTCATCAACAAGATCCTCAAGTGGGAGACGAACCTGCTCTATCGGGCCGGCATCACCGACGAGGCCACCGCGTACAAGGTCTTTCGCGCCGACGTGCTCAAGAGCCTGGACCTGCGCGCCTCGCGCTTTGAGTTTTGCCCGGAGGTGACGGCCAAAGTGCGCCGGGCCGGGCATCGCATCCACGAAGTACCCATTCGCTACCAGGCCCGTTCCCTGGCCGAGGGCAAAAAGATCCGCTGGCAGGACGGCGCGCAAGCGGTGTGGACGCTGCTCAAATACCGGTTCACGTCAAACGTCACACGTCAAAACGTCAAACGTCAATCTGACGCCTGACGTTTGACGCTTGACGGATGACGCACCACATCGGAAACCATCCCAGAAACAGGAATCGCCCATGCAAACGAAACTAGGTCTGTTTTGCGATAAGGTCATCGAGGCTGGCTGGCTGGCGGCGGCGATCATCGCACCGCTCTACTTTAACGTGATCTCTAGTCGCATCTTTGAGCCGGACAAGATCACCCTGGTGCGTTACATCGCGCTCGTGATGATCCTGGCCTGGCTGGTGCGCTTGCTAGAGAGCGCCGTCGGGGGCGAAAGGCCCCCAGACGAAGCCGAACCGGCGTCGCCGCTGGCGGGCCTGGTCGCCTGGCTGCGCACCCCCCTCGTCATCCCCACCTTGCTCTATGTGGCGGTGTACCTGGTGTCCACGGCCTTTTCCATCGTGCCCCAGTTGAGCCTGTGGGGGTCGTATCAGCGGCTCCAGGGGACGTATTCCACGTTGAGCTATATCGCCATCTTTCTGCTGATGTTGCAGACCATGCGCACGCGGGCGCAGGTGGACCGGCTCATCACCGCCATGATCCTGACCAGCGTGCCGGCCTCGTTCTATGGCATCTTGCAGCATTTTGACCTGGACCCGTTGCCCTGGGGCGGAAACGTGCTGACTCGCGTGGCCTCGGTCATGGGCAACTCGATCTTTATCGCCGCGTACCTGATCATGATCGTGCCGCTGACGGTCTCCCGGCTCGCGGACCGCTCGTTGGGTTGGCTGGATCAGGGAACACCGGCGGCGGAGCCACGTCCCTGGTACGTTCGCGCGGGCCTGGTGGCCTTGCCCGCCGCTCTGGGGGCGGCCCTGTTCGCGCTGTTGTTTCAGGGTGCGGGCGTCTATGCCATGTCCATCACCCCGGCCGGGATCAGCCTGTCGGCCGTGGACTGGGTGGTGCTGGCTCTGGCGACGGCCGTCATCGTGACGGCCGTCGTCCTGGCTGCCCGGACGCGCCAATTTCCACCTGCCGTTCTGGAAGGCGCGCTCTACGCTTTCGCGCTCCTGGCGCAGCTGGCGTGCATCAACTTCAGTTGGAGCCGTGGCCCGCAGTTCGGGCTTTTGGCCGGCCTGGCCGTGTTCTTTTTCCTGTTCGCCATCCGCCGCCACATGCGGGTCGTGTTCACCGTCGCGCTGGTGGCCTCCCTGCTCGTGGGTGGGGTCCTGGCGCTCTTGAACGTGGAAGACAGCCCCATCGCCTTCCTGCGCGATTTCACGCCTCTCGTGCGCTTGAGCCGGCTGGCCGATGAGGCGGCCGGCGCTACCGGCTCTGGCATGGTCCGCATCCTCATCTGGGAGGGTGCGGCCGAGATGGTGCGGGCCGACCCGGCGCGCACGCTCATCGGCTACGGGCCGGAGGCCATGCACGTGGGGTATAACCCGTTCTACCCCCCGGACCTGGCCCACTACGAGCGGCGCAACGCCTCGCCGGACCGCTCGCACAACGAGACCTGGGACGCCCTGGTGTTCACCGGCCTGGTGGGCCTGGTGATCTACCTGATCCTGTTCGGGGCCGTGTTCTATTATGGCCTGGATTACCTGGGGTTGATCCCCCGGCGCGCTCGCGGCTGGATCATGGGCGTATACGCGGCCGGCATCGCCGTGATGTGCGTGGCAGCGGTGGCGGCGCCCTCCCTCTGGGTGGCCGTCTCCGGGATGCTCATCGCCGGCCTGGTGGGCCTGTACGTGGTGGCCTTGGGCGCGCTGAGCTTCATCCGGGGCCTCCTCAAGCGCGAGGAGACCGCCCAACGGGACGCCTGGCGGGACCTGATCCTCATCGGTTTGCTATCCGCGATCATCGCCCACTTTGTGGAGATCCAGTTTGGGATCGCCATCGCCTCCACCAAGACGCACTTTTGGCTCTTGGCCGGCCTGCTAGTCGTCGTGGGCGCGTTCCTGGCCCAGGAGCCGACGGTCGCGGCGAAGCCCCAGGCCGTGCCGGCGACTGCTGGTGACGATCGGGCCAGATCGCGCCGCAAGAAGCGTCGCCAGGCCAACATGCGGCGCAAAGATGCGGCCGAGGCCCGAACCCGGAGCGCGCCAGCCTGGTGGCTGCCCGTCGTCCCGGCGGGACTCGTCGGCGCCATCATCATGACGGTGTTGACGGCGGACCTGTTCATCCCCAACCAGCAGATCGGCGCAGCGCAGGAACCCCAGTATGCGGCCGTGCGGCTGATGATCCTGGTGACCTGGCTGGTCCTGGCGCTGACCGAGGTGCCCCGGCTGATGGAGCACGTCCGGGACCGCAGTGTCACCCACTGGATGATCGCGTTTCTGGCCTATTCGCTCATCGTATGGGCCGGTACAGTCGCGTACATGCTGGCACAGCGCGTTTTGCTGGAGGTGAATGCCTCTGGCCTGACGATGCTGGGCCTGCGCCCGGATCCGGACTCGTCCCTGATGCTGTTCTACGTCTGGCTGTTCATCGCGCTCCTGGCCGTGGGCCTGGGGCTATACCTGAACGTCCGCTCGCGACCCCAGCGCGCGATCCAGGGTTGGGTGGCGCTGCTGTATCCGCTCTTTGCCCTCGTCGTCATCGCAGCCGCGTACTTTTTGAACCTGAACGTCATCCGCGCCAACATGTGGTTCAAGCAAGGGGAATACCTGTCCGAACAACGCCATGACTATACCCGGGCCATCTACTACTACAAGGAGGCCCTGAAGCTGGCCCCCCGCGAGGACTGGTACTATCTGTTCCTGGGCAAAGCCTATCTGGACTTGCTGCCCCAGGTACAAGACACGACCCAACGTGCGGCCCTGCTGCGGGAAAGCGAGGCGGAGCTGCTCAAGGCCCGCGAGATCAACCCCCTGAACACGGACCACACGGCCAATCTGGCCCGGCTGCATCGCCTGGGCACGCGCGACTATAACCAATCGCTGGCATATTATCAGCAGGCCATCGTGCTCAGTCCCCACAATGCCCAACTCTTCAACGAGATGGGGCAGACCTACCAGCTCGTGGGCCAGGCGGACAAGGCCGAGCAGGCGTATAAGCATAGCCTGGAGATAGACCCCCTCTATATCAACACCTACGTGCTGTTGGGAGAGCTATACCGGGGCCAGGGACGCATCACCGACACGCTGACGCTCTACACGGATGCCATCCACACGTTCGAGACCTCTGTGCCCTACTTTAAGGATTCCGTGGTCCAGCTTTGTACCGAGATCGGCCGCCTCTATCTGGAGCAGCGCCGCTACGACGAGGCGATCCCCTGGTATGAGAAGGCCATCGCCCTGGACGAAAAGTCGCTGCCGGCCCACAGCGCCCTGGGCTACATCTACATCCAGCAGGCTGAGGCCCTCGGCAAGGAAGGCAAGCAAGCCGAAGCGCAACCCCTCTACTTGAAGGCCCAAGCCGAGTTCGAACGGTGCGTGGAGATCTCGCCCCAGGACCTGACCAGTTGGCGTAACCTGGCCCTCGTCTACCAGCAACTGGGCCAGACTGAGAAAGCCCTGCAAGCATACCAGACCGCCGTACAGATCAAGCCCGATGACGTCGCCGCGCGTCAACTCCTGGCCACGCTCTACCTGCAAATGGGTCGCCCGCTGGAGGCCATCGCCCAGTACGAGGCAATCGTCAAGCTGACCCCCAACGACGTGGCCTTGCTGAAGAACCTGGCCTTGTTGTATCGGGACACGGGGCAAAGGGCCAAGGCGTTGGAGATAGCCCAGCGCGCGCTCCAACTGGCGCCCAATGACGCGCAGCTCCAGGCATTGGTGGCGGAATTGCAGGGCAGGTAGACAAATAACGAGGAGACAAGGGGACCACCCATGGCGATATATATGTTGATCTTTGTGGTGGCCCTGTTGGCGGCCATCGCGGGCACGCCGGTGATGCGTCGGCTGGCCGTCCGCGTGGGGGCTATGGATCAGCCCAGCGCCCGCAAGATCCACGCCAGTCCCATTCCCCGCCTGGGCGGCGTGGCGATCTATGCCGCGTTCATCCTGGCCCTGCTGCTCCTGGGCGACCGCAGCTATATTCCCCAGGTGGTGGGCATCTTTGCCGGGGCCACCATGGTCTCATTCCTGGGCATCTGGGACGACCGCTGGGGGCTGCGGCCCCTCGCCAAGCTGGCCGGCCAGGTGTTGGCGGCGCTGGTGCTCATCGCCACCGGCGTCCAGGTCCAGTTCGCCCACTTTGTGCCGGTGCCCCTGGCTAACGAGCTCATCACGGTGGTCTGGGTGGTGGGGATCACCAACGCCCTGAACTTTTTGGACAACATGGATGGCCTGAGCGGGGGGGTGGCGGCGGTGGCCGCCGGCTTTTTCCTGCTGCTGGCCGCCTTCAGCGGGCAATATCTGGTGGCCAGCCTGGCGGCCGCGTTGCTGGGAGCCTGCGTGGGCTTTCTGGTCTATAACTTTAACCCGGCCACGATCTTCATGGGCGACTCTGGCAGCCTGTTTCTGGGATTCATGCTGGCGGCCGTGGGGATCAAACTGCGGTTCGACAACCCGGCCATCGTCACCTGGATGGTGCCGGTGATGGTGCTGGGCCTGCCCATCTTTGACACGACCCTGGTCTTTGTCTCGCGCCTGCGGCGACGAGTGAACCCCTTTACCACCGCCGGCAAGGACCACACCTCGCACCGGCTGACGGACATGGGCTTTACCCGCCGGGAAGCGGTGCTGATCCTGTACATGGTCTGCGTGGTGTTTGGCATGATCGCGCTGTTCCTGACCCGGGCCACGGTCTGGGAGGCGTATGGCATCGCCGGGGTGGTGGCGGCGCTGGCCCTGGCGGCGTTGGTGCGGCTGGAGTTAGGCGGCCGACAAAGGGGCAAACCGGATGACGACGGAAGCAGACGTCGCGCTTGACCAGCCGGTGCGGGCAGAAGAGCACCCCTGGCCGCCGCCCCAGGGCCAGCAGAACAATGGCGTTGTAAGGGGTACGGACGAGTTTGCCCCGTATATTGCCGGGCTGGTGCGGCGCGAGCAGGCCCGGCGGCGGCAGCGGCGCGAACGGGCGGCGCGGGCGCTGGCGGCGGCGCAGGCCGCCGCCGACTTGTTACGCCAGCGCTACAGCGTGACGCGGGTGCGCGCTTTCGGATCTATCTTGCACCCGGAGCGGTTCCACGAACGTTCGGATGTGGACCTGGCGGTGGAGGGCCTGGCCCCCCAGGATTATCTGAGCGCGTGGGCGGTAGTCAATGGCCCCGGCGCCGAGTTCGAGATTGACCTGGTAGACCTCGGCGACTGTCACCGCTACATCGTGGAAGCCGTCGAACGTGAAGGAGTGGATCTATGATTCCGCCATATATGGTCTTGCGACGACTCATCGAGAACGAGATGGGCAACATCGAGCGGGCTATCGCTCATACCGAGCGGTCCATGGCCGGGGCGTGGCGTCACCCTGATGAGCAGGATGTTTATATCGAGTCGGCGGCTTTGAATCTCCAGAGCGTCTACACCGGCATCGAGCGCGTTTTCCAGCTCATCGCAGAACAGATCGAACAGCATCTACCCACCGGTGACCGTTGGCATGAAGACCTGGCAACTCAGATGAGCCTGGACCTGCCGGACCTGCGGCCGGCTGTCATTCTTGAAACGACGCGAGACGCCCTGGATGATTATCGCGCGTTTCGTCACCGCATCCGTCACGTCTACACTTACCACATTGACCCGGCGAAGGTGGCGACATTGGTAGATCGCCTGCCCCAAGTCTGGGCGGCTCTAAAAGAGGATCTGACCCGGTTCCTGGCCTTCTTGGATGCCGCCGCGCGGGCCGAGGTGGAGGAGTGAGCCGACGATGAAAGCGATGGAACAGCCAAGTGAGGCTGTCGAGATAAGCGGAGGGAAGCAAAAGGATGGCCCGCATCATCAGAACCATTGAAATCGAGGGGCAGCCCGCAGTGGCGCTGTTCGACACAGGGGCGCTCTACACGTACATCTGTTCCTCCCTTGTACGTGATGCGCCCAGGAGATCGGTAACCCGGCCGGTCCGCGTGACTGTGGGGGGCCAGGACATTGACATCCGGGAACTATGCCTCATCGAGGGGAAAATCGAGGGATTGGACTTTTTTGCCGACGCTGTGCCCGTGGCTGAATTAGGCACGGCCGATGGCCACGAGTTGGACGCCCTCATCGGTGCGCTCACCATGGAGCGGTGGGAGATCCGGCTCGATCCCAGGACCGGCGTGCTGGACCTCGAGGGACTCAAGCGGCGCGAATTCACCGAATTCGAGGTGCTGGAGCAGCCCGTGTTGGTGGGCGCGGGGCGGCGCCCCTGGCCGCCGCCCCAGGGCCAAGGCTCTGGATAGCCCTGTGCCGTCGCTGTCAAGCCTCTCCAGAGAACAGCCATGAGGGTGCTCATCACCGCAGGCATATTTCCCCCGGACATTGGCGGCCCGGCGACGTTCGTGCCCCACATCGCGGCGGCCCTGGCCGAACGGGGCCATGCGGTCACGGTGGTTGCCCCGCAAGAGCCAGGGGTGCCGTGCCCCATCGCCGAGCCGCCCTATCGGCTGGTGCGCTTTCCTCGGGCGCACGTGCTGCGGTACGCGAACTATTTCATCGAGTTCCGGCGCGCGGTGGCCGCCATCTACCGGGAGGCGCGCACCTGCGACGTGCTGTTCGTCAACGGGTTGGACGCCCCGGCCACGTTGGTCAGCCGGGCGCTGGGCAAGCCGCTGGTGGTCAAGGTCGTGGGGGATGGCGCCTGGGAGCTGGCGCACAATCGGGGTTGGACCACGCGGAACCTGGTCGAGTTTCAGCAGGTTCACGGCCCCCGGATCGGCCTCTTTAGGGCGATACGGCACGCCGCAGCCAAACGAGCGGAGGCGGTGATCGCGCCCAGCCGCTATCTGGCGCACATCGTGATGGGTTGGGGAGTGGCCGGTGAGCGGATCCACGTGGTGTATAATGCCCCCATAGCGCCAGCGGCCACCGAGGACTTTTCCTTGCCCTCGCATTTCGCAGCAGGCTTTCGTTTGCTCATGGTCGGGCGGATGATCCCGCTCAAGCGAATGGAGCAAGTGATCGGCATCCTGCCCCACCTGAGCGCGGCAAGGCTGGTCATCGTGGGCGATGGCCCTCTGTATGCCGCGCTTTCCGCCCAGGTAGCCCGGTCGAAACTGGAGTCGCAAGTTCTCTTCACCGGGCGGATCGCTCACGCTGGTGTGTGGTCGTTGCTCAGACGCTATGCGGATGTTCTGGTTCTGAACTCGATCCATGAAACATTTCCGCATATCCTGGTTGAAGCGGCCATGTGCGGTGTGCCGGTGGTGGCAACTGCGGTCGGAGGGACGCCAGAGATCGTGCAAGACGGAGAGACCGGTCTGCTGATCCCCCCCGACTCCCCCGACGATCTGCGGGCGGCCCTGTGCCGGCTGCAAAACGATGCCGACTTGCGTCATCGGCTGTCCGTTAACGCCCAGCGCGCGGCCGCGCGGTTTTCCTTTGAACGCATGGTGGAAGAGACAGAACGGGTGCTCGACCAGATCGGCCGATCATGGCGCGGCGCCGATGTGACCGGCGGGGAAGCGTAGAGAGCCGGTTTCTCAAGGGGTGTGGTATGAAACGAGTTTCCCAACCAGTGCGGCCGAAAGAACGCTTTCTCGTATTCGGCCAGCCGTGTATTGAGCAGGCCGAGATCCTGGAAGTGGTGGACAGCCTGCGGGCGCGATGGATCGGCACGGGGCCCAAAGTCTCGCGGTTCGAGGAGGCGATGGCGCGATACAAGGGTGTGTCCCATGCGATAGCGGTCAGTTCCTGCACTTCAGGTTTGCACCTGGCCTGTCTGGCGCTGGGTTTGGGACCGGGTGATGAGGTGATCACCACGGCGCTGACCTTTTGTGCCACGGTGAACGTCATCATTCACAGTGGGGCCACGCCGGTGCTGGCCGACGTGGACCCGGTATCCATGAACATAGACCCCCAGAGCGTGGCGGAAAAGATCACGGAACGGACCCGGGCCATCATCGTCGTCCACATGGCCGGCCGACCATGTGATATGACGGCGATCATGAAAATTGCCCGCGAACACGGCCTGTGGGTGATCGAAGACTGCGCCCACGCGATCGAGACCGAATATCACGGCCAGAAGGCCGGCACCATCGGGGCCATCGGCGTCTTGAGCTTCTATGCCACCAAGAACCTGACCACCGGCGAAGGGGGGATGGTGCTGACCAATGCGGATGATCTGGCGGATCGGATCAAGCAGCTCTGCCTGCACGGGTTGAGCGCAGACGCCTGGAAACGCTACAGCGATAGTGGATACAAACATTATTACGTTGTTGAGGCCGGTTACAAGTATAATATGACGGACATGCAGGCCGCCATCGGCCTCCATCAGTTTGAGCGCCTGGAACAAAATGCCCGGCGGCGGCAGCAGATTTGGGATACGTATTTGCAGGCTTTTGCGTCTACCCCGCTGATACTCCCCGCACCCGTTGCGGCCCATACGCGACATGCCAGACATCTGTTCACCGTGTTAGTGGATGAGGAAAAATGTGGCGTCTCGCGGGACGAGTTTCTATCCCTTATGACGGCCCATAACATCGGCGTGGGCGTTCATTACCTGTCTATACCGGAACACCCGTATTATCAGCGGGCCTTTGGCTGGCGACCGGAGGCGTGGCCCCATGCCATGCGCATCGGGCGACAAACCGTCTCACTGCCATTGTCTGGCTGCCTGACAGATGAGGACGTCCAGGACGTCATAGCCGCTGTGTACGACATCCTGGCGTAAGCTCGTAAGCAGGGATTCCACGTGAGAGTTCTCGGCTTTGGTTATGATACCGATTTGCTGCAGCCAGAAGATGACGCCAACGAAAGTCAGTTTCGCCAGCGGCGCTACTGCGAGCTTCTGGGCCAGGAAAAGGCGCTCGTGATCATGAACGCGGGCTTTATGCATTCGGAGCGTTGGCTGGCGGATGGACGCATCTGGGCTGTCAGCGCCGCGGCCCGGCTGAAACTGGGGCAGGTGCTCCGGGCTTATCGGTGGGGCATCCGCTTGGGGCGCCAGTTTCGACCGGATGTGGTGGAATACCAGGACCCCAAGCTGGCCGGCCTGGCGGCCTATCTCACCGCCCGGACATTGGGCCTCCCACTGGTTGGCGGCGTGTTCAACGACTTCCTGGACAACCCGACCTGGCTCAGCCGGGGCACACGATACCACCTGTACAATCGCGTGGGCAAGTTTGTGCTCGCGCGTTCGCTGCGCGTCCGCTGCGACTCGGCGGAGACCACGCGCTCGCTGAACCGCCGGGGCTACGCCCAGGTAAGGTACATCCCCTTCTTTGTGCCCTGGTTGGAACGATGCCGGGTGTCCGACCAGGTCCAGGATGGCCGGTGGAAACGCTGGCAAGATGATCCGGTCGTCCTCTGCGTGGCGCGCCTGTCGGAGGAGAAAAACGTCGCCCTGCTGCTGCGGGCCTTTCGAGCGGTATACGCTGCCAGACCGCGCGGCCGGCTGGTGATCGTCGGTGCGGGGCCGCTCAAAGATGAACTCGAATGCCTGGCCGCCGAATTGGGCATCCGCCACCGGGTATCTTGGGAGGGCGCGGTCGCTTACACGGCCTTGCCTGCGTACTATCGGGAGGCCAATCTGTTCGCCCTGTCATCGAATTCCGAAACCTCGGCCCGCGTCCTCATCCTGGCCCAGGCCGCGCGGTTGCCGACGGTCACCACGGCCACTTCGGGCAGCCATGACATTGTGAGCGACGGCCAGACCGGCTACGTGACGCCCGTGGGCGATGTCGAGGCGTTCGCTGGTGCGCTGGATCGGTTGCTGAACGACCGCGTGACCTACCAGCGCATGTTAGCGTCGAACGCCTATCGTGCCCTGGAGCAGCACGGGGAGCACGTCATCGTTACGGAGCTGCGGATGTTCTACGATTCATTGACCCGAAAAGTGCCGTCTCAACCATAGTCCGTTTGGCTTGCGGTCGAGGAGGGGGAAAATGGATCTGTCGGGTAAACGCATCCTCGTCACCGGTGGAAACGGGTTCGTAGGCCGTCATGTGGTGCGGCAATTGCAGGCGCGGGGCTGTAGCCAGGTGTTCGCCCCACGCAGCCGCGAGTACGACCTCCGCGATGGCGCGGCCGTGGCCGCCTTGATGCGAGACACCCGGCCCGAGGTCGTCATCCACCTGGCTGCTCTGGTAGGGGGCATCGGGGCCAACCGCGAGCGACCGGCTGAGTTTTTCTACGTCAATCTCATGATGGGCGTGCAGACGATAGAGCAAGCCCGGCTGGCCGGCGTGGAGAAATTCGTCATCCTGGGAACCGTATGCGCCTACCCCAAGTTCACCCCCGTGCCTTTCCGCGAGGATGACCTGTGGAACGGCTACCCGGAGGAGACGAACGCACCCTATGGCCTGGTGAAACGGCTGCTGCTCGTGCAGGCGCAGGCGTATCGCCAACAATACGGCTTCAATGCCATCTACCTCTTGCCGACGAACCTCTACGGCCCCGGCGACAACTTTGACCCCCGTTCCTCACACGTGATCCCGGCGCTCATCAAAAAGTGTGTGGACGCCGTCGAGCAGGGAGCGGATGAGATCGTGGTATGGGGAGATGGCAGTCCCACCCGTGAGTTCCTGTATGTGGAAGACGCCGCTGAGGGGATTGTTCTGGCCACGGAACGCTATGATAAGCCCGACCCGGTCAACCTGGGCGCCGGATTCGAGATCTCCATCCGCGAGCTGGTGGGGGTCATCGCGCGGCTCAGCGGATTCAAGGGGCGAATCACCTGGGACACCACCAAGCCGAACGGCCAGCCGCGCCGGAGCCTGGACACGTCGCGCGCCCAACGTGAATTCGGGTTCCAGGCACATACGAACTTTGAGGATGGCCTGCGGCGGACCATCGAATGGTACGTGGCGGAGAGGCGAAAAGGAGCACAGCCATAACTGCGCCAACGATTGCACCAACGACCAGCCTGGCGCACGAGCCGGCCCGGGGAACGCCCAGCGATGCCGCTCGGGTGGGCTACCAGCAAAGTCGGATCGCACACTGGGACGCCGTCGCCCGCCGGATGGACGCCCGGCCCGGCTGGGGCGGCTACTATCACCACCGGTTAACCCAGGTGTACCGGTTCCTCGTCGCCCCTGGACAGCGCGTGCTCGAGATCGGCTGCGCCCGGGGCGACCTGCTGGCGGCGCTGGAGCCGGCCGTGGGCGTGGGCGTAGATTTCTCCGGCGAGATGATCCGGCGCGCCGCGCAACGGCATCCCCAGTTGCGCTTCGTCCAGGCCGATGCGCACGCGCTCGGCCTGGATGAGACCTTTGACGTGATCATCCTCTCGGATCTGCTAAACGACCTGTGGGATGTCCAGACGGTCTTGCAGCAGGTCGCCCAACTGACGACTTCCCGTACCCGCCTCATCATCAATTCGTACAGTCGCCTATGGGAATTGCCCCTGGCCTGGGCCGAACGGCTGGGGCTGGCCCATCCAACGCTATACCAGAACTGGTTGACGGTCGAAGACATCGCCAACCTGCTCTATCTGACCGATTTCGAGATCATCCGGTCCTGGCAGGAGATTCTCCTGCCCCTGCCGATCCCGGCCCTGAGCACACTCTGCAATCGCGTTTTGGTGAAGCTCTGGCCGTTCCACTATCTGGCGCTGACGAACCTGATCGTGGCCCGACCGCACTCCCTACGGTCGCCGCATCGTGATGCATTCACCGAGAGGCCCTCCGTGTCGGTGGTGATCCCGGCGCGTAACGAGGCAGGCAACATCCCGCCGATCTTTGCCCGGGTGCCCCAGATGGGTCGGATGACGGAACTGGTGTTCGTAGAGGGGCATTCCCAAGATGACACGTACTCGGTCATCGAGCAGAACATGGCGGCCCATCCCGAACGGCCGTGCAAGCTGCTGCAGCAGACTGGCGTGGGCAAAGGGGACGCGGTCCGGCTGGGCTTTGCCCACGCCAGCGGCGACGTGCTGATGATCCTGGACGCCGATTTAACTGTCCCGCCGGAGGATCTGCCGCGCTTCTATGAGGCGCTGCTGCGGGGCCAGGGCGATCTGATCAACGGCGTGCGGTTGGTGTATCCGATGGAAGCAGAAGCGATGCGCTTCGCCAACCTGCTCGGCAACAAGTTTTTTAGCCTGGCCTTTTCCTGGCTATTGGGGCAGCCGATCAAAGACACCCTCTGCGGCACCAAGGTGCTGTGGCGAAAGGATTATGAGCGCATCGCGGCCCACCGGGCCTACTTTGGCGACTTTGATCCCTTTGGCGATTTCGACCTGTTGTTCGGAGCAGCGAAACTGAATCTCAGGATCGTGGACCTGCCGATCCGCTACCGGCAGCGCACCTACGGCACCACAAACATCCACCGCTGGAAGCACGGCTGGCTGTTGCTCCGGATGGTGCTGTTCGCTGCCGGGCGGATCAAGTTTGTGTAACGTATGGGCATTCGGCAGGCGTTAGATCATACGCACGATACATCCACCGCTTCCGTTCGAGCCGAACGCGAGATCGCGCACGGCCGACGTCTGGCCCTGGGGGACCCAGAGTCCGTTTGGGGTTGGGGCACACCCGCCGGGCAGTTGCGCGCCCGCTGGCGGGCGGCGCTGATCGCCCGTGGCGCGAGCCTGGGGCCGGGAGTGCGGGCGCTGGAGATTGGCTGCGGCACGGGACTATTCACGGCCATGTTCGCCCAGACAGGCGCCAGCCTGGTGGCGGTGGACATCTCGGCCGACCTGCTGCAAAGAGCGCGGGAGCGCGGTCTGCCAGCAAACCAGGTACAGTTCCTGGAAAAGCGCTTCGAGGATTGCACGGTGGACGGCCCATTCGATGCGGTGATCGGCTCCTCCGTGCTCCATCATCTGGACCTCGAAGCAGCACTGGGCAAGATTCACGATCTGCTCAAGCCCGGGGGAATCATGAGCTTCGCTGAGCCAAACATGCTGAATCCGCAGATCGCGATCCAGAAGAATGTGCCCTGGATCAAAGCGCGGCTGGGGGACTCGCCGGACGAGACCGCTTTCGTGCGCTGGCGATTGCGCCGGCGATTGCTGGACGCGGGCTTGGCGAACCCGCAGATCACGCCTTTCGACTGGCTGCATCCGGCCACGCCGGCACCATTGATCGGGCTGGTCGTTAGACTGGGCGGCTGGCTGGAGCGGACGCCCATCCTGTGTGAATTGGCTGGCTCGCTGTATATCAAGGCCTATCGCCCAGATTCGTCGGGGCGGACCCATTCACCATAGAAAATGTCAACCCACGTCGAACTGCCTACACTGAAGCTGCTGCCCGCCGGCCGATACGTGGGCGTGACCCGCGACGACCCCATCCGTTTCTATCACTGGCCCGTCCTGGGCGCGATGTACCGCCGCCGGGTCGAGCTTTGCCTGGCCGAGCTGCGGGGCGGCGAGCGCATCCTGGAAGTGGGTTTTGGCTCGGGTGTGACGTTTCTGAACTTGCGGGAGCGTTACAAAGAGATCCATGGGCTGGACCTGACTGCCTCGGTTGAGGCGGTATCCGCCATGTTTCGCTCCCTGGGCCTTGAGACGTATCTGCGGAACGGCAACGTGCTGGACATGCCCTATGCTGACGAGTTTTTCGATGCGGTGTTGCTGATCAGCGTCCTGGAGCACCTCAAACCGGAGCGGCTCGTCCCCGCTTTCCGCGAGGTTCGCCGTGTGCTCAAACCGGGCGGTCAGGTGGTATACGGCGTGCCGGTGGAGCGACGATTCATGACCATGATGTTCCGCTTGCTGGGGTACGAGATCCATGAGCATCATTTCTCAACCGAGAAGGACGTGTCGGCAGCCGCAGGTGAGGCCCTGGAAAAAGTGCACATCGTCCAGATGAAGAATTTCCTGTCTCTATACAGCCCAGTCTATGAAGTGGGGCATTTTGTAAAGCGATGAAGTCCCTGCATTCCAGAACCTGGTTTTACCATATTGTTCCTGTCTTGACCGTGGCATTGTGGTCGTTTGTGTTGCACCAACTGCCTCTTGTGGCGTCTTCTCGCCCGCTTTCGCTAGGGGCCGAGGGAGAGGGACCCTATCATATTGCTATGGAGATCAAGCTGCAGAACCCCGATCTTTTCTACAAAGACATTGGGTTAAATGCGTTGATCATACCATCACGCCCTCTTACAGATCGCTACATTCATTCCGCAGTGGTCTACATAAGTGATGTTTTTTTCGGTGGCGATCTGGTTCTCGGCAATATCGTCCTTTTCTGGCTCTACCATTTCTTGTTCATCGCCGGATGCTACTTTCTCGGCCGCAGGGTCCTCCAATCCGCTTGGGGAGGGACGCTGTTCGCGTTGGCTTCCGTTGTGCCTTCCAGAGCGCTTTTCGATTGGTGGGGTATGGGGTATGGAGGAGGCGTAATTCCCCATGTGTTGATTTTCACTTCTGTACCATGGTTTGTCCTGGGGTTTCTGAAAGCAGTCAGCCAACCGCGGTACCTCGTGATAGTGTTTGGTCTCTTGGGCCTGAGCGCAAATATCTACGCGCTCAGCGCCGTATCGCTTTTCGCTGTGCTATTCGTCACGGTGGCGACGCGGCATCCTACCAAGTGGCTCATCGCCGGGGCGACCGCTTTTTGCATTGGAGCGGCGCCAGCGCTCTTGTTGGCGGTGTTGTTTGTTCCTGTACGTTTTGCCAACCTGTCTCCTCAAACTCAGGCCCTGGCCGATTTTCTCCGCGTGCGCCATTATGGGTACGCTACGTTTCAGCCTTGGACGACGACCGTGAAAGGGGTCATCAAGAGCCCGGTCTGGCTTTTCCTTGCGATTGGAGCGGTTGCGCTTTGGTTAAAGTATCGGTGTAAACAATTGTCTGACGATGATCTTTGGTTGGCCTGGATCGCGGTTGTGACATCAGGACTTGTTTTTGGATGGATGGTTGCCGCTCGATTCTTCATAGACCTGATCACCTTGTTGTTCTATCGCGCATCCGCACTCTTGTACGTTCCGGTTTATCTGAGCTGCCTGTGGTTGGCGCTGTACCTTTTTCGCCGCCGCAAGCTTCTACCTGTTCTGGGCAGCTTGGCCCTTTTGGGCGTCGTTCTGTTCGGTGGATTGACAAGGACGCCTCTCTACAACGCCGCTGTGGGGCAGACCACGATTCAAACCAATCCTGACTTCTATCAATTGTGCGACTGGGCTATCACTACACCGTCGGATAGCCTGTTCATGATCGATCCAAATGGATACCATTTTTTCGCCTTCCGCGTTTATGCCAGACGCGCTATCACGATGCATCAAGTCATAGGCGAGACAGCAATCTCTGTACCCGGAAATGCTCATCTTTACTGGGATATGGTCAATGATATACAGAAAGCTTACGAATCTCGAAGCACAGAGTCACTTCTACGTATGGCGCGCAAATATCAGGTTGATTATATTATTGATCTGCGATCTGCCAGCCCGCTTGACTTGGCAGTAGTCTTTCAAAATGAGACGTTCACCGTGTACGCTGTGCCATCGGGAGGATGGTAACGCTATGCTGGATAGAAGAAAGGCCCTCAGTCATCTCGGCGCTGTGGTCTTGGTAGGAATGCACTCGTTCGCCTTTAATCATCTGCCTTACATCCTGTCAGGAAAGCCCGATTCTATCGGAGATAATGGTGATAGCGGTTTTCATCTGGCTAATCAGATGCTGCTCGATAACCCGGCTCTGTTCCCAAAGGACGTTGAAATCCGCGAGATAATCTACCCATCCCGTTTACCGTCCGATTTCGTCATTTACCGTGTCGTTGTAGCCATTGCCCATCTGTTGTTCGGCGGCAACCTGTTTGTGGCCAACGCTGTTCTCTTTTGGGTAATCCATATGTTCTTCATTGTCGGTTATTATTGTGTTGGCTTGGCAGTTCTCAAGTCCTCCAGCCGAGCAATGCTTTTCTCTGCTTTGTACGTCGTCCCTGCTCCTGCCATCCATACCTGGACCGGCATGGGTTACGGAACCGTGATCCCTCATGCGCTTGGGATAGCCTTGTTGCCCTGGTGTATAGCTGGGTATCTGAGATGGAGCGGGCGAGGATGTAAGCCGTGGCGTCTTTGTCTGTTATTCTTCCTGATGGGTCTGGCCGTCAATATCTACCCTCAGCATCCTATCTATGCTTTTCTAATCATTGGACCAACTATTCTTCTGCGCCGAGAGGCGCAAATCTCTCATTTTTTGTTGGCCGGATTAGCCTTCGGCGCAGGCGCATCTCCAACGATTGCCAGTTCGGTTGTTCGCACCTGGCATCATTCGTCAAGCCTGCTACCTGCCGAAAGGGCAATTGCCGACACCCTCTTTGCTCGCTACTACAACTTCCTCATCGACCCGTCTGTTTTCTTGAGAGGCATAGCACGGTTACTGCTGTGGTTTTACGTGTCGGTCGGTGGATTGATTTATGCCTACAAAAGATCGGCGTTGGGGCTGGTAAGCCCAGAGGAACGGGCTATAATCTTGACCATGTGTTCCGCCATGGTGGTATTAACGGGAGGCATTGCCAGCATGGTATACCATCCCATAGTGTCGTTGTTGTTCACGCGGGCTTCAGTTCTTCTATACCTTGGTCCCTATTTGGCCTGTGTTTGGCTGGCGACATATCTGGTCGGACGACGTTCTCTGGTAACCATCACCCTAGCGATTGGCTTAGTCGGCCTATTCGCTATCAATGGGCTGTGGCATACCCCTCTGTCGAACTTTCTGCGAGACCATCGCTATCCTCAATCGAGGCCGGATTACTATGCCCTAGGCGTCTGGGCTGCACAAAATACCGCTCATGATAGTCTCTTCATGGTTCCCATGCGGCCCTCGGATTCTTATTACGCTTTCCGCGTTTACTCTGGACGTGGTGTGACAATGCAATGGGGCACCGGTGATATGGTCATGTCGAACCCGAAGGGAGCTGTCATGTATTACTGGCCCAGGTATCTCGACATATTCCCACTCTATACTGAGAGAAACAGTACCGCCGACTTTGTCCGCGTGGCGCACAAGTACGATGTGGACTATATTGTCACCGATCCGTATACCCCGTGTCCTCCCGATCTGCCCATCGCCTATCGGAATGAAACCTATACTGTTTTTGTCGTTCCGCCCGAAGAATGACTCGGGCTTGCTTGAGGTTGCGTCCATGTTACGAGGTTCTAGCCAGTCTCAGGGGGTCAGATAGTTATGATCCGCTCGCTGATCAAGACGATTGTTTCGTTGCCGGTCCTCACCATGTACGCCGCCTATCGCCTGAGATGCTGCGAGTTCCTGACGGTCAGCCGTATGCTGTCGCTCCTTCCCGGTCGCATTGGCCGGTGGTGGCGGGCCGCCTGGTACCGGCGCACGCTGGCCGGCTGCGGCGACCGGCTGTACGTGGATTGGATGGCCGCCATCCGCACGCCCCGGACCCGCATCGGCCACAACGTGTTCATCGGCACCTTCTGCTGGATCGGCTGGGCCGACATCGGCAATAACGTCATGTTCGGGGGTCACATCACCGTGCTGAGCGGCAGACACCACCACGATTTCGACCGGCTGGACCGGCCGATGATCGAACAGCAGGGGCAACTCACCCAGGTCCGGATCGGGGACGATGTGTGGGTGGGCAATGGGGCCATCATCATGGCCGACGTGGCCCCCGGCACCGTGATCGGGGCCGGGGCCGTGGTGACCCGGACCTACGAGCCGTATTCGGTCCTGGCCGGTGTGCCGGCCCGCCCCATCCGACGGCGCGGCCAACCGGCGAGCGAGCGCAAGGTTGAGAGTGAAAAGCCTGTAAGGCAAGCTGCCCCGTGAAGAACACGGACAGGCAGCTTGCCCCACATTCATGATGACTGACAAGTGGCGACAATGGCTCACCCCCAGCCGATACCTGACTGTGACGAACGTCGCCGGCGCGGGCATTGGCTTTTTGATCGGTGTCTACGTGGCCCGGGTGCTGGGGCCGGAGAACCTGGGGGTGACGGCCGTCATCTCCGGCATCAGCACCTCCATCGCGGCCTTTGTGGACGTGCGGTTCAACGATGTCGCGGCCAGGGCCTTTTACCAGATCGAGGGGCGAGACCCGGCCCAGCTCGACGCATACCGGGCCGGCGTCCTGTGGCTGGCGGTGCTATGCACCGGGCTGCTGGCCGGCGCGATGGCCATCCTCTCGATCTTGATCGGCAATCTCCTGGTGCCGTTCTTTACCGATGCGCCGGTCGCTCTCTGGTGGCTGCCGGCCAGCGCCTTTGCGCTCGCCCTCAACACTACTTCGGGCACCGCAATGTTCCTGCTGCGGTTCAGCGAAGCCTTTTACGCCATCGGCACGTGGCGGCTGCTGCTTCAATTGGTGAGCAGCGGGCTTACGGTGCTGACCCTGGCCCTGAGACCAGACATTGATGGGATGTACCTGGCGGGCATCGTCAGTGGCCTGAGCTACCTGCTCCTGTCATTGGCTGTCTCCTGGAGCCTGTGGACGCGGCGGATGAGGCTGCCCCTGCTCCGCCCGGCCTGGCGACCGGCGTATGCGGTGTATCGTCGCAGCCTCGACATGGTGTTCTATGGCAACCTGCTTGGCTACGCCAAGCTGTTCCAGCGCAGCGCCGACGTGTTGCTGGTGGCTTATTTCACCACCGATCGTGAAACCGGCATCTACAAGCTGGCGCGGATGCTGATTGACCAGGGACTGGCGGTCTTGCAGGACGCGCTGTACCAGGTGTACTATCCCGGGTTCCTGGATGCCTTTGCCCGGCGCGCCAGAGAGGAGTATCGGCGACTGGCGGGCCGGCTGCTGCGGGTCTCCGGCCTGATCACGGCCGCGTTGCTGGCCGGGGAAGCACTGTTGTTGCCCCTCTTGATCCGGCTGGCCTTCCCCGCCTATGCGGGCGCCGAAGGCCCCATGATGGTCCTGACCGCGACGTTCGTGTTCATCGTGGGCTTTTATCCCTGGCTCTGGGCGATCTTTGTGGGTGCGGGCGAGCTGCGGGGATATACGTTGGCCGCATTTGTCGGAGTGGGAGTTCAATACGCCGTGGCGTTGGGCTTGTTCTACGTGGCCGGGGCCTCTGCCCTGGCGGCCATGATCGGCATGTTCGCTTACTACGTGTGGTTGATCCCGGCGGCCTATTGGCTGGTTCGCCGGGACTGGTGCGAGTTCGTACCCTGGGGGCCAAAGTGAGACTCCTGGTCGTCAACTTTGAGATGGACCGGCTATCGCGCACGATGCCCTGGTCGCAGCAGGTAGTGAACCTGCTGGCCGAATCGTGCGAAGAGGTGGCGGTGCTCACCTCGCGGGTGGGCCAGTATGACCCGCCGCCGAACGTCCACGTGGAAACGTTGCCCTTTCCGCGCGCGATGGCCGTGCCGGTCGCGCGCCTGGCCGTGGTGGGGCTGGCGAACCTCCAGGCCCTGCGCCTGGCCCGACGCCACCGGGTCCAGGTTTGCTTCATCCACATGGCCGCCGGCTGGGCCTATTACCTGCGCCCCTGTCTCCGCCTGCTACGGCTGCCGGTCCTGGTCTGGTATGCCCACGGCACCGTCACCGACGAGCTACACCGGGCCCACCGGGCCGCAACGCGCATCGTCACCTCATCGCCGGAAGGCTTCCGGATCCCCTCGGACAAGGTGCGCGTCATCGGCCAGGGTGTGGATACGGACGTCTTTGACCTGCCGCCCCTGGAGGCCGAGCGCCGTGACATCCTGGCGGTCACTCGCGTCTCGCCCCGCAAGCAGATCGAGCTGCTCATCGAGGTGATGCAACACCTGCCGGACCTCCGGCTCAAGATCATCGGCACGACGATCACGCGGGATGACCAGTATTACGAGATCGCGCTGCGCGACCGGGTCTGGCAGTTGGGCCTGCACGAGCGGGTCGAATTCGTGGGTTTCGTGCCGCAGCCCTATATCCCGACCTACTACCGCCGCGCGTTTCTGCACCTGAATGTGAGCCGGACCGGCAGCATGGACAAGACCGTGCTCGAGGCGTTGGCCTGCGGCTGTCCGGTGTTGACCAGCAACGAGGCGTTCTTCGAGCTGTTGAAGGACTATCCCGAGTTCATCATCCACGACGAGCGGCCGGCGGCCATCGCCCGGCAAGTCCTGGACCTGTACACCCGCCGAGATCAGTACGACCGGGCCGCCCTGCGTGCATTGGTGGTCGGCCACCACGACGTGCATACCTACGTCCAGAAGCTCCTGGTCAACTTGCAGGAAATCTACAAGCCTGGCGAAGGTTTTGCGCGGGCTTGCTGAACAAGATCGGTTTCGCGGGCCGAGAAGCATCGTGACGACATGATACGACGCAACCTTCGCCAGGCTCCAGAACGAACCTACGTGGTCCGAAACAAGTACCGGGTAGTCGGCCGCGTCCTCCGGGGCGCTGAGGGCCGCCTATTGGACGTGGGCGCGCGCGACCGCCGCCTGGCCGCCGAGCTGGATCGCCAACGGTTGGAGTATCTCTCGGCCGATGTGGGCGAGGGACACGATTATCAACTGGATCTGGAGCGCCCTCTGCTCTTGCCTGATGGGGCGTTCGACTATGTGGTGGCGCTGGATGTGCTGGAACACGTCGAGCACATCCATCAGGCGTTCCACGAGTTGGCCCGCATCGCCCGCCGTTGCCTGATCGTGGGCCTGCCCAATGTGGCTTCGCTGCCCCGGCGCTGGTCTTTTCTCTGGCGCGGGCATCTGGGCACCCAAAAGTACGACCTGTACCCCGAGCATCAGGGGGATCGGCACCGCTGGCTGACGGTGTACCCGCAGATCAATGCCTTCGTCGAAGCCAATGCCGCCCGTGCCGGGCTGACCATCGAGCAGGTGCTGGAGGAGATAGAAGGCGGGCGCATCGCCAGGCTGCTCGGCTACCTGGTCATGCGCGGTGGCCTGTTGCCGGCGGGCCTGTTGACCGGCCGTTGCATCTACGTGCTGACCCGGAGATAGGGCCATGCTTACCCGCAGATCCAAGTACCAAATCGTCGGTCAACAGGTCGCCGGCCTGAGAGGGACGCTGGTGGATGTGGGGGCGCGGGACCGGGTGTTGCAGGATTATCTGCCGCCGGGCCTGGATTATCTGTCCGCTGACGTATCGCCTGGTCACGACTTCCTGTGGAACCTGGAGGAGCCTATCGGTGCGCCGGCTGATGCCTACGACGTGGTGGTAGCGTTGGACGTGCTGGAACACCTGGAGCGGATCCACCAGGCGTATCGGGAGTTGCTCCGCATCACGCGGCACAAGCTATTCGTCTCCCTGCCCAACATGACCTGTCTATCACTGCGGCTGCAATTCTTCGCCACCGGCTACCTGGGGGGAAAATACGACTTGCTGCCGGAACACCAGGGCGACCGGCACCGGTGGCTGACCAGCTACCGGCAAATCTGTGCGTTCGTCAACCGCCACGCGCGCTCGGCGGATTGCACGGTGGCGCAATACGACATCTTGACCGGCTACAGTCGCCTGCACGAGCTGATCTCGCGGCTGCCCCTCCCGGCTGACCTGCGCGCCTACACTGTCCTTTTCGAGATCACCAAGAGACCCACGCCCACATGACCCAACCTCGCCGTGTTCTCTTGATCACCGCCAACCTCGGCGGCGGCGGGGCCGAGCGCGCGCTGGTGAACATCATCAACCATCTGGACCGCGCGCGCTTCCAGCCGCACCTGGCCCTGTTTCAGAAGGAAGGCGTTTTCCTGGCCGAACTGGCATCGGACGTGCCGATCTACGAGCTCCAGCCCACGGATCGCGGCGCGCTCCACCGCAACTGGGTGCGCCTGCGCGCCATCCGGCGGCTGTGCGACCAGCTTCAACCGGCCCTGGTCATGAGCGTCAAGTGGCAGGTGAACTTTAGCGCCGCCCTGACTGATGACCTGCTCAGACTGGGCTGCCCGCTGATCACGAACGAGCAGGCGGCCTTGAGCCGGCTCCTGGAGCCAGCCTGGCAGCGGCACGTCTTCTGGCCGGTGGCCCGTCGAGCCTACCGGCGCGTCGCCCGGATCGTCGCCATCTCCACCGGCATCGCCGTCGAACTCGGCCAACGCCTGGCCCTGCCGCCGGACAAGTTTCGGGTCATTCACAACCCCGTGGCCGTGGACGAGATTCGCCGGCAGGCCGAGCAGGCGGTGGACATCCCCCCCACGGCGCACCCTCTCCTGGTGGCGGTGGGCCGGCTTGCCCCGGAGAAAAACCTGCCCCTGCTGTTCCGGGCCGTCGGCCGGATCGTGCGGGAACAGCCGGTCACGCTGTACGTCCTGGGCGAGGGCCGGGAACGCCCTCGCCTGGAAGACCTGATCCAGTCGTTGGGGCTTCAATCGCACATCCACCTGCTCGGCTTTCAACGCAACCCTCATGCCTATGTCAAACGGGCCGACCTGTTCGTGCTTTCGTCCGACTATGAGGGCTTTGCCAACGTCCTGGTGGAGGCGCTGGCGGTGGGCACGCCGGTCGTGGCGACCGATTGTCCCTACGGGCCTCGGGAGGTCCTGGCCGACGGGCAATATGGCCGCTTGGTGCCGCCGGGCGACGAGGCGGCCCTGGCCCAGGCGATCCGGTCTGCCCTGCAAGATCGGGCCAGATACGACAAGACCACCCTCCAGCGCCGGGCCGACGAGTTCTCAATAGCGCGCATCGTGCCGCAGTACGAGCAGCTATTCGCGGAACTGCTGGGTTCAGGAAGGGCGTGATCATGTGCGGCATCGCCGGCAAACTCCACTACGACCCGGCCCACCCCGTGGACGAGGCCCTCATCCGCCGGATGACCGCCGCCCTGCGCCATCGCGGCCCGGACGACGAGGGCGTCTGGACCGCCGGCCCCATCGGCTTGGGCAACCGCCGCCTGGCTATCATTGACCTCTCGCCCGCCGGCCACCAGCCCATGAGCAACGAGACGGGCACGGTCTGGATCACCTACAACGGCGAGATCTATAACCACCAGGAGCTGCGGGCCGACCTGGAGCGACGCGGCCACCGCTTTCGCTCCACCTCTGACACCGAGACCATCCTCCACCTGTACGAGGAGCACGGGCGCGATTGCGTCCAGTACCTGCGTGGGATGTTCGCCTTTGCCCTGTGGGACGGCCGCCTGCGTCGCCTGTTCCTGGCCCGCGACCGCTTTGGGAAAAAGCCCCTCCTCTACGCCGAGACCGCCGCCGGGTTGACCTTTGCCTCCGAGATCAAGGCGCTGCTCCAGGACCCGGCCGTCTCCCGCGACGTGGATGAGCTGGCCTTGCACCATTACCTGACCTACGGCTACGTCCCCGGCCCCCAGACCGCCTTCCAGCAGATCCGCAAGCTGCCCCCGGCCAGCACGCTCCTCTGGGATGCTGCTTGCGGGCGCATCTCCATCGAACGCTACTGGACGCTGCGCTACACCCCCAAGCTGGACATCAGCGAGGAGGAGGCCGCCGGGCAACTCCTGGCCCTCCTGCGCCAGGCCACCCGCCTGCGCCTGATCAGCGAGGTGCCCCTGGGCGCCTTCCTCAGCGGCGGGATCGACTCCAGCGCCGTCGTCGCGCTCATGGCCGAGGCGATGAGCGAGCCGGTCAAGACCTTCTCCATCGGCTTTGCGGATCAGTCCTTCGACGAGCGGCCCTATGCCCGGCAGATCGCCCAGCAGTACGCCACCGACCACCACGAGTTCACCGTGACCCCCGACGCGCTGGCCGTGCTGCCGGAGCTGGCCTGGGCCTACGGCGAACCCCTGGCCGATTCCTCCGCCCTGCCCACCTACTATGTGGCGCAAATGACCCGCCAGCACGTCACCGTGGCCCTCAACGGCGACGGCGGCGACGAGGCGTTCGCCGGCTACGACCGCTACCTGGCCAGCCAGCTCGCCGCCCGCTACGAACGGCTGCCGCGCTGGCTGCGGGAGGGGCTGATCACCCCGATAGCCCGCCGGCTACCGGAAGCCGCCGGCCGCCGCACTCCCTACGGTCGCCCGTTGCGCCGCTTCAAACGCTTCGCCCTGGCGACCGGGGCGACGCCGGAGCGCCGCCACGCCCGCTGGCTCATCCTGATGGACAACACCGTCAAAAACGCTCTTTACACGCCGGATTTCCGGGGCCGCATGGCCGAGATAGACTCGCTGGCCCTGCTGGACCAGGCCCTGGCCGCCGCCGATAGCCCGGACTTTTTGGACCGCGTCCAGTTCGGCGACGTGAGCCTCTACCTGCCCGACGATCTGCTGGTCAAGATGGACATCGCCACGATGATGCATTCGCTGGAGGGCCGCTCGCCGTTCCTGGACCATCACGTGGCCGAGTTCGCGGCCCGGCTGCCGGCCAGCTACCGGCTGCGCGGACGCACCCGCAAGTACATCCTCAAACTGGCCCTGCGCGACCACCTGCCGCCGGGCATCCTCCACCGCGACAAGCAAGGCTTTGCCCTGCCCATCGGCCGCTGGTTCCGCCACGAGCTGCGCCCGGTGGCCTACGACGTGCTGCTCGACCCGCGCACCCTGGGGCGGGGCCTGTTCGACGGCGCGGCGGTGCGCGCCATGCTCGACGAGCACGCCAGCGGGCGCATGGACCACCGGCAGCGGATATGGTCCTTGCTGATGCTGGAGCTTTGGTTCCGCGCGTACATAGACCGGCCGCGTCCGGCGTTGACCGGCCCGGCCGAAGGGATCCTGTAACACGGGACGGGACTGCTCAGCCAGGCTGCTCAAAGGCGGTCTGCGACCGCCGCCCTGGACGGAAGCGTAGCTGTATAAGGCGGAGATCGCGGGTCGCAGACCCGCTCCGAGCATAGGCTGAGCACTTATGAGACATAGGGTGGCGTTATGAAGACCCGGGTCCCCTGGCCGCTCAAGATCGCCGCCAAGATCGCCCTCAGCCGCCTGCCTGTCAGCCGGCGGCTCTGGCGGCGCGTGGGGCTGTTCGCGCACGGCGCGATGGACCAGCCCGAATACGCTTACGTGACGTTCAGGAGACACTTTGACCGGGCCGGGTTTCCCCGCCGGGCCGGGGGGTTCGTCGCCCTGGAACTGGGACCGGGGGACAGCCTGTTCTCCGCCCTCATCGCCCGCGCGTTCGGGGCGGCCGGCTCGTACCTGGTGGACGTGGGCGATTTCGCGCGGCGCGACATGGAACCCTACCGGGCGATGGCGGCCTATCTGGCGGAGCAAGGCTTGGAGGCGCCGGATGTGGCCCGATTCCACTCGGTGGCTGAGCTGCTCGCCGCCTGCGGCGCGCAATACCTGACCGGGGGGCTGGCCTCGCTGCGCGCCATCCCCGATCAGGCCGTGGATTTCATCTGGTCCCAGGCCGTCCTGGAGCACATCCGGCGGGCCGACTTTTTCGATACCCTGTGCGAGCTACGCCGCGTGCTCCGCGACGACGGGGTCGGCTCGCATCGGGTGGATTTGAAGGACCATCTGGGCGGGGCATTGAACCATCTCCGGTTCTCGGAGCGGGTCTGGGAATCGGGCTGGATGGCCGGGTCTGGCTTTTACACCAACCGGCTCCGGTACTCCGAGATGCTGCGATGGTTCGAGCAGGCCGGTTTCGCCGTGGAGGTGATCAGCGTGGACCGGTGGGACCGCCTGCCAACGCCGAGGGCCAGGCTGGCCACGGGCTTCCGGGAGTGGTCCGATGAGGAGCTATGCGTGGCGGGGTTTGACGTGGTCTTGCGCCCCACTGGTGCCAGGTGACACCGGGCGGCAGTTGTGGTATACTTGGTACAGACAAGTGCGGAGAAAGGCAATGAGTGGAGCAAGCCCCCGAGCGACAAGCCCCATTCCCATAGAGACGTACCGCCGTGCTTTTCAGCAGCGGATGCAACACAACATGGAGGAACGGGAGGAGCGACGCCAGCAGGTATTACGGGCGGTGTGGGAGAAAGCCCCGGCTATCCTGGCGGCGTATCCATCCGTGCGGCGGGCCTATCTGTTTGGCTCTGTGACGCGGCCTGGCGTCTTCCGGCCGGCCTCGGACATTGACATCGCCCTTGAGGGGACAACGGCGGCCGAGTATTTTGCCGTATGGCGAGACCTGGAGCACGCTCTGCCCGACTGGACGGTGGACGTGCGTGAGATCACCGATTCTTCTCCCTTTGCCGATCTGATCCGTGAAACAGGGGTATTACTCTATGAACGATCAAGTTCGCCTACTCCAGACTGAGATTCGCGCCGATCTGAAGGCCATCGCCCAGGCGTACCGAGCACTGGACCCATTGAGCGAACGATTGGCCGAGCCGGAAACGGCCATTGTCGTGGCCTATTACCTGCACGTGCTCTATGGCTCGTTTGAGAACCTCTTTCGACGCATTGCGGTGTTTTTCGGCAACCAGGTCCCCGACCCAGAATGGTGGCACGCACAACTCTTGCGCCAAATGACCCTGGATGTGCCAGGAGTACGTCCACCAGTGATCAGCCATGAGCTCTACGATTCCCTGGACGAGTTGCGGCGCTTCCGTCACTTGTTTCGCAATGCCTACGTGCTCCATTTCGACCCGGACCGGCTGGTCATTGTCCTGAAACACGCGCGCCGCATCGAACCGCTGTACCAACGCGATGTGGAGAGATTCCTCCAGTTCCTGGATGCCTTGGCGGGACTCCCTGCCTGAGATCACCCCAGCTCCCGCCACCGGCCCTCGCGCAGCAGCTCCTCCCAGTTTGTCGTCTCCAGGTGGCTTTCGCGCCCGCTCAACAGCACGCTGACGATGATCAGCCCCGCGCCCACCATTTGCCACAACGACAGTTGTTCCCCCAACCACAGAAAGGCCATCACCAGCGCCACCACCAACTCCGCCACACCTAACAGCGACGTCTGCACGCCCCCCAGGCGGCCCAGGCCGGCGAACAGGAGCAGCCGGGCCAGCGCCGTGGGGATCAGGGCCAGCAGGATGGTGATCGTCCAGCCGTCAACGGTCGCCGGGGCCAGCGGCGCGCCGCTCATCACCTGGGCGACGAACACCACCCCGGCCTGCGCCGTCAGCACGTAGAGGGTCACGGAGCGCGCGTCCACATCGGCCAGGGACCACTGCCCCAGCACCAGCATCCAGCCATACAAGGCCCCGGCGCTGATCATCAGCATGATCCCCAGCCAGTCCAGGGGACCGCCGCCGATGGCCGTGAGCAAGTATACCCCGCCCAAGGCCATGCCCAGGCGCAACAAAGCCAGCCGGGAGACGCGATGGCCGGCCGCGCTCAGGAAGATGAACACCCAGAGGGGATAGAGGGCGTAGAGGAGTTGCCCCAGGCTGGCGTCAATGCGGGCCAGGCCGATGTAATACAGCAACGAGCCAAAGCCATTCGCCAGTCCCATGCCGACGCAGCCGGGCAGCGCGCGCCAGTGGATGGGGATCGCCTGGCGCCAGAAGACCAGGTAAAAGGCCCATAGCGCGGCGGCCGCCAACGCCGTGCGCATGGAGACCAACGTGAACGGCTCCACGCCCGCCCGATAGGCCAGCTTGCCCAAGATGGGGGCCAGCCCAAAGCAGACGGTGGAGGTCAGGATCAGCCACATGCCCCGGGTCGGTACACCCGGGGCACGCCAGTTGTGAAAGTATTGGAAAAACGGGGCGAACCGGCCTGTCTGCAATCGCTACTCCCACAGTTTCTGCTTCAGTGGCCTTGCGAAGGTTGCGTCGCATAGGACCTTCGCAAGGCTTACCACTCGCTACTCCAACAGCTTCTGAATGTCCTCCAGCAAATCGGTGCTCAGGAACGTGCCTTTCTGGAGCAAGCCCCGCACGTGCCCGTTGAGGCGTTGGCGTTCGCTGGCGGTCAGGTCCTTGGCCGTGACGACGATGACCGGGATGTCGGCCAGGCGCTCGTCGGCCTTGAGTGCTTCGATGAAGGTAAAGCCGTCTATCTTGGGCATCATCAGGTCCAGCAGGATCAGGTCTGGCGGCGTGGCCCGGACCAGGGCCAGGCCGGCCTCGCCATCGTAGGCTTCGTCAATCTGGTATTCGCCGTGGGCCTGGAGGACCCGGCGCAACAGGCGCGCGGCTTCCGGGTGGTCCTCGATGATCGCCACCCGGCGCACGCGCCGGTCCAGGCGTTCCAGGGAGACCAACAGGCCCTCCTCAGGCAGCGCAGCGGTCACATCGGCGGCTACCTCCACGCTGCGCGCGTAATCGTCGCCCAGCAGGAACTTTTCCACCGGGAAGGTGTGGCCGGAGCAGTTCACCACCACCACGTCGTCCGGCTGGATGACGTCATCGGCCACCAGCTTGAACAGCCCGGCAAAGGCCATCGCGGCCGCCGGCTCCATGGAGATGCCGTCCATCTTGGCCATCACGTGCATGGCCCGGAATGCCTCCTCGTCCGAGACCATCTCAAAGACCCCGCCGTGCTTCAGGATCACCTGGCGCAGGAAGGTATAGGCCGCGCCCGGGTCGCCGGTCGCCACCGTCGCGATGTGGGTGGTGGGATTGCGCACCGGCTGGGCCACCTCCAGGCCGGCCCGGAACGAATGCACCATCGGCGCACAGCCCTCTGCCTGGATGCAGGCCAGCCGGGGCATCTGACCCACCAGCCCCATCTGGAGCAATTCCTCAAACCCTTGCCAGACGCCCACCGGCCCCAACCCCCCGCTGACCGCCTGGATGTACCAGTCCGGCGCGCGCCAGGCTTGCCCTGAGGACCGAAGGGTCTGGCCCCCTTCGCCCGGTCCCAATAGCTGGCCCAGTTGCTCGGCGATCTCAAAGGCCACGGTCTTCATGCTCTCCCGGGCGGCGATGCTCTTCAGGCCCCGGTCATACAGCAGGTTGCGCCGCTCGGCAAAGCGGACGGCGATCTTTTTGGTCTCGTCGTAGGTCGTCGTCACCTTGATGACCTCGCTGCCATAGAGGGCCACCTCGCGCATCTTGTCCACCGGCACGGTACTGGTGAGAAAGGCCCACAGCTTGATCCCGGCCCGCGTGGAATACGCCGAGTAGGAGATCGCCACGTTGCCGGTGGAGGCCACCACCGCCTCTTTGATCCCCTGCTCGCGCATCACCGAGATGGCCAGCGCGGCCTGGCGGTCCTTGAAGGAGCCGGTGGGGTTCTGACGCTCGTCCTTCACATAGATGTGGGGGCGGCCGAGCATCATGCTGAGGTTGGTGGCCGGATACAAGGGCGTGCCGCCCTCGCCCATGCTCAGACGGTGGGCCTCGTCACGCAGGGGCAGCAGCTCTTGATACCGCCACATATCGAACGGGCGTCGCGCCAATTGCGTCTCCCAAATCTGGCGCACGGCCGGGTAATCATATCGGGCATTCAGCCAGTCATGCCCACACTGGGGACAGACGGCGCGGGGCTGTTGAAATGGTTCGCGCCAGTCACATCGCGCGCATTGCAGGTCAAACGAGTGTTGGGGCAACTCTGCCTCCTTCGTAAATACCCAGATTTGGCCCAAATTAGCGGCCCGCTGCTGGCTGACCAAAGGGGTACTTGACAAAAGCCGAGTGATAGGGCATCCTGTAGTACATGGCTCCAAACTATCACCCAGGAGGTCTA
>FWPV01001647.1_pt1 | contig 60591 bp, 54 predicted proteins | sample 2228371 | NCBI WGS metagenome assembly FWPV01 (sample SAMEA103939776, study PRJEB20133) | metagenome
CTGAAGTCGGTCCCAAGGGTTTGGCTGTTCGCCAATTAAAGCGGTACGCGAGCTGGGTTTAGAACGTCGTGAGACAGTTCGGTCCCTATCTTCCACGGGCGCAGGATATCTGAGAGGATCTGTCCCTAGTACGAGAGGACCGGGATGGACGGACCCCTGGTGTTCCGGTTGTCGCGCCAGCGGCACAGCCGGGTAGCTACGTCCGGATCGGATAACCGCTGAAAGCATCTAAGCGGGAAATCGACCTCAAGATGAGATATCCCGGGCTTACGCCCCTGAAGACCCCTCGAAGATTACGAGGTTGATAGGCCGGGTGTGGAAGTGCGGTAACGCATGGAGCTTACCGGTACTAATAGGTCGTGAGGCTTGATACCCACAAAATAAACGTATCCTTGATCTACCTATTTGGTTGATATATACATGCACGGCCCTAAACACCGTGCAAAAGCAATCATATGTCAATACACCTTCCCGGTGACCATAGCGGAGGGGAAACACCTGTTCCCATTCCGAACACAGAAGTTAAGCCCTCCAGCGCTGATGGTACTGCGCGGGCGACCGCGTGGGAGAGTAAGTCGTCGCCGGGATCCCTTTTAAACAGCCCTCCTTTCCCTTGAAAAGAGGGCTTTTTTACTGGCACGCCTCACCAATAACCAGCGCACTTTCCAAAATGACCTCCACTACTAAACTCAACACATTTCGTTCCAGAGCCCGCTCAGCTTTGACGGATCACGTCCTACGCCATGCTCTATTAAAGGCCACACGTACTGCCCTACTCAAACGCCAGGAAACACTCGGCTCTGACAGCCTTTTCCAAATCCTCAGGCAGCAAGCCAGAAACATACGACTTAACGTCATCGAAAGACTGGACCATTATGTCCAATCATTTGCATCTCGCGCGGCCGAAAATGGCGTTCACGTCTATTTCTGCCAGAGCCCCCAAGCCGCAAACGAAACAGTTGTAAAAATCCTTAATCAGCGAAACGCTCAAAAAGTTGTAAAATCAAAGTCTATGGTGGCTGAAGAGATAGACCTCTTTGAATATCTAAAAGAATTAGGATTAAGGATTGTTGAAACAGACCTTGGCGAGTTCATCGTAACTTTAGCTGGTGAAAAACCATCCCATATCACAGCGCCTGCAATCCATAAGACCAGAAGTCAAGTTGGTAAGCTATTTCACGAAAAATTAGGCGAATCTTACACTGACGACCCTCAACAATTGTCTGCCATTGCTAGGGAATATTTGCGTACGGCCTTCCTAGAAGCTCAGATCGGCATCACGGGTGCTAACTTTGCATTAGCTGATACAGGTAGCATCGTACTTTTTACCAATGAAGGAAACGGTAGAATGTGTACGGTGTTGCCCCCCATCCACATAGTAGTAATGTCTCTTGAAAAGGTTATTCCTTCAATCAATGATCTGGATGTTTTTATGAGGTTGCTACCGGCATCCGCTACGGGTCAGAGCCTAACCACTTATCTGTCCATCATCAACGGCTCGTTGGTTGATGACGGTATGCCTGTGGACAGAGAGATGCATATCATCATCCTCGACAATGGTCGTTCCGCCATAGCACAAACTGACTACCGTGATATTCTCACCTGCATTCGCTGCGGTGCCTGCATGAATGTCTGTCCTGTGTATGCTTCTGTTGGAGGCCACGCCTACGATTCTACGTATGTAGGCCCCATGGGAATTGTGCTGACTAATCTCCTTTTCGGCATGAAAAACCACCATGAACTCACGGAGGCATGCACACTCTGCAGAGCGTGCGATGAGGTGTGTCCCGTGGCCATACCTATCTCGAGCTTGATCGCACACCTGAGGTCTGAAAGGGTCCTGAGTGGGCTCGTTCCTAAATTTGAAACCATTTGCATGAGCCTCATTGCCAATGTATTCCAGTCTCCTCTAGCCTATAAATTTTCCCAAAGGGCGTTCCAGATCCTGTTTAGCTCTGGGTTTGGAGGCAAACGTCACGGCTCTTTTTGGGCCAGGGTTCCCAGTACAAAAGGCCTTCCATTCCACAAACGATTCAAGCCATGAATAATCAACTTATTGAATCATTTGTAAAGAATGCCCTGAGAACCGGGGCTCACTGCATTGTGGTGAAGACAGCCGATGAAATTCAAGCTGCCATTCAGCCCATCCTAGATGCTGAAAAGAACATCTTTTGTGCAAACTTAACCACGCTGGAGCGATCTATTCGTATTCCCCATATCAGCAGAACCAGTGACGTCGTATCCGCCTCCGCTGCCATTGAGGAAGTGCCATACGGCATAGCAGAAAGTGGCTCCATAGTAATTGTTGGCTCCTCGCGAAAGCGATTGGAGGTAAGCCTGTTGCCCCAGCATCATATTGCGTTGCTGCCATCTGGCGGGATTTACAACACCTTTCTCGATCTAGTGAAGACTATCCGGTCACTCCCTAGTAACATCACTCTGATAACTGGTCCAAGCAGAACTGCCGATATTGAAAAGACCCTAGTGCTCGGAATGCATGGCCCGAGCCGGGTTACTGTCGTAGTGGTGGTGGAGGAACGACCAGCATCTTGAAACATTGTTGCGGTCCGCGTCAAATTCCAGCAGACTCAAAACTTCACAATTCCCTTAAGTAACTGTCAATCCCAAGCTTGTTTCGGTCTTTCGTTCCCACGAAAGTGTAATGCAAGGGGATTTCGGGAATGTTGAACAAGAAGGCCGAGAAACCATAACACTCCCAAAGTAGCCTAAGACTAATTTACTTATTAATGGAAGTCTCGGCTTTTTTAGATTCGTCAACTACCTTTCCCGTAACTTTGCCCAGGAATTCTGGAAGTTCCAATCCTGCAATGCGAGCTAGTTCATGCATTGGGGGAAGGACTCCCATAAACCGCTTTCCCAGGTCCTTTAATCCACCCTCTCCACTATCCCATACAATGACTTTTTCAATAGGCAAGTTCTTTATGGCCTCTGCCTGGATACGCATCAATTCGGTTAGCTTTTCTATAAGCATGAGGGACGAGGTTAGTTGAGGATCCGCATTGCATGCCTCAACGAGAGCCTTATACCCTAAAGCCTTTGATACGAGCTGCGACTTGACGCCTTCCGCTTCGGCCTCCATACGTGCTAAAACAGCCTCGGCTTCGCCCCTTGCGGTCAACACGCTTCTCTCGCGGGAAGCCTCAGCTTCCAGAATGGTTTTCTGCTTCTCTGCTTCAGCAAAAACAATGAGTTCAGCATTTAGACGAGCCTGCTCTCGTCGAGCCCGAGCCTCTTCAGCCTGTCGCTGGGCTTCCTGTTCAGCAACCCTTATAGCAGCGTCTGCCTGAACTAGAGCTACTTGACCCTTTGCTCTGGCTTGCTCTTCAGCCACTTTGCGAATGGCTTGGGAATCAGCCACCGATGCGCTTGCCTCAGACTCCACCTTCACAGCCTCAGCGTCTAGCAGGGATACTTTTTGTCTCCGATCTCGGGTAGCCTCAGCCTCGCCCACAGCAGCTTCAGCATCAGCCCTAGCAAGGGCTTTGCGGCGATCCCTTTCGGCCTCCGCCTCACCAACGGCTGCTGCTGCATTCGCTGCAGCTACGGCCGTTCTTTGATCTCGCTGTCTCTCTGCTACACCAATTGTGCCGTTTTTTTCCTGCTCTGCGACATCGATCATCGCTTGATTAACAGCTTCCGCTGCTGCCTTGCGGCCGAGTGCCTTTATATATCCACTGTCGTCTTCAATGTCCTTGATATTGACGTTGATTACGGTCAAACCTATCTTTTCAAGTTCCACGGACAATGATTCATTGACTTTTGACATGAATGCCTGGCGGTCACGGTTAATTTCTTCTATTCTCATGGTAGCCATGACCTGGCGCATCTGACCGAGTATGACACTCTGAGCCTGATCCCGGATTTCGTCAACACCCTGACCTAGCAACCTTATCGCTGCATTTTGCATAATGCCTTCTTCTGTACTTATTGCCACTGTCACTGAGGTTGGGACGGTGACGCGAATGTTTTCCCTGGAAAGGGCATTATTCAAGTCAATGGGAACGACAAACGGCTCTAGGTCGAGCCATGCATAGTCCTGAAGCAACGGCCATATAAAGGCCGCTCCCCCATGAATACACTTCGCAGCGCCCCTTCCGGTTTTGCCGTATATAACTAGAATCCGGTTAGAAGGACACCTTTGGTACCTCGCTACAAATGCCCAGATGACAGTTACTATGACAAAAAATAAGACTATGCTAAGTATGACTGGCACGGTCATCTCACTCTCCCTCCGGATTCCATAGTTCAACAACATCTAAAGTGTTCTGATTTACCACACCTACTACCTTTATCATTGCTCCTGCCATAATAGGAGTTCCGTTAGCGCTACGAGCATTGACTATGCGCATGATACCCTTGATGTTCAACCTAACTTTCCCGTAGCCATCAGACGGAATGTTTATATAAACTGTGCCTTTTTCACCGAGCGCCCACGCCACTGATACATTCCCTTGCTCTTGCATCCTCAAAATAAATCGGAGAATCAATGAGACGCCAACCATTGCAAGAGCACCCCAAATGAAGCTGTAAATGAGAGTCACTAAAATCGACTTGCCTGTAGCCAAGTAGATGGACCCAGCCCAACTGAACAGAGTGCCAAATGCTATTATTGACCGTGTAGATAGCAGAGTGAACGCGACGCTACCTAATTCATGCACCTCCCCGGGGTTTAAGTCCCCAAGATCGCCGTGAAACCCAGCGTCTCCGACGTCGCCATCACCATCAGAATCTACGCCCCATAAAGACATGATTAACTGCGAGACAAAAAGCAACGTAAACACTATGGCGGAACATACGAAGACCTTGTTCGTGGTAGATATTCCGTCCCACCATGTTTCCATCACAAAACCTCACTGCCCTAGCCACACACGCTACATGAAACACCATCCAAGTTTAACACAAATATGCGTGAAATCGCCACCCAAACATTCTCGAATGCAATCGCCAGAATAACGAAATTATTGCCGGTGGCAAAACCTAAGGGCAGAACCTCTTTGGAGTGATACACAATCCCGCTTAGCGAAAACTTTGTTAAGCTCGACACGAGAAAAGGCGACACCCAAAGAGTAAGAGTGAGAAGCATCATCATCAGAATTTAAGAAAAGAAACATGCTTCGAGAGGCTGCAGTTGTTCCAAAGCTATGGTTCCAGTGGCAGAGCCCAGGCGAAAACTCCTATGGGCTCTACTTGATAACCATGCGGATCATGCGTGAAAGTGCCTTGGCGAGGACGGACGACAGCCACAACAATATCTGTTTTTCCATTTCTGCCAGGTACCACCCCGATAAATATGTTTAAAACCACAATGGCTGGTACCATAACTTCATTGCGTGCGGAAAAGATGTTTTAAAGAGGCCTTCTTACTGAAATCGTATCCAAAATCAGGGCCAACACAACCTGGCCAGACTCTACCCCACTATTAGTGGGGCACAACCGATTCACCTTCCCCACGATTCCCAACCTCTTGACATACGACGTAACGATCGGTAGAAAACTCACGTCGCTCGCTCGAATCGCCTCGGGCCGGCCTGGCACGGTGCAGCTCCATCCCGTAATTAGCCCCCTCATTACCACCATGTTCCACCTTAAGACGGCTTTTTTTGACCTAAGGTGTGATCCTCAACCACCTGAGTGAAATTGTGCCGCGTGGGAGTACCAACAACGGGATGGTGGTCATTCCTAACGCGTTTCTGCTGGTCTCTGGGAAATGATGGCCTATTGATTGCTTTGGTACGCCCGGCAGGGCTCGAACCTGCGACCTACGGATTCGAAGTCCGGCGCTCTATCCAACTGAGCTACGGGCGCGTGACAAGGGTGGGGAGAGCGGTGGGACTCGAACCCACGACCGCAGGGGCCACAACCCTGTACTCTGCCAACTGAGCTACGCCCTCCATTTACCACTGACTTTACAAGTCTCGCTTAATGAAGTCAACCCCTTGAGTAATCAACTGAAGCCAGTCTAAGCCGAGCTCTTTAGCAGAATGCCCAACCGTATGGCCAAACCAAGCAACCGGCACATTACTGAAAATTACACGAGACTCTCCGAGGGTATTTCTAAGGGAGTGAGATCACCAGTCATGATGGCATCTGCCTTCGCAGGGCTCAAGGCCAAGATATTTTGTGCAAAGAATCGAGCCGAAGCTATCTTTCCCATATAAAAGGCCGCCTCAGAATTCGTCCTCGCGATCGCATGCTTATCCCCAACAGTGTCGGCACTATTTTCACGGACGATGTCTAAAAGGCGTCTAGAGGCGATTTCTGCCTGCCAAAGGAGCATCAAACCTACAGCTACGTCTCCAAAGAGTTCCTGATATGGTGTTGCAAAAAGTATCGGCATCTCCAGATTTCCGGCTGCAGCTTCTACCGCAAAGCGAGTGGTAACCTTGATCAAGCTGTCCCTAGCCTGTTCACAACGTTGGAAAATGTCTTTCAAATCCTCGATATAACTGGCCCTCTCCAAAATTTCATTGGCAAAGCCAATGAAGGTCTGAAACAAAGCTCCTCCTTTGGATGCTAGTTTCCTGCCTACTAGGTCCAAAGCCTGAATACCATTGGTGCCTTCATAAATGGAGGTGATCTTCACATCCCGCAAAAACTGCTCCACAGGATACTCCCGACAGTATCCATACCCTCCAAAAACCTGTATCGCTGTCTCGGTAACCTTGAAACCCATGTCTGAGGCCCAGGATTTGCAAACAGGTATGAGTATTTCGATTAGGTCCCTGTGTCTTTGCGCTAAAGCCGGATCTTCAGATGCTAACGCGTAATCGGCGCTATAACCCGCAAAATAGAGCAGCGACCTCATCCCCTCAGTGACCGCTTTCATCCACAGGATCATGCGCCGAACATCAGGGTGTTCGATAATGGCGACCTTCGGTGCATCCGGTTGTTTGAAGTTTTTGTAGGACGGCCCCTGGAGGCGATCTCGAGCGTAACGCAACGCATGACGATAAGCGCCGCTCCCTTGAGCTAACCCCTGCAAACCCACGGCGAGTCTTGCTTCGTTCATCATGTCAAACATGATCTTCATGCCAGCGTTTTCTTCACCTACAAGGTAACCTACGCAGTCGTTATGGTCGCCGAAGTTTAATTGACATGTTGCAGCCCCATGAAGACCCAATTTCTTCTCAACTGCGGAAGTGGAGACATCATTGTGTACTAGGCGATTATCCTGAATCCTCTTCTTGGGGACAATGAATAGGCTGATGCCCCTTGTGCCAGGAGGCGCTCCTTCAACGCGTGCCAACACCAGGTGGACTATATTCTCTGTGAGGTCATGATCGCCCGCCGAGATAAAAATCTTGTTTCCCACAATGGAATAGGTTCCGTCTCCTCTGCGATACGCCCTTGTTCTCAAAGCGCCCACATCGCTGCCAGCCTGCGGTTCAGTGAGGCACATAGTGCCTCCCCATTCTCCATTAACCATGCGATCAAAGAACGTCTCTTTCTGCCACTGATTGCCGTGTCTCTGGATGAGATGGGCTGCACCAAGGGTCAGCCCCGGATAGGCCATGAATGAAAGGTTGGCGGCAAGGAAATGCTCAGTCGCGGCACAATAGAGACTGTAGGGGCTCCCCTGACCGCCGCTCTCGGTTTCAATGCACAATGATGTCCAACCTGCCTCACAAAACTTCCGATATATCTCGTGAAAGCACTCAGGAGCATAGGCTTGACCGTTTTCCAGCCGCACGCCTTCTGCATCGCCCCTAGCCCTATTGGACCACAGTTCATTCTCAGCAAATTTTTGAGCGGACTCCAGTATCATTTCGCAAACTTCTCGGTTGAACTCCGAAAAGCGTTCGGAAGCTGCGAGTTTTTCTATATTGAACTGTTCAAACAGCACGAACTTGACATCGCGCTGATCAACTAACAGGTTGGCCATATGGTTCCTCCCTATATCGTATTGTATTATTTGTATAATATTTTTTCCACGCTATATCAGAAAAGCTGGATCAGACGCTGGGTTAAGGCAAGCTCTCGAAACAATGAAGGGCAAATATTGTTTTGATTGGGGCTAGAATAGGGATGCTGACCTACCGAACTCATCCCCTTCTAGCACCCATCATGCCTGTTGCCCGTTCATCCGGTGTCATCGAAGGGCAACACAGCACGTTCCAGCCGTATCATTTCTCCGAATAGAGGAGCCAATCAGATACCTTTATGCGTTCACCGTTGTCACCGCACTTTTCCAGATAAACAGACTTCACGCCTTGATGATCATCTGGAGTGAACGTGCAATTAAATCCTAGCCAGTCGTTCCATCCATTAATGCTCTCCATGGCCTTGATGAACTTATCCACGGTGAGATCTTTACCACATCTTTTGAGGCCCTCTACCAGGGGTTCTGCGAAGTAAAATCCTGCCAAATAGAAAAGACCAGTGTAAGTCTCTTTAGGGGCCCACTTTTGCTGAGCCTCGAGATATTTCTTAATCAATGGGCTTTTCATATTGACGAAATTCCCATAAATGACACCTTTCCAGGCCCCTTTGGTGATTTTGAAAAACATTTCAGGGTCTGATAACGTTGAGCAAGCTAGCCATTGGGGATCGTATCCGACGGACTTAGCGATTTGAACCATCATCGCCGCATGCTTGGGATTGACCCATAAAATGACAACCTCCGCCCCTGAATCTTTCAACTTCAGGGCATGGGTTTTCAGGTCAGTGTCTGTGACTTCTACCGGCACCTCGGCCGCTAAACTCATGTTCTTAGACGAAAGATACTTTTTAGCCCCTTCTAGTCCTTCTTTGCCGTAGTCGTCGTTTTGGTAAAAGAACCCGATCTTCTTCTTACCCATGTTCTCAACAATATATCTAGTCTCTACAAAGGCTTCCTGATGATATTGAGGAAATGTCGAAAAGATGTAACGGTTAAATGGCTGAGTCCAATGAGAGGACCCTGATGCCGGACTTATCCAAGGAATTTTATTTGTCGTCAAATATTCACGGACAGCCATACCGCAGGATGTCCCAACGCCTCCAACCACTGCAAAAACTCCTATGTCATCAACAAACTCTTTTGCAACCGCCTTGGTCTTGGCAGGCTGGTAGGCATCATCTCTCAAAAAATATTTAATTTTTCGTCCGTGGATGCCTCCTTCTGAGTTTATGAGCTCGAAGTACACGCCTGTTGCCCTTCCCACGGCTCCCCACAAGGCTGCGGGTCCGGTTTGCGGTCCCCATTGTCCAATAAGGATCTCAGTGTCTGTGACGCCCCGAACCTTTTCCTGGGCTGTTGATACGGAAACACATGCTAACACGAGCAAAAATGCCAAAACGCCTGTCAAAACCCGAAACCTAGTCTTCATACTTTCCTCCATAAAAAGTGTGCGGCTGCACCTTCGTAATCCTATTTACATTAATCGCTTTGAACTGATCCATTGGCAGGCCTTGTGTTCGTTATTAACCTTGAGTAGTCGTTAATTCGACTTTTAGTCTGCGACAATTGCACACGATCGAGAAACCGCTGCACGCTCGTCAGCGTTGACTCCAGCTGGAAAAATAGTGAGCAATTATCGTGCCTATTTTATGTGATAGGCTGGGCCTTAGTCTGACTGCTAGAAATACCAGTCCAAGGCTTTTCTTCGACCGTTGAGTCAACATTTTGTGCACCTAAAACCACATGCTGTGCAGACCATCGGGCCTCACCCGGCAAGGATAAGCGCTCAATCAGTGGGGCTTCAGCAAAATGAGTAAACTGCCAAGGCACTGCTCACTGATGATGAAAGCCTGTGTTAGGTCGCACGTAACTTGAACAGCAGGCGCGACCTGTCCACCCTTTTTGCAATCTTGCGGCCTATAGCCGAGGCCATAAGGAATGGGAACAAAACAACAATCGATTGAAAGCTCTTGTTATTGAATACGCCCAGTCGGACCAGTTTACGGCTAATTTTGAGCAACTGCCATGGTGTATAGAATCGTCTGGTTATTTGGCGACTTATTCTTTTTAACCCCTTGCGTCCAAGCCTGTGGGAGTAAACGATGGTGTCATCACCAATATAATAATCAGGGTTGCTTTCCACTAATTCTCTCAACGGCGAATATTTTTCGATCCTCAGCTTTTGGTAAGTGATGGAATCCAGGCCAAGCTCTTTAGCAAATGCTGGGATTTGAAGCATCTCCTCCTCGGTCTCCCCCACATTTCCGTAGATAAAATATCCGTGATAATAAAAAGGAAATTTTTTAAGCGTCTGAAATGCCTCCCGCAGCTTTGCTGTGTCGAATCCCTTGTTGAATTGCTCTAGGATGCGGTCCTGCGGGGACTCAATCCCCAAGAGAAACACCTTGATACCTGCTTTGGCTGCGGATTCTAACACATCTGGATGCTGATATATTTCGATCCGAGACTGCACAATGAAGCTTTTCTCAATACCTTCTGCCGTTATACGATCGCAGATTTGCTTGGCTCTCCGAGGGTTTACAAAGAAATTCTCGTCCGCTATAAGCACAATCTCCGCTGTAATCTGGCGCAACTCTTCCATCACGGAATCGATGGACCGAGCTGAATAACTTCTTTTTTGTCCAAGTGGGTTGAGGTTAAAAGTGCAGAACTTGCAATTGTAAGGGCAGCCCCTTGAAGTCAAAATTATATCAAATTCCTGACCCCGTAGAGCATAACCTCCGATATTCATGTGGTAGCTTTGGGATCGCAGATTCCTGTCTGGAAATCGGTACAGATCCACTTCGGGAAGAGGCCTGTTAGCGTTGTGAACAATCCCGTTGCTGCCTCGATAAGATATCCCACATATTTGTTCTAAATCCTTGCCTTGGGCTATCTCTACTATGCTCTCCTCTCCTTCACCTCGAACCACAATGTCAACGTTAGGGCAAGCTTCGAACACTTCATCCACGTTGTCGGTAGCCTGTTTGCCCCCCACCACCGTTGTTATTCCGGCAGGCAGCCTATTGACAAGTTGACACACCTCAGCAAAATGGTACTCCCAATTTATGCTTATGCATATCAAGTCTATATTTTCAGCGATAAAGGAATTTAAAGTTGCAAGGTCTCGCAGTGGACTAGGAAGTCTAAGGTCCAGAAACGTAACCTTCTCCAATACCGGTGAGAGCGCAGCTGCAATATACTCTAAGCCTACAGGCGGAAATATGGCGAGTCCCAGTGACCCAGAGTGACTGTCTCTGTAATACGGATGCAGACAAAGCGCATGTTTGTACCGCGGCCTCAAAATTTTTCAGTCCTTGTTACAACTCCGCTCACTAGGGCTTACCTTTGGAGGCGTGGGTCTCCCTATTAGGAACCATCTTCATGATTAGGCTGTTTTCCTTAACTTCTATGCTTATGCCTGATTCAACCGCCTTTGGCACGGACCCAAGCTTAAGATCATGCTGGGCGTTAAACATCTCCAGTACGCGCTCCTTGCCGAGGATCTCCCTCATGTGCAGCTGAATCTCCACCAAAATACCGTTATCATCAAAACGATAGGTGGCATAGCGAAAGAGGTCATCCCCTCGAATTATTTCTCCGATTTGCCCTCCCAATTCATCATAGGAGAAATGCCGAGGACTCTTTTGAAGAAGCTCCAAAACCTGACTCTTCTGCATCCCTAGCTTGATGTCTCTGAAGCCTTCTGGTATTTTTCCTAATGCAGCACTCGCTATGCTTAGCACAAGAAGCATGCAGACCACTACCCCACCAAAGACCTTGGTCGCACTGTAACTCATGCAGTCCTCCTCTTTCACGCGTGTGCTCTGATAATACTAAAATATTGCCAAGTTGCAAAGTGTAAAGTTGTACCCCACCAATATCTCACCAGAACCACGAACAGCCGAGCAACGTTTATGCGTTCGTCCGTACCCACAGAGATACTTTTGTTAGAGAAACTTTTGTCGTTTGCAAATGTCACCAACATTATCACGAGACGTAAGCACACCGAGTTTTATAGCCTCGCAGTGATGGGCAAGTTTTCTCATATGAGGACGCCTAATTGACTTAGCTTCATAGACACGGCAAGAGTTAAATGACTCAGATTTGTAAGTAACTATACACACTAGGGCATTCAACTTGGCCTGTTCAAAAAAAGGCTGGGATAGATTCAAGGCCCACGGGCACGCATGGAGAATGATCAATGAGCAAAAATCAATACTATAAAATAAATAAGATATCTTCGATCGCCTTGGCTTTGATTTTTCTCTTCAGCCTAGGAAACGTTCAGGGATTTAACGGTCGCGACGAAAAAGGTCGCGGCAAAGAAGAGATTCGAAAGGAACGTGGCGCAGGCTCCGGGGCGCCTTCCATGCCTCACCAGCCCCAGCGTGGTTTGCAAGGAGGAGAGCAACCCCCTTTGCCTGGTGGGTACACAAAACCCCCTATACCTGAGCACAGGCATTTGCCAAAACTAGACGCGGTGAAACCGCCAGCAGCTCGTAAACCGGGGGACGGCTATTCCAAGCCTTCTGCACCATTGGATAGCCGACAAAGTAAACCAGACACAGCGAGACCAGCCCAGGAGCCCAAGCCGCCTGCTCGACAAACGGGCACACCAAGTCAAACACAATCGAAGCCACCTACCGCTGGCGAGCCTCAAAAGCAGCGCCCAAAGCAACAGCTAGGCCAAGATCCCCGTCTTGCGCCAGGAGCGTCAGGTGCACCGCCACATGCCATCCAGCCGCATAGTGGTTCCGGGCATGGTGAGCGACCAACTCCACAGCAAGTACAAGACTTTCTAAAGCATCATAAGCCACAAACCAGCCCCCCTAACAGGCTCGGCTTAGGCAAGATAGGCGCTGCAACAGTAGGCGGAGTGGCCGGCGCAATCGCTCTGGATCATTTCGTTAACAGAGATAAGTCACACACGCCCCGTGGGCCTATTATTGACCATCATCCAAGTATACGTCATAGCAAACACGATGATCCGCCCTACAATGCCGGTCAGATACGAGAGTCGTACAGCCACCGTTACCATAAAGTGTTTGACGAACCATGGATGATGCATCACTCAAACCTGCAGTCATATTATTGGCATGGCAAAGTTTGGCCCCAGCGTCCGTGGGATTTCTGGTGGCGTCCACCTAAATGGATCCTCTTAACCTCATGGATCCCTTGGAACTGGTCAAATGCTTTTTTATATGACTATGGGCGCAATTTTTATTATGACCACGGTTACGTGATCTTGAATGGTCAGCGCCTATGTCGAGCTGATGAATATTACATGCAGGATGTCACACTTGTCTCGAATATTCCCCCATCCAGTGATGATCCTGAACAATGGATGCCTCTGGGGGTATTCGCTCTAAAACCGGCCGAAAGCGAGGCTTCTGACATGATCCTCCAGATGGCTGTTAATAAAGATGGCATCATTGAAGGCACTTATTACAATGCCTCTGAGGACATCGCAAAACCAATTAGGGGCATAGTTGAAAAAAAGAGCCGAAGAGCTGTGTGGACCTTCTCAGACGACCGGAATCATTCCGTAATTCTCGAGACCGGAATCTACAACCTCATTTTAGATGAGACTAAGGTGCTAGTGCATTTTGGAAAGCATCGCACGGAAGAATGGTTTTTGGTACGGCTCAAAGAGCCCCAAAGTTGAATTACTGTGTACTTTATAAAATAATTACATCTTATTGGTATAGCATATTATACTGGCAACACATATTTGGAAAGGTGCAGGAAAGCGCAAATATGGTCTTGTTTTGTTTAGCCATTTTGGGTATAATGTATCTATACATTTATCAATCAGGAGTAATACCATGCGATATCTACTCATTGCAGTAGTCATGGTGACCGTTGTCTCTATCACTGTGCCTATGAACGCAGGTGCCGTGGGCTATTATCGAGTAGGGGAGGATCAACCAATCTGCTCTCAGCTAGTCGCTCGTGGAATTGTACCAGACACCATCAATCAGCTCACCGAAGCCTTTCCCATTCATCATGTGGCCTCTGCGCTGGACAGTGTGGCATTGGACGTGAGAACGTTTGTAGAGCAGATGGGTCGGAAACCCGAAGCCGATGTTGTGGCCGCGGCGCCTACCAAGTCAGAGGCAGCCTCCGAGATAGAGCAGCCTTCGACCCAATCGACCCCAAAAACCTCTAAGATTCAGAAGAAACCGGTGCCGGTCCCAAAGGTGACCAAGGCGAAAAAACCGACACAGACAACAGCAAGGAAGAAGCTTACAGCACCCACGAAGGCGGCAAAGCCACAACAAAAGGCGCCAAAGCCTGATTCAGCGGAGTAGCGGCTTTGTAATTCGTGTGCTACTAGATTATTTTCGACCGCTGCCCATATTCTTAGACTCTCTTAGCGTAAGACAACCTTCGTCTAGCTGATCTTGCTCAGACGAAGGTGTCTTAACTGCAAGCCCAACGCATTGAACCACATCTGGGCAGCTATGAGCAATAGCGCTAGATAATGTTTTCGTTTAGTTGTTGCAGAATGGAATACCTTCCTGGCCAATCCCGACCCTAAAAACCTCTTTCAAACACCGCGGCTATTCCCAGGCCGCCACCACCGCAGATGCACTCTAATCCATATCGGACATCGCGACGACGCATTTCATTTATTAGGGATACCAGAACCCTTACACCAGTGCAGGCAATGGGATGGCCGAGGGATATGCCAGATCCGTTAACGTTTACACGATGATGATCATTATCCAGTCCCATCTCGATCAGGTCCGCTAAAACCTGAGACGCGAAAGCCTCCTGAACCTCTATGATGGATATTTGATCTATGCTCACGCCAGCCTTTTCCAAGGCCTGGGATACTGCGAGGGGAACCGCCTTGTACGTGCGTCTCGGATCAGTACCAGCGAGGCCAAAGGATAAAGGTCGAACCAGAATTTCGAGTCCTCTTTTTCGTGCTCTTTCTTCAGACATAATAACCACTGCTGCTGCGCCATCGCTCTCAGATGAAGAATTTCCTGGCGTGCAGACTCCACCGAGAACTGGTTTTAGGGCAGCCAGCTTCTCCAGGGTCGTGTCTTTCCTTGGAGTTTCGTCTTGGGAGAACAGACTTACTTGACCCTTCGGATCAGGTACGGATACCACAACGGTCTCTTCCAAAAACTTGCCTTTTTCTATGGCTTGACAAGCCCTCTCATGACTGAGCAGAGCCCACTCGTCACAATCTTCACGGCTAATGTTGTACTCTTCTGCTGCGGTCTCTGCCCAGGACATCATGGAGGGCAACACGCCATATCGTTTTATTGGCTGAGACATCACTCGGGCTCGCTGGATTCTGTCGTACAAAGTTACCCCGAATATTGAGAGGTCGCCATGACCGCGAGGCATACCTCCTTTCCCGCCCAGTCCCCATTTAATGTCCCCGGGGAGGTAAAATTCGGCAGAACTCATGCTTTCGACGCCACCAGCCACCACGATATCAGCTTGTCCTGACTCCACTGCCATTGATGCCATCCGTACAACCTCAAGCCCTGTGCAGCATCGTCTATCAAGAGTTAGTCCAGGTATGTTTTCGGGCCACCCCGCCGTTAGTAGTGCCATGCGGCCAATGTTTACATACTCCCCGCTCTGGTACGATTGGCCCATGATCACTTCGTCCACGTCTTGGGGATCCAACCCGATCCTTTTAACAGACTCATTCAAAACCAGTGCTGCAAGATCGTAGGCTGGGATCTCTTTTAGGCTGCCCATGTATTTGCCCACAGGCGTTCGCACCCCGCTGACTATCACAGCTTGTCTCTGTGTAGGCATGCTCTTTCCTCTTAAAAATCAGCTAGTTCAGACCCCCAGTATCGATCTGCCCGCTACAAGCCTCATGATCTGGTTCGTCCCCGTGTAGATTTGGGTTAGCTTTGCATCCCGCATCATTCGTTCCACTGGATAGTCCTTCATGTACCCGTAGCCCCCCATGATCTGAACAGCGTCCGTCGTGACTCGCATGGCAGTGTCAGATGCCGTACACTTCGCCAAAGCCGCAAAAGTTCCCGCTTTTTTCAGATCACCCTCATCGAATAAGTTTGCTGCCTCGTACGTGAGAAGTCTGGCTGCTTCAATGCCTGCTGCCATATCTGCGATCATGAATTGTATCGGGCTCAGGGCCGCAATTGGTTTCCCAAATTGCACTCTTTCCCGGGCATATTTCACGGCATGTTCAAAAGCCCCCTGGGCTATTCCCACGGCTTGTGCGGCGCAAAACAGCCGACTCATACTCAACGTCTGCATCAAATTTTTGAATCCTTCCCCTTCGGTGCCGATGAGATTGTCAACCGAAACCTCCATCTCTTCGAAGTAGAGCTCTGAATTTATTGAGCCACGCATTCCCATTTTGTTTTCGTTTTTTCCGTAAACTAGCCCTGGTGTATCTTTTTCAACAACAAAGGCGCTGATGCCACGCGCCCCTTTTGAAGGGTCTGTGTATGCGTAAAGAACAAAGAAATCAGCAACCGAGCCGTTGGTGATAAAGCATTTCTGACCGTTGATGATGTATTTATCTCCCTTCCTTACAGCCTTTGTCCTCATGGCCAGAAGGTCTGATCCAGCACTCGGCTCGGTGGCCGCTATGGCTGTGAGCTGCGGTGGCACTTGTGCAAGTCTTTCTAAGTACTTGTGTTTAAGGTATTCGCTCCCTCCGTGAATAAGGGGCAGTGTTCCATCCGCCTGTGCAATCAACACAAGGGCAGATGATGCACAGACTTTCGCTATTTCTTCCAGGACCATGGCATAGACAACTAAACGGAGCTGTACCCCTCCGTATTCGGCCGGCACAATAGCTGCCAAAAGCCCATTTTCGGCGAACAATTCTACTGCATGGTGCGGAAATCCAGCTGTTTCATCCAACTCACTCGCCCTGGGAGCTATCTCCCTGGCTGCTATTCGCTGTACAGTCTCGAGAATCATCTTTTCTTCTTCGTTTATTTTGAACACTTTGACCTCTCTTTCCCTGGCGGTTTCTAATCAGGGAACCTGCCTCTATATTTTGAACCCCACTTCTTTCAGTACCTGTCTGGCAATTACAATTCGCTGAATTTGATTCGTACCCTCGAAAATTTGAGTGAGTTTAGCGTCTCTAAACATTCGCTCTACGGGAAAGTCTTTCGTGTAGCCGTATCCGCCGAAAACCTGAATCGCATCCGTGGTAATTCTCATGGCAGCGTCGCTGGCGAAGCACTTGGCCATGGACGCGATTTTGGTGTTTGGCTTTCCTTCATCATAGAGAGCTGCCGCTCGGTAAATGAGTCCACGAGCAGCCTCGATCTGCGTGGCACTGTCCGCGATGATGCTTTGAATCATCTGGTGCTCTGCCAAGAATTTGCCAAAAGTCTGGCGCTCTACAGAGTACTTGACCATGGCCTCAAAGGCTCCTTCGGCAATTCCGAGGGCTTGAGCACCTATGGCAGGTCGGGACATGTCGAAGTCTTTCATGGCCAAGTAGAAGCCCTTTCCCTCCTCTCCAAGCAGGTTACTAGCGGGGATCCTCACCTCATCAAGAAAGACCTCGGTTGTGTTAGATCCTCTTTGCCCAAGCTTGTTTTCTGTGCGGCCCACCCTCACACCCGGCCTGTCGCGTTCAACAAGAAAGAATGACAATCCATGGGGGCCGCGCTGCTTTGAAGTTCTTGCCAGTACAGAATACAAAGAGGCGACACCGCCGTTGGTGGCAAAACACTTAGCCCCGTTCAGGACATACTCGTTGCCGTCTTTCACTGCCGTGGTTTTCAACCCGGCCACGTCGGAACCTCCAGATGGTTCTGTGACCAGATATCCGACCAAAAGCCTCTTATCAGCTATTTCGCCTAATATTTTGTCTTTTATACCAGGAGAGAGTCCATGCACCAGAGGGAAAGATCCCACGGCCTGAATGATGAGCAAAAGTGCAGAAGAGGCACATACTTTGGCGATCTCCTCCACGGCGATACACAACGCCGTACCCGCATGGCTTTCTATGCCGCCGAATTGAGCCGGCAGTGTAAGAGTAAGCAAACCCGTATCCCAGAACAACGATTCAACTTCTTTGTTGAATTCTCCACTTTCATCAATCGATGCCGCCAATGGTGCGATTTTCCTCTTAGCAGCCTTTCTAACGGTCTCTTTTAAAATCGCAAGCTCCTCTCCATAGTTCTCATCTGCGTTCATGGTCATGTCTCCTTAGGCGCATAAGCCGCTAGACCTTGTATGATAATTTCGGCCAAGTGGCTGGCCAGCTCATGTTCATGGAAACCTTTGTCGAAAATGGCGGGCCGCATACATGCTCTTTCGATGCTACCTATAATGACGTCTCTCATAACTGACAGAGGTATGTCACTGCGTATCGCGTTATCTCGCATCCCCTGCTGTATTATCTCATTAATAAGACTTGAATATTGCCTAGCCAGCTCGTAAGCTTCGCTTTGAAAATATGCTGGATTGTTCCTGACCTCGAGGAGCAAGATGCGTGAAAAAACACTATTCATCTTGTGAAATGATACTGTGCCCCTGATCAGGACTCTCAATTTTCCGATTGCATCCTCCACTAAGGCCACATCGTCTCGTATTTGTGCCAGGTGAACTTTGAAATATTCGGCTAGAATTTTGTGCAATAGCCCTCTCTTATCGCCGAAATATCTATAGATCAGAGCTTCGTTGACCCCGGCTACGGAGGCAATTTGGGCCGTGGTGATGGAATCGAAATGGCGGTTCTCTAGGAGAGAACGGAGGGCTTGCATGAGTTTAATGCCTGCGGGTGGAAGAGCCGTCAAGTTATCTAGTGGGTCTATGTATTTTGATTTGTTGTGGATATTCATCGAGGAGGCCATGTATGTAATACTTACTTATAATGCCACCATCAAACCCATTCGTCAACTCTTTTTTCAGAGTATGATTATTGACCCCTCCACCCAGCAGTGATATATTTTTAACATTGGTGTTACCAATCATCAAACTTCTCAGGCCAAACAAAATGATACTCAAACCTTTCCTAAGAGAAGGCGTTATTCCGCTGCCAGTAACTTTCATCTCCACAATAAGCTTAGAAGGTGTGCGCAATATTGCCCCCTATTCCTGCGTGATGCCCATACTAAGACCACTTGACTTGATATGCTGTGCATCAGCCCACAAACGGGACACGCTGGTTAATATAAGGAATACGGGCGAATTTGTGCTCAATCTCCCGGGAGTTGATCTTGCCGATAAGGTCATTCCAACGGCAAAGAATCTCCCCCCGGAAGTGGACGAATTCGCTTTCGCAGGCCTCGAAGAGAAGCCTTCTCAAGTTGTTAAGGCTCCTGGAATAAAAGGATGCTATTGCTGGATGGAATGCCAATACATTCAGGAATACACTCAGGATAAGTACACATTGCTTATTGGTAAAGTAGTCAGGCTTGAGGTGGCTGATTACGCACTTAAAGATGACGGGTCGCTGAACTTGGAACAGGCTAAACCGCTGATGATGACGGGGCTTGGCCGAGGAATGCATTTCTGTACCGTATGTGAAATTGAAAAATTCGAACCTTATTCAGCCATGTTTCTAGATGGTAAAGACCCACTTTCGGCCAAATATGAGTGAATCCGGGCTAAGTGTGACTTTGCAACGGATGTAGCACGGGCGAGGCGTTGGTCCATCGATAATACGCTTATTTTACTGGGCAACATTTGTAACGAGATACAATCAGTAAGTTAAGAGGCAATTCGAACCAAGACATGATCTTTACAAAAAGAGACGCACGGCCGCATGGAGGCTTGATAAATCAATACAGCGATTACGTTAGGACAAATATTCTACTTTTTATATTTCTAGGTGCTGGCCTAATTGTTTTAGCCGTGTATTCCATAACAGCAGGGACATATAAAATCCCAGTGAAAAGTGTTTTGACAGCGCTCCTAGGATCAGGCGATCCCCAGGCTAACATACTGGTTTGGAACATACGACTTCCAAGGATTGCTTCTGCAATAACCGCAGGCTGGGCCCTTGGACTGTGCGGCCTGGTAATACAGTGCCTGCTAAGGAATCCCCTGGGCTCTCCATTTACGCTGGGGATAAGTCAGGGTGCTGCCTTTGGAGCGGCTTTTGCGATAGTTGTATTAGGCGCTGGTGGTGCTGCTGCTAGCTCGTCCCAAACGGGCATTGTGCAGACTGTTAGCTCATCTGGCCCAATGACCATAAGAAACATCTATTCTGTAACATTTTGCGCTTTTCTGGGAGGATTGGCAGCAACTGCGACGATACTTGCGTTAGCAAGGGTAAAGAAGATGGCTGCGGAATCCATCATATTGGCCGGGGTAGCCCTCTCGTCCCTCTTCGTTTCTGGGACAATACTCGTTCAATATTTCGCCACCGAAGTAGAGATTGCGTCCGTAGTGTTTTGGACATTTGGAGACGTGGGACGCTCGAACTGGAATGAATTCACCTGGATGACCATCTCTACTTTGCTTGCCACTGTATATTTTGCCCTTAAAAGATGGGACCTTAATGCACTTGCTGCGGGAGAAGAGACGGCTCTAGGCTTGGGCGTCGAAGTTGAAAGAATTAGATTTTCAGGGATGTTTTTGACTGCTCTGGTTGCGTCCTTGGTCACAGCATTCCTTGGCGTTATCGCGTTCCTCGGTCTTTTGGCGCCACATATCAGTAGACGGCTGGCAGGGGCTGACCATAGGTTCCTCGTTCCTCTTTCGGGAATGATCGGTGGTCTTCTTCTATTGGCAGCAGACACGGTTGGGCGCACGGTGGTGGGGTCTGGGACTCTGCCGGTGGGAGTACTAACTTCTTTCATGGGGGCTCCCTTATTTCTCTATTTACTCATCAAGGGGTACGAGAGGTGATTCTCTCAGTCCACGGCGTACATTTTAGGTATAACAGTACAGACGTGCTCGAAGATGTCTCTTTTGAATTACGACCTGGAAGTATCCTCGGGCTATTGGGGACTAATGGTGCTGGCAAATCCACCTTGTTGAAATGCCTTAACCGAATTCTGCGCCCCCATAAGGGCACGGTAATGCTAGATGATACGGAAATCCTCCGTTTGACCCGCAACCAAATTGCTAAGCGCGTGGGATACGTGCCCCAGAGGTATGAGCAGGAGGCTTTGACGGTTTTTGATGCCGTTCTCCTCGGGCGAAAACCTTACCTCAAATGGGGACCAACTAAGCGCGACATGAGGATTGTAGAGTCTGTACTCCAAGTTATGGGGCTCGCTGATCACGCTTTAAGACCTGTCAAAACCCTTAGCGGAGGCCAAGCGCAGAAAGTTATTCTCGCAAGAGCTTTTGCTCAGGAGCCACAGGTACTCTTGCTCGACGAGCCCACGAGCAATTTGGACGTAAGGAATCAGTTGGAAGTGATGGATCTCGTTAGAGGGGCTGTTAAACAAAGGAGTGTATGCGCAGTGATAGCCATACATGATCTAAATCTTGCTCTGAGGTTTGCCGATGCCGCTCTATTCTTAAAGGACGGAAAGGTACATGCCCTTCAAACCACAGAGTCTGTGTCAGCCGACGTCATCCAATCAGTATATGGGATCACTTCCGCGATCCAAAAGGTAGAGGGCCACACGGTAGTGATACCATTACATTGCTGCAGATAACATAAATGATGAGGAGTTGAATATGTCAAGAAATGTAGTAATTGTGTGCGCGGCTTTGTGCGTACTCTTAATGCAGGCGATCCAAACATCGGCCGAAACTGTGGTCACAGTTAAAGATTTGGCAGGTCGGACGGTTACGGTTCCATTCAATCCCCAACGAATCATTGCTCTGTCTTCAGGGACACTAAGGCTCATCACCTATTTACAGGCTACCGACAGAGTAGTAGGGATAGAGGACTTTGAAAAAACTAGGCCCTTCGCTCGACCGTACATCATCGCCCATCCTGAACTTACCAAGCTGCCTCGAATAGGGCCTGGAGGTCCTGGAAGCATCAACAAAGAGCCTGACCTAGAGGCAGTCCTTACGATCAAGCCTGACGTCATTTTCATTTCATATATGGAACCTGCCAACGCAGACGCCTTACAAAAAAAGCTCAACATACCGGTTGTGGTACTGTCTCACGGACGGTTTGCGTCATTTGACGAACTGGTCTATCAATCTCTTAGGGTAGGTGGAAAAATCCTGGATAAAGAAAAGAGGGCTGAAGAAGTCATCGAGTTCATTGAAAACTGCCGCAAGGAACTCTCAGCCCGGGTCAAAGAAGTTACTGATGATCAGAAACCTGAGGTTTATGTTGGCGCTGTAGGTTATAAAGGGGTGCAAGGCATCGAGAGCACAGACGCTTCCTATACTCCATTAGAATGGGTCGCAGCCAAAAACATTGCAGAAAAAATTGCTCCAGGGCAGCACCTTTTCATTGACAAAGAAAAGTTGTTAGAACTTGACCCGGCAATAATCTTTATCGACGGTGGGGGACTGCAATTGGTTAAGCAGAACTACGAAAAGAACCCCGAGTTCTATAATGGCTTGAAAGCTTTTAGAGAAAAGAAGGTATATGTTCTATATCCCTTCAACTATTATGTGACAAATGTGGATACAGCTGTGGTTGACGCGTACGCTGCGGGGAAGATCTTGTACCCAGACAAATTCAAGGATGTAGATTTGCCTAAGAAGGCTGATGAAATTTACTCATTCTTGGTGGGTAAGCCAGTTTACAAGGACATGGAGAAAGACTTTGGCCCCATCGGAGCAAAGGCAGGTTTCTTAAAATAGCTGTAACATAGAGGGCGTGAGGCCGTTGGCATCAACGCCCTCAAACCCGCTTCTTAGTTTGCCTCTGCAAATGATGCCAAAAGCAGATAGCCGTTTTCGTCATCAGTGAAATGATCGATCCCCAGCCCATGTGCGCCAAGTAGGCGTCTCATTTCTGCAGGCGCAGGGATTAGATCATTGAACACGCAAGGGTGAGTCTTTCGGTGCAAATCATTGATCCATGTTGAATCGTGGAAATGAAACACGACGAATTTACCTGTTTGCTTTAGAGCCCGAGCAAGATGTCTCACGGATCGCTCCTTATCGTCGAAATGGGGGAACACATTGTGGCAGATCACCATGTCGTAAGATAAATCAGGTAGGGGATATTCTTCAATTTCACACGCCACTATGCTCACGTTGTCATATTCGAAAGGCTGTAATCTGCATCTGTCTACCATTGCATGGCTGATATCGCATGCCACAACGTGGCCCTCAGGTCCTACCACAGACGACAAGATGCATGTAAGTCTGCCGATACCACACCCCGGCTCGATAATCCTTGCTCCTGGGAACACTCCAGCAACCTTCAGCATCCTCTTTATTTTCCACAATTCAGTCTCGTTGTACTCCGAAGCAGCCCAAACTTCGTTTACCTGAGTATCGAAAAATGCAGCTTTTATGTGGTTCACCTCTTTATCCTCCGCCTTAATGGCAGCTATAATTCGTTTCTAAACTTCTGTGGGAACAGACCGGTCTTCTACTGCGATGTGCATGTGGATCCAGTGGTTCACCTTCTGTCAAGCGAAGGCTGAGATTGCCAAGTCGGCCTTCGCCCACTCGCAATGAAAACCACTGATTAATGTGATCCCAGAGTTGATCGGACATCAATCTTGGTCCTAGATTTTCCGATTCTACCTTAAAATCTCCCGCTGTGTTCATGTCCCGTTGTGACCTCGTCGTGGGAGTTCTTGGCAATATCATACCGAAACATGTTCGGAATCCCCGTTTATTTCCTCGAAACCAAATGTCTGTCAGAATGTCACTTCCAAAGCCACTTGTCCGCCTATAATAGGATCGATGGTTCGATCTATCCTAACTCCGTAGGGTGACGTTGGGTTGTTGGCTTGAAAGTTAGTCATAGTTTGGACATTCCAGTTCTGCACAGAGCGATCTATACAGGCACCTTTGAACCATCCGCCAGGGGCCCAGTACGCAATTAAGGCTTTAAGCTTATAACGATCCAGGAGTTCCCAATGGAATCCTGCGTCAGCCTCCCACCCAAGGTCCGTGGAATCTATAGCCGGCGCTCCAGGATATTGAGCAATGCCTGGCTCGTACGTGCCGCTTCCATCGTTGGACTGATACAAGACATATGGTGTCCACTTAACGATATTGGCGAACCCTGTTCCCGGTGCATTTACCACTTGAGTAACGGATGATGCCAAAGCCGGTCTTATGTAACCTCGACCAAAGCCGTCAGAAGACCTTCGTGCATAGAGTAGGCTAGCGAAAACATTTAAGTTCGCGGCCACCGCATAATCTATACGGGTGGCAAAGACCTCAGCACAGTTAATGTATCCATTGAGATTTGCATCGTACGCATTAACTCCCGACCCATAGGCATAGCCGAGGAGAAAGGAATAAGGTAGAAACAGTCCATAAGCTCCCTGACCTGGCGCCTGAAAATAGGGCTGCTTGTCTAACAGGCGACCATTACGTCTGTCTGGCCCGGGCATAAAGGCATAAAAGAGTGTCACTTTGGCTGGTCCCGCCAAAGCGCCGGCCTCCACCACCCGACGCCAAGATTCAACGCTGAATTTCAACACCGGCGATTGAATGGGCCTAGATGGCCTTATGGCCGAGGGATGAACCGAGTCAGTTTCATACCACCAAGCCCACTCCGTATTGAAGAAGAACCTTCCATCAGTATATTTCAGATACACAGTACCGTGGTATTGATCCAAATCGAATGGGTAGAACCAGTCCCTCCCATCTGGACCCACCATAGTAGTCACTGGAGGATTCATGACGGCTGCAGAAGTTCTGGATGCATTCTTGGCTTCTGGACCTGCATGCCACCTTTGCCAGGCAATGAAGAATCCAATGTCCACTGGGCCTGCTTGATAAGTCGCGAAGAAACGGGTGGCGAGCTGCATGATGCCACTCTTATCAAAGAGATTGAAGTATGGGAATGCTGGTGTCGGCCGATAGTTTGGGTTGTCTGGTACCCTTCGGCTGGCTATCTGACTATTAGGTGGCTCAGGCCAAAAAGGACGAGCGGCTATGCTAAGACGCAGAGGCCCGTAATTAGTGATCAGTGCAACACCTTCAGTTGTGTTGTTATAAGAACCGTTATATTGAATGCCTAATCCAAAGGCTTCTGGCCGCTTCCCCACTACTATGATCCCCCATGGCGTCTGAGCAGTCACCCACCACATTGTCCACTGCCCGTCTGATGCTGCTACATCCACGCCTGGTCGAGTGTTGGTAATGTATTCAGACCGTACAGGGTCCCCGTATGTACCTAAACGATACTTGCCCAAGAAACGAACGGCCGGAGTAATGCGAAATTCTGGATACAGCTGTAGATTCTGGTAGTGTTTTGCAGCGTCGGCCCCCGATACCAGGTCTTTAACCTGCCGACCAAACCATCCGTTGAGAGTTCTAAAATCACCCGCCGGCAACAAAGTAGTCCCCGCACTGCCATCAACGTTGTACGGACCGAAAAAACCTTGATTTCCCAGCTGGCCGTAGTATTCGTAGATATAATTAAATGAACCGGTCATCTTGAATTCCCAGGCCAGCGAATGTCTAGCAGAGAAACTTATTAATGTTGCAGCTATGATGACAATAAAGACAATCCGATATCTAGACATATTATTGCCACACTCCTTTCCCTCGTTTCTCGTTCTTCTGCGGTCTCAGCCAGCTTTTTGCGTGTAACCCAGGTCAGAAGGAGACGAATTTGTTAGAGTAGTTTTTTTAGGACTTAATATGTTTCTTATTAACGTGTTACTGAGGAGTGTGTCAAGGATTTTGTGCTACCTAGCAAGATATTGTGTTATAAAAAACGCCACAAAAACAAATGTGTGCTACCTGCAATAGCTAATGATATTAACTCCCTTCTCAAAACAACCTAAGTTCACCCGAACGCGTAAGCTCTTCAAACTCCACTCTTTCCTTATTCAACAAATCCTGCTGCCGGCTTAATGAATGCCTAATTTGTGCATCCGAGGCTTGAGGTTTGCTGCTATGCTGCGACGCAACACAAGCCATACCCAAAAAAATTATAAACACCAGGACTACAATGAGAGCCAAGACCGCTCCCAGACAATCTTGACACAAAAATTTCACCACTCTTGACTTCATAAGTATGCCCATCCAAATCTAACTCTTTTATTTTTGCTAACCATTATTCAAATGCAAACTTATATAGATCTTCTAAACATGAACGTTTCTCATTCCGCACCTTGACAATTGTCAACCTGTTTTGTTCCAGTAAAACGGATATAGACGCGGTAACAAATTTACATAAATCGGCTAAAATATCGTGTTAGAATGCTATTCTAAATTTAAGGTGGATCCGTCTCCCCCTGTTCCCTATTTATTGGGAATGACGGACCGACCCATGCGCTCAATTCGCTTGTGCCTTCTGGAATACTTATAATCTAGAGAACCACCTTAATACACTCCGACCACTCTTTGCAGGCACCTATTTGGTGAGCACAACACCTGCCATGAAAATTATCACAGACTTTTTTGAAGTTGGTTGGCGGCAGTTAGTAGGGGATCCCAAACGGGAGAGAAAGGTGGAGCGTAGGCGAAATCGCACTGAAAAAACTGGTCCACCGTCATCCTGGCATGGAGGGCCACAGCAAGGGCGTCAATGCGGTGTGCTACTCCCTCTCGACCAACCATGGCACCGCCGAGCAATATGCCTGTTGGCTTGTCGGCCACCAAGTGTACATGAATAGTTTGATTGCCAGGATGAGCATGGGCTCTGGACCGACTCTTTATGACGACATCAACCGGCTGAAATCCAGCATCGAGTGCCTCCTGGAAACTCAAACCCGTGCGGGCCACTTCAAGGCACATTAGTTTGAATACAGCAGTACCTGCCACGCCATCCAAAACAGTCTCGCCACCGGTGATGTTGTCTGCCACAGCCCAGCCAGCCCGGTTCGCGCGCAATGCTAGTGGTATCCAGACCCTTTTTCCAGTCACGATGTGAAAGGCATCCGCACAGTCCCCTGCGGCGTAGATATCGGGATGAGATGTCTTCATGGTTTTGTCCACGGCAACAGCATTTTTGGGACCGAGGTCTAGTCCAGCCGCGGCAGCTAACTCGGAATTTGGGACTACTCCCATGGCAAGGAGAACAAGATCGGCGACTGTCTCACCTTTATCAAGGATCGCTCTCAATCTGCCGTTGCTATGCTCCAAGGCCTCTAGTTTAACGCCAAAGGTCGTTTCAACGTTGTGGTCTGCGAGTTCATTCGCTACAACATCCGCCATTTCTTGAGGAAGCCAAGGCAAAAGTCTCGGCAAAAGGTCTATGGCATGAACATGTACACCGCGGGCCACCAAAGCTTCCGCCATTTCTAGCCCTATGTACCCCATCCCAACGATAACGGCCTCTTTGACTTCTCTTGTTGCTAAATCCCCTTTGATGTTTCTTCCGTCTTGAAGTGATTTCAAGACATGGACCCCGCGGAGATCCAGGCCAGGTATCTGCGGCCTAATCGCACGGGCTCCAGTTGCAATGAGAAGCTTGTCATAGGGGACTTCAAACTCTTTACCATCTACACTACTCCCCAATACCATTCTCCGCTTCAAGTCAATGCTGGTCCCTGTGTGCCCCAACCGCAAGTCAATGCCCTGCTTTGATTTAAAAACTTCAGCTTTTCGTACTATAAGGTCATCCATAATCCTATCCGGTTGGGCAATGTTGTAGGGCATACCGCAAGCCGAATATGACACGTCTGATGTAGCTTCGAGCACAGTGACGTCTAGATCAGGTTTGTTTCTCTTCGCTTTCGACGCTGCGCTCATGCCGGCAGCATCACCGCCTATGACGACAAATCTCATGACAATACCTCCGTGGCTAGGCTGACAAAATGTGAGTCATTGTTTACCGCATTAACTTTACGGTTTCATTAATTCTTTAAGAGCGAGCCTGACTGCTTCTGCCGGACTTGTTTCAGGAGTGGTATTTTTCAGAACCTTTCTTGCTACCTTTACAGCGTCCCGATCTTTATATCCAAGGGCAACTAGGGATGATATTACGTCACCTTCTAGTGTTCCAACTGTGGGAATAGTGGCACCTTTGGCCGCTGTCAGTCCAATTTTAGCGACTTTTTCCCGTAGTTCCACTACAAGCCTCTCAGCTGATTTTTTTCCTACCCCGGGGATCTTAGTCAAAGTAGCCGTATCCCCCATGATGATAGCATCACAAAAGCTGTTAGGGGATATACCTGAAAGTATTGCCAACGATGTTCGAGGGCCTATTCCAGTGACGGAGATGAGTAACTCAAAGATTCGCTTCTCCTCTTGATTGTGAAAGCCGTAGAGCTCTAGAGAATTCTCCCTTACAATTGTGGAAACATGTAAAAAAACATCGCCGTTTGGCGGAAGATGTTCCAAGGTGTTTAGAGAGACCGAGACTTCATAGCCCACGCCACCTACATCAATCACAACGCTGTTCACATCTCGTTTTACGATGGCTCCACGAAGAGAGGCAATCATCTCGCTGCTGCTCCGTACACGCTAATATGCGAGTGGTATAGAGCCAGCGCCAAAGCATCTGCTTCGTCAGGTGACTTTAGACCTTCCACGGCCAATACCTTTGCAACCATGAATTTAACCTGATCTTTTGTGGCAGCGCCGTATCCTGTAAGGCCTTTCTTGATCTCCATGGGCGTGTATTCGTAAATCTCCATCCCATATCTCGCTCCCAAAAGCAGGATAACGCCCCGCATTTGGCTTAATTTAATAAGGCTCTGGCTGTTTTTGAAATGGAAAAGAGACTCGACCACTAAAACCTCTGGGCTTTGCTCGCGCACTACCATCTCCAGCTTTTCGTAAACTGTTTTCAGCTTCTCGGCTTGGGGGTAGCCCGGGGAAAGGCGTATGACACCGCTGACTTTAAGGACAGATTGGGTTCCCAATTTTTGGACAATTCCGTATCCAGTTACGTTGGTTCCAGGGTCAACACCCATTATGACTGTTGCTTCGGACAAGTGGCTCCTTGCTTTGGGCACAATAGTGTGTTTAATTCCCGTACCAGATCAAGCCGATATCTTCATCATCTCTTCATCTGCAATGTCGAAGTTGGCAAATACCCGTTGCAGATCGTCGTGGTCGTCCAGTGCGTCCATCATCTTGAGCATCTGTTCCGCCTTCCTGCCCTCTAGTTTTACCGTGTTTTGAGGTATCATGGTGATCTCTGCCATATCGATTTTCCAGCCCCGATCCTCCACAGCCTTTTTAACTGCCTCAAAATCTGCAGGATCCGCGGTTATTTCATAACTATCTTGGTCGTGCTTCACATCTTGGGCTCCCGCCTCAAGTGCCAACTCCATTACCTCGTCTTCTTGAATCCCTGCAGCAGGGATTATAACCAATCCCTTTTTCTGAAATATCCATGCAACGCACCCTGACTCGCCAAGATTACCCCCGTATTTTTCAAAAATGTGCCTTATTTCGGCCACTGTTCTATTTTTGTTGTCAGTTAGTGCGTCCACTAGCACTGCAACGCCGCCGGGTCCGTACCCCTCGTATGTGACTTCCTCGTAGGCGGCGCCTGCTATTTCCCCTGTGCCCCTCTTGATCGCTCGCTCAATATTGTCCTTGGGCATGTTTGCTGCCCTTGCCGCGCTGATAGCGGTGCGTAGGCGAGGATTCCCTTCTGGATCGCCGCCGCCGACTCTGGCTGCAATGGTGATTTCTTTAATCAGCTTCGAGAAAATCTTGCCTCTCTTGGCATCCAACGCCCCCTTCTTATGCTTTATGGTACTCCATTTATTGTGGCCTGACATAGTTCGGTCCCTCCCGATCCCTTCGGCGACTTCGTTTAGTCGGCCCGAGACTTACATTTTTTGAGATTTCACTACCATGGATACAGAGAACTTTCAACAAACATGTACGACTTGTGGTAAAGTGCCGGATCAGGTTCGTCGCGGGACTCGCTTTTGGCGTCATCCGCTGTCCTCGCAAAATCCCACGCTGCGAGTTTGAACCTGACAATTAATCTCGTAAATAGAGGTTACCCATGGGAAACCCCAGAGAGGGACGAAAATTTAAGGTTGACCGTGTGATCGCGGGCCAGAAGATGGTTGACGATTTAGACGCAGAAGGCAGCCTGCGCCCCAAGCGAATCTGTGACTACGTCGGACAGGACAAGATTAAGGAAAATCTATCAGTCTTCATTGAAGCGGCAAAGCGTCGGGGCGAAGCCCTAGATCACATTCTGTTCCATGGGCCCCCTGGCCTGGGCAAGACGACACTTGCACATATCATCGCACGAGAAATGGGTGTCCAGATCCGAACCACATCAGGGCCAGTGATAGAAAAGCCGGGAGACCTCGCAGCTATCTTAACAAACCTGGAAAGCCGCGACGTACTATTCATCGATGAAATACACAGGTTGTCCCCTGTGGTAGAAGAAATCCTTTATCCAGCTATGGAGGATTACAAGCTCGATATCATAATAGGTCAGGGACCAAGTGCTCGGACGATAAAAATCGACTTAGCCCCCTTCACGTTGGTGGGTGCAACCACCCGCAGTGGACTGCTCACCAATCCTCTTAGGGACCGTTTCGGAATTGTATGCCATCTTGATTTTTACTCCGTTGACGAGTTGAAGAGTATAGTAAAACGATCAGCATCTATCATGAACGTGCAAATCGATGAAGCAGGATCAGAGGAGATAGCCTCGCGTTCACGAGCAACTCCCAGGGTAGCAAACAGACTTATTAGGCGGGTTAGAGATTTCGCCCAGGTGCGTGGCAATGGCACCATAGACAGGGCTATTGCAAGACAAGCTCTGGAAATGCTGGAAGTGGACGAATGTGGACTAGACAAGATGGATCGCCGATTCCTTGAAACCATAATCTGCAAATTCGATGGCGGTCCAGTAGGCATAGACACTCTTTCCTCGGCCGTAGGCGAGGAGCGGGACACTTTGGAGGACGTCTATGAGCCCTATCTTGTCAAGGAAGGTTTCGTGGATCGTACGCCCAGGGGAAGAGTCGCCACTCGCAAGGCTTATGCCCATTTCAACCGTGTCGTCGCCCAAGGGACACTATGGCAAACCTCATAAGGATACTAGACGAGCAAGTAATTAATAGAATTGCAGCGGGCGAAGTTGTAGAGCGTCCAGTGTCCGTGGTGAAAGAGCTGGTAGAAAATGCCATTGATGCAGGCGCTTCCGTTATAAGGATTGCCATAGAGGACGGTGGAAAGAAGACCATCACGGTCCAAGACAACGGCATTGGAATGAGTCATGACGATGCTTTTTTAGCCTTGGAACGCCATGCCACGTCCAAATTAAGGACGGAAAAAGATCTGGTAGGTATTGCTACCATGGGTTTCAGGGGGGAGGCTCTTGCGAGCATTGCATCTGTCTCAAGACTAAAGCTTGTAACAAAGGATGAGACAGAAGAATTGGGCACAATGATTATGATCGAGGGAGGTATCCTGCGTCAGTCAGATCGTATAGCCATGAACAGGGGAACTAGCATTGAAGTCCGTAATCTGTTCTTCAACGTACCCGTGCGACGTCGCTTCCTAAAAAACCCTGCCCTGGAGAGCAGCTATGTTTATGAGCTTGTAACTAGGTTGGTCATAGCCTTTCCACATATAAATATATTGTATTCAGAAAATGGGAGGGTAAAGATCGATGCTCCGCCTGCCAACTCAGTTCTTCAGCGCATGGAGTCACTGTTCTCACGTGAGTTGAGAGAGAGCCTAGTAGAGGTAAACCACGTTATGGGACAAAGTCAGGTGAGTGGGTATGTCGCGCGTCCGCCTTTTTGCCGGTCCCACATGCGTTCCATGCTCACCTTCGTCAATAGACGGTCTGTTAGAGATCGACTCCTTAATAGTGCTGTTACCAAAGCCTTTTCCACGTACCTAGATAAGGGACGCTTTCCCATTGCAGTACTGTTCTTGAACATCCCGCCGGAGGAGGTTGACGTTAATGTGCACCCTCAAAAGGCTGAACTCCGCTTCGTAAGACCCAAGTTGGTATATGACCTAGTCGTAGAAGGTGTCCATAAAGCCCTCACAGAGGCCCCTTTCCAGACTTTGACGACCACCGGAACAACGTGGATTTCTAAGTCTGTGACGAACTCACTCGCTAGACATGTTATGGGCGATGGAGACTCAAGACCATGTGATTCTAGAGACTTCGGCGAAAACGGCAAGTCTATTGCCACGGCAGTTCCGCAACGAGTGGACTCTATCCCGAGCGAACCCGCGCGGCAAGGCGCATTTTCAGAATGGCGTGTTTTGGGTAGGCTGCCTAATTCATTTCTTGTCCTGCACAGCGACAAAGAGCTCATCGTCATGGATCACCATGCTGCTCACGAGAGACTCTTGTACGAGTCGCTCAGAAAAAACGCCGACTCAGAGTCCAGCGCAGAGATCCAAGAACTGCTCGTTCCACATTTGCTGACCTTGAGTCCAGTAGAAGCGCGATTGCTCGCATCACATATAGAAATTCTTCAAAGGGCCGGATTTGTAATGGAGGAATTTGGGGAAACCGAGTTCCTAGTCCGGGGACTTCCTACTTGGTTCAAAGCAAAAGACCTACCTGAATTTATTCAGAACTTAATTCAGGTCATGATGGATACCGGGCTTAGAGGCGACCCAGATAGATTCAAAGATGAACTGCTCAAAAGCATTGCATGCCATGCGTCGATAAAAGAAACCGATTCACTCGAGCCTTTGGAAATTAAGTCACTCTTGAGTCAGCTGGATGAAATACATGCACCTGAAGTCTGTCCGCACGGTAGGCCGTTCGTGCTACGGATCCCCTTTCCTGAAATAAGAAAAAAAATGGGGAGGTAGCACCCTCTCTGGCTCTTATCTATAGGTAGTCTCTAAATTTATGTCAGAATGAGTGGGCTTTAGAGCAGCTAGGACTTTTAATTCATCACCTTCGGGAGTATCCGGCACTGATCGCAAATTTCCACGATGCGTTTGCACCTTTATGAGATGCGTGAAGTTTATCTCAATGGCTTCTCACTTCAGGAACAAAGGGTCTTACAAACTTCTCCGTAATAACCGACAATCCTCATAGAGCAGAGTTGATCCGGTCAGGCCCCTGCTGAATTACGTTGCGCAATAAGTCCACGCCTTTGCTCATCTCGCCCTGAAGACGCCCCACTAACTTACTCCGTGTGGGACCGTTGATATCGAAATCGAGCGGTTCGTCAATCTCCGGTCGCGTCGATGCCGAGTGGCCGTGAGCTTAATAGATCGACACAGTACTCCACGTCGTAGTGGGCCGAGTCACCCGAGAGCCTGGCCGAGCCTCTATAACACCAGCGTGTTCGTTCCTCGAGCCTATACCACCTGCGCGGTCTGCGCCGCAGTCGCCGCCCCACCAACTGCTCGCACAGACGCTCTGTTTTAAAGGCCCTCTCGCCCATGATGCGCGTCAACTTATTCGCATCCCAGCTTCCGGTGAGCATTCCTACGGAAACCACGATAAAATTACCTGTCAGCGGCGTTATAACAAAATTAGCCCCAATGACCTATCATGTGGCCCGGAATTTAAGTTGATGATGAATTCCACTGGGTGTCGCAGTGTTGTTATGGATACAGAAGGACGCTGGTCACCACAGACAGAGCTCTGTAACATCTTTGGACTGAAACAATCAGAGGTGCCTAAACCGATGACCTAACATCTCTCAACATAAAAACAATCGGCAATGTTTCTGTCAAAGATCACCGTGCCGCAATCATAGCCTTTCCACAAACAAAGTGGCAAAGTGCGCTGCCTTCTATTTTGACAAGCGCTCTACATCAGTCTTTTTTGAACCACTCAATTCGAGAAATGTTCGGTAAGCTGTTGATTTACTAATCCCATATCTTTTCTGGGCCTCGTCGGCGAGTTTCTTGCCAGTGTATCCCTCCTCTATCAGGGTACGCACGAGTTGCTGGGGAGCAACTTCGACGGATTTGGTCTGACCCGGACCTATCACCAAACAGATTTCTCCCACAATAATCCCCCTTTTGGTCAACTCGTGAGCAATGTCGGAAGGTGAGCCCCTTAAGATTTCTTCATGTAATTTAGTCAGCTCTCTGGTGAGTATCACCATACGGCCTCCCAAGATTTCTGCTGCTAATCTGAGGGATTCTGTGACGCGCTTTGGCGACTCGAACATCACCGCTGGCCGGGGATCTACGGCGATGTCCTCAAAAAAAGCCCTACGATCCTTTGTTCGCCGAGGAACGAACCCCCTAAATACAAAGGTTGAACAGTCTATTCCAGAAACAGAAAGCGCCGCGATAATGGCAGAAGGCCCAGGAATGGGCACCACCTTGATGCCAGCATTTTGGGCTTCATCTACGAGGAGCATACCCGGGTCTGATATCACGGGGGTACCAGCATCAGATATGAGGGCACATGATTGACCATTCAGCAACCGCTTTATGATTAGATCGGCCTTTTTTCTCTCAGTATAACGGTGCAGACTTATGCACTTTGTCGGTATTTGAAACTTTTCTAGAAGAATCCTGCTTCGTCTAGTGTCCTCGCACGCGATGAAATTAACTTTCTTAAGGACATCTACAGCCCGGAATGTCATGTCATCCAAGTTGCCAATGGGAGTGGCTACGATAAAAAGGACACCCGGCGTTACGTCTCGCGGCTCCTTTTTTAGGTCAATGCTTCGCTGGTCGCTGTGCCTAGAAGAAGCCTGCCCATCCCTCATTCGCTGTTCTCTCAACTTCGATTGGCCCTTTTGTCATCGCCTTTGTCAGGGAAATCGGTGAAGAGATAAGAATTCCGGTACATTTTGACTAGCGAAGTGATGAAGACCTTGCCGATTGCTGTCAAAGGAATGGCTATGAGGAGACCCACAAAGCCTAAAAGATTTGCACCCACAATCAGGGCAAGGATATAAACTACCGGATGCAGGCCCACTGCCTTGCCCACGATTTTGGGCGTCAATAAGTATGATTCTGCAAGTTGTACTATGCAGACCCATCCTACAACGTATAGCACGTGCACAAGGTCCCCGAATTTGGCAACTGCCATTACTGTTCCCGAAACCAAGGCAAAAAGAGTGCCCAGGTACGGAATAATCCATAGTAATCCGGAAAGGATCCCCAATACCAGGGCCAGATCGATCCCTATCAGCGAGAAACCAATGCTGTAAAGGATTGCCAATATTAAGGCTATTGTAAGTTGTCCGCGTACAAATGCGGACAACACCCTATCTATTTCCTGTAATTTGCTCATGATTGGGTCTCTAACATACGGTGGAACAAGATTCGATACGCCAATGCGAATATCCTCGAATTCCACCAATAGATAGTAGGCTATTATAGGAATTAACACCAAGTGAACCAATACTCCAACTACGCCAAACACGGACTTGAACAGTGATGAAATCAGGTTCTTAAGGGGAACCGCCATGTCGGGAAGTATGGTTCGGGCCTTTTCTACTAAAAATTGACTCATTTCATTCCAGTCGTGCGGGACTTGAATATCAAAGCGTTCAGCCAGCACCAGTGTGAATTGCGTAAGCTCAACGACGTAGCGAGGGGCTTGCTGCCCGAATTCAGACACTTCACGTATAATGGCTGGCAAAAGCCCCATAATTACCAGGGTGAAAAAGACTAATATGCCCAGTATAATACCAAGAGATGAGATAGACCGACGAATATGAAATGATTCCAGCCAGGTAACTAAAGGGTCCAGAATATAGGCTATGAACAGGGATACCAACAGCACCGTAGTAATAGGCTGAAGAGTTTCCATGATCCATAGAAGGACACCAAAAAATACTATTGCGGCAACCACTCTAATCAATGTTTTTTTGTTTTGAGGACTCATTTTCTGGCTCCCCTTTTTTTTGAGGCAGTTATCCGCTGTTTTGGGCCACTCATCTGGATTTCATTGCCAAACCGATAATATAACCGCACAGGATAAGACACACTACAGGAAATACATCTCCAAATTCTCGGTAAAACGACCAGCATCTTATTCCTATCGGTACATTATAAACGAGCACGCCGCGGGTATTCCAAGGCAAGGACGCCACGATCCTGCCCCTCGCGTCAAAGACAGCGCTAATCCCTGTATTTGCGGCGCGCACAAGTGACACCCGGTTTTCAATACTCCGTATGCCGGCCATTTGCAGATGTTGATAAGGTGCGGCAGTTCCAGCGAACCAGCCGTCGTTCACTATATTCACGAGCATCTGAGCGCCGTTGGCGATTGCCATACGGGACATGGTCGGGAAGATCGCTTCGTAGCAAATCAGCACACTAAATGTGGGCCCGTTAGGAACTTTCATGACCGTCATGGTTTTGCCCGGAGAGTAATTTGCCTCAAGGACGGCAACGCCAGATCCAAGGGGGAGCAACCAGTCGAGTGGCATGTATTCACCGAAGGGCACGAGGTGCATCTTGTCGTAGCGGAATCTTAACATCCCATCAGTGATCAGAAAAGCACTGTTATAATAAAGGGCCTTACCCTGACTTTCTTTATAAGATGGGGCACCTACAAGCATGGGGACTCCAACTTTCTCTGAAATACCCAACACAGTTCTCCATTCGTGCTCCTTTACTCCCACCAGAGCCGGCAAGCTAGTTTCAGGCCAGATTATGAGCTTCGCTCCTTGCTCCTTAGCCTCCAACGCTAATTGCTCATATGTCCCAAAACTGTGGCCTATGCTCGAGCGCTCCCACTTGATCTCCTGCGGGATATTCCCCTGAAGTACTCCAACAGAATATTTCGGTGCTGACGCTTCGATTTCTTGCAAATGTTCCAGTCTAAAAACGCCGTATGCATACACCATAGAGCACACAAGGAGGCAATATATCAGCACGCGAAGACGTATTTTCTTACTAATTAACAGGCCGTGACTTACCTCCCATACAGCCGCATTTCCAAGCACAACCAAAAAGGAGACACCATAGATACCAGTTATATCAGCCACTTGAAGGAAGGTCTCCCACTTAGTCTGGGAGTAGCCAACCAGGTCCCAGGGGAAACCAGTAAATAAGTAGGTTCTGGCGTACTCAAGGGAAGTCCATGCGATGGGGGCTGTTACGTAGATAGGCACACCCTTGCTCCATGTGTACGAGGTTAGAAAGCCAAAACCCGCTCCAAAAAGGGATATTACTCCTACAAGCCCCAAGAAGATAATGGCAGCAATCAACCAGTGGACATGCCCATGAACCACAAGAGCCTTATGTACCCAGATCAAGTCAACGAAGGCAAAAGCTGCCTGAAATACCCCTCCTAAGAGTGCCGCAATGTGAAGATTAGGTCGAGAATGGAGGGCAAAAAAAAGTGGAACAAATGATACCCACGCAACATAAAAAAATCCCCAAGTGGGGAAGCTGAGTGCAAGGAGCAGACCTCCTGCTGCCGCCGCACCAAGACTGCGGATCATAAATTATGCCCCGAATTACCGTTAACAGATTCCTCTTGACGTTCGACCACACGACTAACGAGCACGCTTGCAATTCGCTTTGGATCAGCGCTCTGTATCTGAAAGCGTAACTCACCCACAGTAAGTTCTTCGCCACGCTTAGGCACTCGGCCTAAGTGATGAATGATGAAGCCTCCTAGCGTATCGTAGCCTTCCCTTGGGAGTGCAACATGGAAACGCTCCTCAAAGTCGTCTAGATTGACCACAGCGCTCACTAGAGTCGTGTATTCATCCTGGCTTACAAAAGGCTCCTCCTCGAAATCGTGTTCGTCGCGAATCTCACCTATGATTTCTTCAATAATGTCTTCTATGGTTACGATTCCAGATGTTCCACCGTATTCATCAACAACTATAGCCAAATGAGATTTCTTGGCCCGCAATTCGTTTAGTAAATCATTGATCCTCTTCGTCTCGGGGACAAAGTATGGCTCCCGGCATATCTCGGAGAGGTTTATGTCACGCCGGTTCTCCAGCCAGAATGGCAGCAAGTCCTTGACGGTCAAAATGCCTACGATGTGGTCAACATCCTGTTCATAAACAGGGATTCGTGAATGTCCAGATTCAATGATGGGGGTCAGAATTTGTTCAAGTGTGCTAGTGGATGGTATGGCTACTATGCTTGTTCGAGGGACCATTATCTCTCTGGCCACTGTCTCTTTCAATTCGAAAATGCCCTCGATCATGTCCCCTTCTTCATGATCGATGATCCCTTTCTCCTCGCTTTCCTCTATAACTTGCTGGAGTTCGGTCGGGCCCCGTTCACGTCTAATCTTGCTCTTTAACCAGCGCAACAACTTTTCTAGCCTTTTAAGTAAGCCTTTCCACCACGGAGACACACCCCTTAGACGAACATAGATCCATTGTCGTGAGGATGATGCCAAGTTGTGAGATACCAACCAATGGGCTTAGTGTCAAGAATAGGGTGTACCTCTTTGGTCAAGGTCCGTCCTTTTCTAAAAACAGGGCTTACGCGCCTCATACAACACCATGTTGATAAAAATATCCCTTATTTCAATAACTAATGGCTCACTACATGTCTATATCATATACTTATATCCAGTAGAATATAGCTATAGCTTTTAACATACCAATTTCATTTTTTTGTTGACATAGCTATCTGTTAGTGATACCCACCACCGCCGTGAACTGGGGTCGAACTGGATTTTGCCTGCAAGGAGACGGTTCTGGATATGGGTTATCGCTCATGGATTCTACGGTTTAGCCTCGTAAGCATTTACCTCTTCCTACTAACCGCCAACGCTCAATGCGGACAGGACAGTCCACAAAAACGTTACGCCTCGTTGCCCTTTTCGCGAATTCAAAATGATTCTTTTTCAAGTTTTGTGAAGGAGTTGTCCTCTTCTGCCGCGGCCTCACCTCAGCCTTTATCAGATTATCTCGTCAAGATCGCGTACGGGAAGACTTTTGGCACATCCACTAACCTTGACTATGCAACACTGGAGGTGAGCAAGAGTCTTACACGATCACGCACTTTGGAGTCATTGGGCCCCACGGTGGCGGAACTACATTTTTCAATGATGGCATCTTATGTGTTTTATTACGAAGGAAACATAGAACGGGTCAAAAGACTAAATTTTAGGGATGGGTATGAGATCGGCTGGGTTCCTAAGGGTAGGTTCGTGTTTCCGGGCGTGTTCCTCGGGATGATTCCTTATGGCGAATGCGGCATGGGGCTAAGCTATGTTTCAGAGACGTATCGTAATTCAGGCTCACGATTCAATTGGTCCCTTCTAGGCGGGCTAGGACTCGAGCGAAGGATAACCGACAAGTCTGTGTTGGCTCTAGGCATTCAGTGGCGGCATTTGTCCAACGGCAACATGTGGGGCAAAGGCGACGAGCTTCACAATTCAAATTCGGGAACAGACATGGTACAAGCGATGGCTACCTTAGTCCAACCCTTCTAAGTATCGTATCTGTTTAGCGATCACAATTCTATATCGTCGGGGGGCACAGCGAGGCCATGGCCGGGGATGTAAGGAATTGGCGCCACCGGGTAACCTTTTATCCACCTTATCCCGCAGCGTAGTACTGTCTTAACCGGCGCGGCATGCAGGAACTCACCAGGATTTCCATTGCGAGCGCTTTCTTCCAGCATGCTCGGAATTATCTTTATGCAGTGCCCTTGGTCTGCCATGTACGTGTAATAAGCGCGAAGCTCCTCTGGGATAATTCCTTGATAGTGCTCTAATCCTCGTTTGTCAGGCGGCGGCTGCAGATCTTCTTCGCGTTGGAGTTCCATGGAATCCCATAGTTGGTGTTTCGGATAGGCCTGGGCACAGAATCCTCTCACTGCTCTTTCGAAGGCTACCTCAGTCCACGGTTGGGTACGCTCCATAACTTGAGTGAGCTGGGCGAAAAATTTCTGGAAGGCGTTATCTATCTCGATAAACTCTTTTTCCCCATTACTCATACAGAAAAATATGGGCAGGCTTTCCTGGGTGGCGAGCATTTCGAATTCCAAAGGGCCAGTGTCTGTATGGTAGTTCCACCATACGTCAAAGACCTCATCATGATTTTCAGGGGTCCTCAACATCGTGAGGACTAAAAGCACGTCGTTAAATTTGATTAAACCAGCCCTGTGATGTAGCTTAGCCCTTATTGCATGGGGAGCAATTGGTTCTATTGGGCGTAAGAACAACGCCACCTTGACTTCGTTGCCAGACCCGACCGTCACCATGTAATGAGCGCTTTCGCCAGGCACAAGATGTACTTCTTTGAGGCCATGTATGTCCATTTCTCACTCTCCACACTAAGATGTAACAATACAACCTTCTACTTTCAAGTGCAACCATATCAGACAACTACTAAACCACCTTAAAACACCTTGACCATAACCCTAAGAATTGATAAATGTTTCCGAGATAGAGGCATTAACAAAATGGAAGATGACAAAAGTATCTGTGTAGTATGTGCCTGGCGACAAAACTGTAATAAGAAATTCAATGTAGCAAGTTCGCCTGGAAAGCGTTGTCCCGACTTCGTGAGAGACCTAACCCTTCCACGTCCATCTGAGGACAGCCCCCAAGAAAAAAAACAGTAACTGGATAACATGCTTATGAAAGAAACCCTGAAGAGTCTTCTAAGACAGGCCATTTCTGAAATGCTTCGGGAACGTGACAAATATGACGATTTCTCTCAAAAGATAGAAATTGTCCGAACAAAGGACGAGCGATTCGGCGATTATTCCACGAATGTATCTCTGATAATGGCTAAGACACTTGGCAGACAACCTATCGACATTGCAAGAGAACTCGCATCCCGTATAGAGGGAATGTCAGACGACGTAGCTGCATGCGAAGTGGCAGGACCAGGATTCATAAATTTTTTTCTTGCCAATAAGGTCTGGGAACAGGCTTTGCGCAACATCCACATTCAGAAAGATGAGTACGGCAGAGGTTCTAGGCGTTCGAACAAGCCGATACTGATAGAATTCGTGAGTGCTAATCCCACCGGTCCCCTGCATGTGGGACATGGACGTGGCGCGGCTATAGGAGACTCTTTGGCTAGGCTTTTACGCACTTGCGGCTACGAGGTGGACACTGAATACTACGTCAATGATGCCGGCAACCAAATGAAAATTTTGGGAAGATCAGTCATTTACAGGTGCAGAGAACTCCTCGGAGAGCCTGTTCAGTTCCCTGAAGACCACTATAAAGGCGCGTACATCGTAGATATTGCTAAGGAGTTTATGAAAACGGCTGAGGGCAAAAAGATCATGGATTTGCCTGATGACAAGGCGCTCAAGCTCGCGGCCGACTTTGCAGGGGCAAGAATACTCGACGGGATAAAGGAAGACCTTCGTCGCTTTGAGGTGAGACATGATCATTACTTTCACGAACAAAGTCTCCACGATTCCGGCAAGATAGAATCGGCTTTGGCGATTTTATCGTCCCGTGGCAAGACAGAAATAAAAGATGGGGCTGTCTGGTTCCTCATGGACAGCCAAGATGACGAGACAGATCGGGTCTTAGTCAGGGCCTCGGGAGAACCCACCTATTTCGCAGCTGATACGGCGTATCATTTGCAGAAGATAGAAAGGGGGTACGGGCAACTAGTGGACATCTGGGGATCCGATCATCACGGGTATGTACCTAGGGTTGTTTCAGCAATAGAGGCTCTGGGCTATCCACCAGAAATGCTCAAGGTGTTACTCGTGCAGTTCGTCAATCTCATAAAGGATGGGAAAAAAAAGTCCATGTCCACTAGGTCAGGGGAATTCGTCACTCTGCGGGAGGTGTTGGACGAAGTTGGCAGCGATGCTGCGCGTTTCTTTTTCCTCACAAAGCGTTGTGATAGCCACCTAGACTTTGATTTGGACCTGGCCAAGAAACAATCGAAGGATAACCCCGTGTACTATGTTCAGTATGTCCATGCGAGGGTATCCGCCATATTCAGAATAGCTGCAGAACGCGGCATTCCCTCTGACATGACCGATCCAGATCTGACCTTGTTGGTCCTGCCTGAGGAAAAGAAGATCATGAAGCATTTAGCCGATTATCCTGACATGCTAGCGGACGCCGCAATTGCCCTGGAACCACATCGACTAACATTCTACCTTATGTCTCTGGCAACGCTTTTTCACGCGTACTACCATGACAATAGAGTGCTGACGGAAGAGACTCCTCTGCGCAAAGCAAGGCTCTTCTTGGTCGAAGCAGTCAGACAGGTAGTGGCCAACGGTCTGGGAATATTGGGAGTATCAGCACCTCATCGCATGTAACACGTGCTATCACAGGATTTTTAGTTAACGGGGTGATACGTGCCGAGGCGAAAAAAGCTTAGTACGGCTCCGAATCAAGGGGACGACGTGACATACGTGAAAAACGGATGGCTTGCCCTTGCAGTGCTAGGCTCAATCTTGATCATGCTCTCCCTTGTCGGCCTGGATATCTATCTCCTTAGGCATCCAGCTGTGTCGTCGAAACTGTTTGGTAAGGGAGATGTTGGCAAATTGCCCCAGGGATCTGGTCACGAAATGCGCACCAGCAATGACTCCAAAAAACAGACCTGCCCCTCCGCTCCGGAGATGACCTTCTATACGCGCCTGGCTGGAACTTCTGATTCAGGTTCGCACCCAACTACAATGGGAGATTCGGTTGCAGATGCCTCTGTCCATACCTACGAGGTAACGAATGGCTCGAAAGTAGGGGTAACAGGCAATGATACTCCAACATCACTAGATGCCAAGCTAAGTACAAACCTTGGTGGTCAGTCCCATATTTCTGAACGCGCCCTGCCTGCACCACAAAATGGATCGCCTATCTATACGGTTCAAGTAGGGGCTTTTACTCAGCCTGGGATCGCCCAGGAGTGGGCCGCCAAGTGGAAAGCAAGGGGCTACGAAGTCGCTCTCAAACCCGTGGCAAGGCCTAAAACGGGCATAATCTATCGACTGTATCTCGGAAGCTTTTCCAACGAGAAGTCGGCTGAGGAGCTAGTCAAACATCTCAAGACCAAGGAGGGCATCAGCGCCTTTACTCTGGTCTTGCGAAATTAAGTCTCATGCACCCATATTCTCCCTCCATTTATAGTAGAGTCAAAGGCCGTGGGGGCAGCAAACAAACCATATCTCCATATCAATGATGAGAGATCGGGTACAGGGAATGATATGAAATTTGCGTTATTCGTTGATTATGTGGTGTATTTGATGGTCCGCTTACTGGAAATAATCCTTTGCGTGATACCTGAAAAGGCTGCTATGGCCGCTGGCAAAGTCGCAGGCAGGCTTATGTTTATTCTGTTCCCAGACAGGAAAGCAGCGGCCCTGGAAAATTTAACCATAGCTTTTGGATCAGAGTATTCGCAGTCTTGGGTAAGAAGAACAGCTCTCCAAAGTTTTGAACACCTTGGCCAACTAGCAGTGGAATTCTTTCGCATCCGTCGATGGACACAAGAAGATATGGCCAAGAGGATTATCATAGACGGCAAGCTCCCTTATGATCTAATCATGATGCCAGGACAACACGGAATTTGCCTTATGACGTCTCATTTTGGATGCTTCGAAGTCAGTGCAGCTACTACAATGTTCCTTGGCATAAAAACCAACCTTATGGTAACGGGCCTCAAAAATCCTTTTCTCTCACGGTATTTTTTCAGTCGCGGGGGCGGAGATTACGAAAAAACCGGCATACGGACATTTCCCCATAAAGGAGTAGCAAAAAGGCTTATACAGGCGCTGCGAGAAGGAGAGATGGTCGCATTCCTGGGCGACCAGCGCGGGGACGCCGAGAGGGGCATCTTTGTCAATTTTTTTGGTTCACCAGCGCCGGCCAACGAAATATTTGCGAGACTTGCCATTGACGGCGAGGCCCGGGTTATCCCCCTTTGCACGTACCGCTTGAATGACGGCCGATACCACAGCATTTTTGGCGACGAAATAAGGCTGCATCTCACTGGTGACATGCGCCATGACCTTATTTCGGTTAGCCAGCAGTTTCATGACGTATTTGAAGCTTGGCTAAGGATAGCACCCGAACAAGGTTTTTGGCTCCAAAGGAAATGGCGGCGCAAACCGTCAAAAAAAAGAGAGAGACGACAAAGGACGGGCTCTTAAAAGGCTTCTCGAAATTAAACGCGAATCGTGGGGACACGTTTGCTGGGTCATTCCCACGCAAGTGAGCATCCGTGAAGATAGATCTCAGTTCAAGTCCGCGACGTCAGCAATAAGCGTTTGGCCTAGCACGGAGGCGCAAGCCGAAATTGCAATCTCACCCGTCTCTCGACTGAATGTGGACTGAGTGAACAATGTAAATCCAGCCAAAGAGCTGGTCCATTCAGACAGAAATTTAGATAACAGGTATGGCATTAGGGTAGGCCAAATCTGGTTGAGGTGTAATGATGAAGATTAGAAAAGTTTGCATCATTGGTATGGGTACTATGGGAAGCCAAATAGGTATAGTAACTGCCAAAGCAGGTTTTTCTACCTCGATGATCGATTCATCGCAAGACAAGGTCCAGACCGGTTTAAGTGCTGTACGCAAGTTCTTAGAATCCCGAGTGAAAAATGGAGCGCTGACAGATTCAAAAAAAGAGCATGTCCTAGCTTGCATTAAAACTAGTACTGAGATGGAGAAAGGTTGTGAAGACGCAGACATTGTTATCGAGGCAGTCTATGAGGATATTGCCGTAAAGAAGAGCGTTTTCAAGCAGCTGGACCAAATCTGTAAGAAAGAAGCTATACTAGCTAGCAACACATCAACTCTTTGGATTTCTGAAATCAGCTCGGCCACTAATAGACCTGAAAACTGTATTGGCACGCACTTCCTCATCCCCGCCGCCCTGACCCCCCTTGTGGAAGTGATTCGGGGCGTGAGAACGTCTGATAACACACATCAGGCTGTTTTAAGCTTTCTAAAAGAATGCGGAAAGGAGACTGTCACCGTTTCCGATTCACCCGGTTTCATTATTAACCGTTTGTACCTTCCCATGGTGAATGAGGCTTTTTATACCCTTGAAACGGGGTTAGCCACGGCCGAAGAGATCGACAGGGCTTGTCAGCTTGGTCTTGGGCTACCTCTGGGTCCCTTAGCCGCTGCTGATGCCTTTGGTCTTGACATCCTCCTCGCGTGTATGAACACTCTCTATCGAGAACTCGGAGACAAGTACAGACCTGCACCCCTCCTCGCAAAACTCGTAAAGGCTGGCCTGCTGGGTAAGAAGACCGGTAAAGGCGTCTATGACTATCGCTAACAACTCTTGATCCTTTGTAACGGTTCCCCCAGTTCCCGTCGATGACGCAAGTTTTTGGCATGGGAAGCGCCACGACAGGCTGCTAGTCTCAAATCAAGTCAAAATCTCATAACGTAGCGTGGTTTCCTCTCGCTAATTTAATTGCGCCTAACAGTTGTAATTACATCCTTGTGTAGCGAGGAATTTTGAGCGGTTGACTGGGCCGCGTTTGCTAAAAGAATCGTCATGCTGCCTCAATAGAAATATTGAAGACAACATAATCATTGCCCTAGGTTGCGTTGACAGCTTCACTCAAAGCCTGCTAGAATAATGTTTGGGGAGGGAAATCCCATTAGGAGGGATTTTCTGCTCCCATGTGCCTGTCTCGGTTCTGCGCAAGACGACTTGGTTGCCATCACCCACTCCCTTCCGCTTATGTACACGCTACGATGCGCTCGTTTTTCACTCTTCTGGCACTCCTGTCGTGCACCTCGTGCACAATACTCGCTAGTTCCCCATTTTTGATGCATCAGACAACAATACCCGTACTCAAATCGAACATGGCCCTGGCCGTTTCTGACACAGGAAAAATACCATATCAGCGTTGGCGTATCCCACCTTGGGATGACAATCTGCGCTACGTATGGCTTGTAGGCGACTATGATTTTCGCAAACACAATTCTGTGGAAATCGTCCTATACTTTCACGGTATGCATGCTAAAGACTACTATTCAGTCTTCCGAAAGGAACTAGAACGCTTAGCGGAAGAGCGACCCAACCGGCCCTTTCTTTTTGTAGGGTTCGTTGACGGGCCGTATCTACTCCCCGGATCCCGGAGTGCTGAACGGTGGAAATCTCTCTCTAAAGTCGGAAATAGGCCAGATACGCTTTTTGCCGCCATTAATCAAGTATTCAAATCCTTTCATATGCGTTTCCCAAACGTCAAAAAAGACAATACTTCCATTGTTCTGGCTGGCTTCTCCGGAGGAGGCAGGGTCCTACATGCAGTGGGAAACTGGCTTGCAAAGAGCAAAGATGACCCCTATGCAGAAGTTTTTAGGTCTAGGCTAACCAAGATCGTCTATTTCGACTGCTGGTTCGAAAAGGATGTGGTAGAGACAGTGCCCACATTGCTTGAGACGAATCCGGCGATCAAGATAGTAGCCACCGTGCACATGAAAAAACCTTTGGAACACGCTTCTATCCTTGCCAACAAATATAAACTGAAGAAAAACAAGCATGCCGATGAGCTTGTAGGGTTGGACGGCCGACTAGTGATTTATCGGGACGACTCCCATTGGAACGCCATGATTGGCAGATTGAGGCAGGCCCTATAAAGCGTCCGCTATCAACAGCATTCGTCAATCAATACAATGTGTTATCGCTGGAGCGCCTTGACCAACCTTTGCAATCATGTTATGTCAGGAAGGGTGAGAGCAGTGCGCCTCAAAAAGCCTGACTAACAAGCACGTACCAAAAGCTGATCATCTTAAGAACGGGGTAATTGTATCCTTTGTATGAACAAATGAATACCGATCTGACCATGAAAGACCAATCTAAAGAATATTCTGACACTGTTTCGTTCCTATATGGATTGGAAAGATTCGGCATACTCTTAGGCCTCGAAAACATCAAGGCACTGCTGGCCAAAATGGGAAATCCACAAAGATCATTTCGTTCCGTCCACGTAACGGGTAGCAACGGAAAAGGCTCCACCGCCTCTTTTATTCAAGGCATTGTCCGAGCGGCTGGCTTGCGTACAGCCCTTTACACGTCCCCGCACCTGAATGATTTCAGGGAGAGAGTCCGTCTCGACAACATGCTGATTTCTAAAAACGCAATCATCGAATCCACGAACAAAATAAGAGCGCTATACGATCCCAATCGCACTACCTTTTTTGAATTCACCACAGCACTGGCCTTCGAGCAGATAGCGAAGTTCAGACCAGACCTTGCAGTGATAGAGGTGGGACTCGGCGGTCGATTAGACGCCACAAACACTGTGGATCCCGAGGTCTCCGTCATCACAGATGTATCGCTGGAACACCAGGAGTACCTTGGTTCTACTATTCGCGATATTGCCAGGGAAAAAGCAGGCATATTGAAGAGTAGGACTCCTCTTGTTACCGGCGCGTCCAGGGAACAAGCTAGGGATGTAATTCTAGAAAAAGCTCGAAGACTCGCCTGTCCAGTAATGGAATTTGGGAAAGACTTTAGAGCAGTCAGGGGTCCTGACAATACGTTTTCCTATCGTTCGAAACGCAGTAATTTGAATAATGTTCGATTGTCAATGCTAGCATCATATCAAATGAAGAATGCGGCACTTGCCATTGCCGTGGTTGAGGAGCTTATCAAGAAAGGTTACGAAATATCAGATGACGCCATTCGTGAGGGTATCGTGACGACTAGATTTCCGGGGCGCTTTGAGGTGCTTGACAAAAATCCATATATAATTATCGATGGGGCTCATACTCCGGAAGGTATGCGCCTGCTAAAATCTAATATAAGGCGTCTTTTTCCTCGCAAAACCGTTCGTCTGGTATTAGGTATGCTGAGAGACAAGGATTATCATCGCCTCGTATCTATAATTGCTCCCATAGCCGAAGAAGTTGCCTGCGTTCCACCCCAGAGCAACCGCGCAGTAGATCCGGAAGAATTGTCCGATGTCGTTAATAGCTTAGGTATTCCAGTTAGTTTTCACGACACCATAGAACAAGGTTTTCATCACGTCCGAACAAGGGCAGGTCGCGATGACGTGATCCTAGCCTCAGGCTCTCTATACATGATAGGGCCTATAAGGACTGCCTGCGGCTATCCAAACGAATAAAGAGGCGTGGTTCGAAATGAGGGCAATTCTAGACCATCGAGAGGCACAAGAAATTAGGTGATTCAAAGGCTTATGATGGCACGGAACCGTCACACTCAACAATGCCCCGCACTAAATCTACGAAGCACTCACCTGATGAACGTGGTGTACCGAAAGATTGCAAATCTGCGCCGCATTCTCGCCCTCCTGGCTTGCGCTTGCTTTATTCAATTGTGCCTCCTTGCCTCAGTCGATGCCCAAACAAATGGCGAAAAAAAGAGTATTGAAATAGACACTTCCAAAGCATCAACAATACTGCCTGCAGATGTTCCTATACAATTGTCCGCTGATCGATTGTCTTTTGATTATGAAAAAAATAGCTACACTGCCAGGGGCAACGTAACACTAAGTCAGGGTAACACTCGGCTTCGAGCAGATAGCGTGCGATATGATGGCAACACGGGTGAACTGATTGCCATGGGTAACGTTATCGTTCGCATGGGGAGTGACGTCCTCGAGGCTGAAAAGGTTACACTGAAATTGGCAGACGCCTCAGGTGTACTGTTCAACGGAAAACTACTACTAAAACGACATAATGTCTATCTCGAAGGCAAGAAACTCGAAAAAACCGGAGAGTCGGAATATCGCATCGAAGAAGGTAGCTTTACTACATGCGATGGGTTGTCGCCCGCCTGGAAAATCACAGGGAAGGACCTAGATGTCACTTTAGAGGGATACGCCACCCTGAAACACGGATTCTTTTACATTAAAGATATACCGGTATTTTATGTGCCATGGCTTGTCTATCCGGCAAAGCGAACTAGACAATCAGGTTTTTTAGCGCCTACACTAGCGAGCAGCAGTATCAAAGGCGTGGACGTACGCCTTCCATTATTCATCAGCCTATCTCCCAGCATGGACATCACACTCACTCCACGCATTTGCACACGACGAGCCTTCCAAAATGCTTTGGAATTCAGATACTTTCCTTGGGAAAAAATGAAAGGGCGCCTCTACGGAGAATATACATACGATTGGAAATATGAGCCCGAAAACGTACCAAAGCACAACAGATTTTTTCTTACTTTCCGTCATGACCAGGAAATACCAGGGGAAATCGGGTTTAAAGCCAACGGTACATGGGTGTCAGACCGAGATTATCTCGAACTTTGGGGAGGAAAGTTCGACCGCAGGCTTCGTTTCCGTTACCTGGAATCGAACGCAGTGTTGTACAAGCAGTCAAACTACTTCCTGATGCAGGCGGAAGCGAGATATTTCGACAACCTGGATTTGGCGGACAATGCCTACACTATCCAAAATCTGCCGACTGTATCAGGCAATCTCTTCAGCATCCCCTTAAAATATACTCCATTCTTAGTTAGTTCCCAGATCGTTTACGACCACTATTATTCGCCCGTGATGAATGATCGCTGGTTGGGAAATCGTCTTCAACTAGATGCTCGATTGATGGCTGCTCTACCGTTGGGTAGGTACCTAAAACTAGAGCCGTCCATCACTTATCTAGGTAGAGCATACGCAGCTGATTACTATCAGCATAATAGGAGCATTAGCTCAGTCAATGCGATTCGGACGGACCTTTATCAAGTCAACGCGGAAGTCTTTACAGACTTGTATTCAATCTATGACGGATCTTTACTAGGCTTCCAACGCGTTCAACATTCTATCAGACCTCGCCTAGGTTGGTCGTATCGACCGCCTTCTCACACGAAAAAGGTTTATCCACAATTTGACGACGTCGATACGATGGGACGGTTAAATTTACTCACAGCAGAAATGCGCCAGACCCTTACTGGCAGAACCGGTCCCGGGGAATATCTCGATTTCCTGTCTTTAAGCATATCCCAGGGCTATGATTTCTTTCATTCCCGGACAGGGTCAGACCCCATGGGCGACCAGCAAACTGATAGATTTGCATGGACAAACACTTTTGCCGAACTATCCGTTAAGCCTCATTATTTACTCGACCTCGTGGCGCAAGCGCAGTTCGATCCAGTGGCGAACCGGGCCAAGCGCTACAGCGTAAATCTGGGCATCATGGACCACAGAGGAGACCTGTTGCGTATTTTGCATCAGTTTACTGAAACAGAAAAGAAAGACGACGTGAGCCGTCAGACAAACGTGAATTTTCATCTCAAACTGAGTTCATCGCTGGACTGCATGATTGAAAGTCAGTACTCGCATCAGTTTAATTTTGCTTATTTTACAAGCATAGGATTAAGCTATCATCCACAATGCTGGAACATTGTTTTACGATATTCTGAAACGAGAGAACAGGATCCGGTGACTCAGAAAGTACGGGAACCGGATCAAACTATTTTTATGACGCTGTCATTGTACGGTTTGGGCCAGATATATAGATTCTCCCGTGACTGGCGAGAACTGTTGGGCGGAGCTGAGACCTCGGCCATCTTTGTTCCCTAAGCCGTTGCTATCGCTCAACCTTTAGAAACTTTAGAAACTTAATAAACACAGGGGCACCATGTTAACACTCCCTCAAGTTAAAGGTCTATACCACAAACCCATCGCCCTTTTTAGTCTACTGAATGAAATTCCATTGGGGTTAGCCATCCTCGACAAGGAGAAGAGAATCGTCGCAATCAACAGAGCACTGGAATTACTAACTGGCTTTCCATCAGAGCAAGTCGAGGGAATCCACTGCTGTTTTGTGCTGAGGAGCAATCTCTGTGTCCACGACTGTCCTTTAAAGAGGTTGAATCAATTATCCGGCCCAATATCCGCAGAGGGAAACATAGTTAATAAGAATCGTCAACGCTTGCGAGTCCGCTTAACCACCTCCAGCATAGATGACGGAGAAGGGCAATTACTGGGTTTCTTAGAAGCTGTCGAAAACATTAGCTCTGACTTAGATAGACCAGATGAGAGTGTAGAATCTCTAGCTCTGAAAGGCCTTGTTGGCTCAAGCTCAGAAATTCAAAGGATTTTCCAAACTCTTCCAGTCATTGCCCTTACAGACTCCTCTGTACTCATCACTGGCCAAACTGGTACGGGAAAGGATCTTGTGGCTGAAGCGATACATCAGCTTTCCGACCGTGCCAAAGGCCCGTTCATCAAAGTTAACTGCGGAGCCTTACCCGAAGCACTCTTAGAATCTGAACTCTTCGGATATGAAAAAGGTGCATTCACCGGCGCTGTCACCAGCAAGCTAGGCCGATTGCGTATGGCTCACAATGGAACCCTCTATCTAACGGAGATAGGGGACTTGCCCATGCCCCTGCAGGTAAAACTCCTTTCATTCCTCGACGATAAATCTATCTACCCGCTAGGCGGCTCCAAGGTGTACACCGTCGATGTCAGGGTTATTGCAGCAACTCATCGCAATCTAGAGGAAATGGTGAAGCAAGATAAATTCAGACAGGACCTGTTGTTTCGACTCAACGTGATCCGACTTCATTTGCCGCCGCTTGTCGAACGAGGAAATGATGTGAGGGTTCTGCTAGACCATTTTCTTAAGCTGTTTTGTGCTCGGTTTAACAAAACAGTAAAAGGCTTTTCCCAGGATGCACACAGAATTTTGCTGCATTATTCTTATCCTGGCAATGTCAGGGAGTTACGCAACATCGTAGAATACGCAGTAAATTTCTGTGAAGGACACCTGATTCATGTCCGACACTTGCCTCAGTATGTGACGGCCCCTGCGCCCGCATCTGAACTCGCAGTCTCGGAAGAACCAGCCAGTAAAACTGACAAGAAACAATTGGTTTATGAACTCGGTGAGGATATTGCGCCAAAGCTAGACTGGGCAACGCTGGAAAAGAGACTTATATTGGAAGCAATGACAAAAGCCAGAGGAAGGCGAGGAAAAGCGGCAGCTATATTGGGCTGGGGTAGAAGTACCCTATGGAGAAAGATGAAGAAACTAGGGATCGAGGGCAAATAAAGGAAACGAATTTACCACCTAAATATTACAGGATGGCGTATGCCCAACAAAAAAGTGCTCATACCATTGTTTGGAGACTATGTAGCCCCTCGCTTTGATCTGGCTCCTGAGGTTATTGTTGCCACCATCGAGGATGGCGGATCAATCGTCGATGAAACAACTATAGTGCTTCCTAACGCATCAGCCGAGGCCCTTTGTCGGGTAGTGCTAGATCAAAAGACCGATATCGTAGTCTGCGGAGCCATTGATGATGACTATTTTCATTATCTTACCTGGAAACAGGTGCAAGTCATAGATTCTGTCATCGGTAATTATATGGAAGTGCTCCAACGTCTTGCAACCAACGACTTGATGCCTGGTGATGTCATCCGCTCTGAAAATCCTTCCCGCGCATAGCTGCTATCGGGTATTGAAGAAAAGTAAATACCAGAGTATAAAAATACTTCGTCATGAGGATCATAGCCGGTCAATTCAAGGGGCATCGCCTTTGGTTTCCAACTGGAGCTATGGTGAGACCCACCAGCGCGAAAGTGAGAGAAGCGGTGTTCGATGTTCTCGGCAGCCAAGTGGAATACAGTAACGTACTGGACCTCTTCGCCGGAACAGGCGCCTTCGGGTTTGAGGCCTTAAGCCGTGGAGCATCTAAGGTTTGTTTTGTAGAAAAAAGACGCGCCTCTGCTCATATTATACAAAAGAACGCCAGAGAGCTTGGAGTCGATAACCTCGTGACCGTAAAGGTGACCACGGCAGCCCAGGCAATTAAGGGTTTTGAAAGATCAAGGGAGACTTTTTCCATCGTATTTTTAGACCCGCCCTACAATTCAAATGAAATCGCCCAGGTCTGGCAACAGCCAGCTCTAAAGAAGGCAATATCTGACGAAGGCATCCTCATTGTGGAATCTCGATTCCCAAATCCTGACCTAAATCCGCCCCATTTTCTCAAGAAATATTTTCAGAGAAGGTACGGAGACACCTTAGTTGAAATGTTTTGTGTTAGAGAGGAGGAATAAGTATTGTCAACGGGTCAAGCGAGGAAAAAAAGGATTGCCGAAAAAGTTGCTGTGTACCCGGGAACATTTGATCCCATTCACAACGGACATCTTGAAATAATAAGAAGGGCTCTTGGAACCTTTGATCGAATTATCGTCGCACTAGGAGAGAATCCTCAGAAAGATACAATATTTACGGTGGAAGAAAGAATTGCTATGATTCGGGAAGCAGTGGCCGGTGACTCGAGGATAGAGACTGATTCGTTCCAAGGCTTGCTGGTGAGATACGCAGAGAAAGTTAAGGCATGTGCCATAGTTCGCGGCCTGCGTGCAGTCTCGGATTTTGAATACGAATTCCAATTGGCGCTCATGAACAGAAAACTGAATAGAAACATAGAAACATTTTTCCTCATGACTGCTCACAGGTACCTATATGTAAGTTCACGCATTATAAAGGCTACGGTCCTGGCAGGCGGCTCCCCCGAGGGGCTAGTGCCTGACAACGTATTGAGGATACTGAAGGAAAAATTCCAGCTCATAAACAATCAAAAACATTTAAGGACAAATTAATCATGGAGAGCTTATGAAAACATTGCTTTCTCAAAGGGCCCTGCAGCTAAAGCCTTCGGCTACCCTGGCGATTTCAGCCAAGGAAAAGGAACTAAAATCCCAAGGCATAGACGTGATCGGTTTCGGTGCCGGCGAACCGGATTTCCCTACCCCTGAGCATATTCGGGAAGCGGCCAAGCGATCCCTTGATAGAGGAGAAACCTTTTACACTCCTGTTGGCGGAACCCTTGAGCTTAAGAACGCCATATCCTTAAGGATTAGCCAAGACTATGGTCTGAATTATGAACCTTCTGAGCTGCTTGTATCATGCGGCGCTAAACACAGCCTATACAACATCTTTCAGGCGATATTAGACCCTGGGGATGAGGTTATTGTTTTTGCTCCTTACTGGGTATCGTATCCAGAGATGATAGCCTTGTCTGGCGGTGTCCCTGTGATAGTGGAAACCTCTGAGAAAGATTCTTTCGTACCTACCATAGGAGCTGTTAAATCCCTTATAACTCCCCGAACAAAGGCTATGATCGTAAACTCACCGTCCAACCCTAGTGGCACCGTTTACCCATACTCTACTTTGAGCGACCTAGCGGAATTGGCCGTCGAGCACGAACTGCTTGTAATTTCGGATGAGATTTATGACAAGCTTCTCTACGATGACTTGAAGTTCAGTCCATTCCCTACTTTCAATGGTATGAAAGAGAGATGTATCCTCGTCAATGGTGTGTCCAAGACCTATGCAATGACTGGTTTTCGCATCGGATACATGGCGTGCAATAACAAGGCCATTGTAAAAGCGTGCACCGACCTTCAGAGTCAGTCAACCTCCAATCCTAGCAATCCCGCGCAGGCTGCGGCCGCAGAGGCTCTCCGAGGACCTCAGGATGAAGTGAATCGCATGAGGCGTATATTCCAGGAAAGGCGTGACTTGATGGTTTCACTTATTAACGAAACCGAAGGCATCTCCATTGTCAAGCCCAGTGGAGCCTTTTATGCTTTTGTCAACGTCTCCAATTTGTTTGGCAAAAATGGAATAAAAGACTCAAACGATGTAGCCACCTATCTCTTGGATCGTCACCATGTTGCATGTGTTCCCGGAGGCGCATTTGGCTCGTCAGACCACATCCGGCTATCCTTTGCGACCAGCGAGAAGAATATTGTCGAAGGCATGAGAAGAATACAGAAAGCTTGTCACGAGCTGCTATGACCAACTTCGTACCATTGATCCTTGTCACCAACGACGATGGTATTTACGCTGAGGGCTTACGGTATCTTCGTAAAGCGTTAGCCCATTTGGGCCAAATAGCCGTGGTTGCCCCTGTGGCGGAACAAAGCGCAGTAGGTCATTCAATAACTTTATACGATCCCATCAAGGTGCATGAAATACGCTTCAATGGAGAAACGTACGGTTTCGGCATCAGTGGTACGCCTGCCGATTCAGTTAAATTAGCCTTGTATGCCCTGCTGCCTCGTAGGCCTGATTTGGTCGTATCTGGCATAAACAACGGCGCAAACCTTGGAATAAACGTGCTCTATTCTGGTACGGTATCCGCCGCCACTGAAGCAGCAATCTTGGGCGTACCAGCAATGGCAGTATCATTGGCTCAAAAAAAAGATCCCCCATACGATTGGGCCTTGCCTCACGTCCTGTCCATCGCCCGTTGGAGCTTGCACCAAAAACTGCCCAAAGGTGTAGCTCTAAATGTGAATATCCCCGCCCTACCTCCAGAAAAAATCCGAGGAGTAAAAATCACTAGGCAAGCGCTGTCACCTTTCAAGGAGACTGTAGAACCGCGCGAGGATCCGAGAGGCAATAAATATTACTGGCTTTCCGGTCAAAGTGAAGAGATCGATACAAGTGATGACATAGATGTTATAGCCGTGGCTCAAGGATATGTCTCTGTAACTCCACTTTTCTACGATCTAACCGCCCACGCGTACCGAGAGGAACTGACTTGCGCCCTGAACAGGATCTGAAAGGAACCTGCCCGGAAATTAGTCTAGCTGAAGTCGAGGCTATTATTTCGTACTCCTTCAGAAACCCAAGCTTGCTCCTGGACTCCCTTACGAGGCGAAGCTATTGGCACGAAAATAGAGCAAGCTGCGAACATCACAACGAGAGGCTGGAATTCCTCGGCGACGCCGTGTTAGGTCTTGTGATAGCGGAAAAGCTCTACCAAGAGTTCCCAGAATTTGAAGAAGGTGACCTACAGAAGAGCCGGGCAAAGTTAGTGAATAGAAGCACTTTGGCAAATCTCGCGCGGGAACTGGGAATAGCTAAATTCATCCGCATGGGACGGGGAGACGAATTATCGGGTTGTCGTGATAGAGATTCCATCCTAGCAGACACACTGGAAGCCCTAATAGCAGCCGTTTTTTTGGATGGCGGATTTTCGGCTGCAAAGACTTTTATCCTAAGGACTTTTTCAGAATTAGTGGAGTTTATTAACAACACTGCAGAAGCCTACGATTACAAGAGCGTTTTTCAAGAACGCATGCAGTCTTCCATGGGTATAACGCCGACCTATCATGTCGTAGGTCAGTGGGGAGAGGAACACTGCAAAACATTTGCTGTGGCGGTACAGGTAGGAGGAAACACTGTCGGGCAAGGGACTGGCCGCAACAAGCGCGAAGCCGCGCAGAATGCAGCTAAAAACGCAATGGAAAACCTTCTCAAATAATTTCTTGATGCTGGCAGGGACGTGCTCTCCATCGTCACACAAATTCCACAATAGGAGCCCTCTTACGGAAGATAGATCTTCACTACACTGGCCCCCTCTAGTTACCGGAACCCTTTTGAGAAGGTACAATCGATTTATCGCTGATGTGAGACTCGATGATGGACAAATCATCAAAGCACATTGTCCCAACTCAGGCAGCATGTTGGGATGCTGCGAACCGGGAAGACCCGTATATCTTTCAAAGGCAAAAAATACAGATCGAAAACTGCCTTACACCTGGGAGCTCATACGCATGCCCAATTCTCTGGTGGGTATAAATACACTTACTCCCAACCGACTTATTTTTGCTGCCTGCTCCGCCCGCTCCATCCCGGAACTGGCTGAATATGACTCTGTCCAGCGTGAAGTTCGGACGTCCGCGAATACAAGACTTGATTTACGGCTAGATTCACCCCGAGGAAAAGCATGTTTTGTTGAGATCAAAAACTGCACGTTAGTCGAGGATGGTGCAGCATATTTTCCTGACGCGGTAACCTCCAGAGGTCTAAAACACCTTATGGAACTAGAACGGCTCGCCGCCACCGGTCACAGGGCCATCGTGTTTTTCCTGATACAGAGGATGGATGCAGAAATTTTTCGACCTGCAGACACCATTGATCCTGCGTACTGTAATCGCCTCAGGAAGGCAGTGCAAAATAATGTGGAAATTCTTGCTTATGATGTACAAATTTCTCTTACGAAGATTTCTCTGGGGAAAAGGCTGCCGTGTGATATATCACACGCATTTACGTAGCCCACTAGACAATTTATTTAGAAAGGAATTGAACCATGGCCACAGAATTAGATCGCAGGGAACTCCTTAAATCATCAGGGTTGATCGCGGCTGCGGGATTTCTATCCTCCTTCATGGGGCAAGATGCTTGGGGAGCTGAAAAAGGCACCGAGAAGGGAACGTTCATGCACAAATTGCCGCCTCTCCCTTATCCAGAAGATGCCTTAGAACCGTATATTGATAAAGAGACGGTGAAAATACACCACGGAAGACACTTTGCGGCCTACGTTGATGGGTTGAACAAGACTTTGGAAGCGCTGGAAAACTCACGCAAGCAAGGAAATTTCTCTGCAATCAAAGCACTAAGTCGTGACCTTGCTTTTAATGGATCCGGGGTGGTGCTTCACTGGCTCTATTTCAATACCATAGGTCCCAATGCCGGGGGCAAGCCATCAGGATTGATGAAAGAGTTGATAGATCGTGATTTCGGATCGTTCGAAACTTTCTGGAACCAATTTGCCGCTGCGTCGAAGTCGGTTGAAGCTTCGGGATGGGGAATCTTGGTCTGGGAGCCTTTCAGCAAGAGATTGGTAATTATGCAGGCTGAAAAGCACCAAGACCTAACCTCATGGGGAGTCATGCCCCTTTTGGCCTGCGATGTCTGGGAACACGCGTATTATCTCAAGTATCAAAACCGCCGCGCCGAATATGTGGACAACTTCCAAAAAATAGTGGACTGGAAGAAGGTGGAAGAAATGCTTAAGAAATATGCGGTAGCCAAATGATAAATCCTGCGCGTCTTTTTCTCCGATCTTAGGCCTTGTCGTGCAGTCAAGATGTATTTTCGTCTTATCCAAAGTGCTTGGCCAAGAGAGCTATGGATCTCATGCAGACCTTGGGTATTTATTTTCCTACCACAGGTATAGGGATTTTAGATGGAATTAGCCCTTTTCTCAACGGAAGACGTATGACAGATCACTTAACTTTGTACAGGGTACATAGGGTAAAAACTTAGATTTTTACATCGCCTTAGCCTACTCGCAATGACAGAAAAGCCCGGCTTTGTGGAAAGTTATCTGCCTGTCATTGCGAGTGCAAAAAAAAGTCATTTGAGCTTGTCCGATAGTGGCGAAATGAGTAGATTTCATGAAAACGGAGATTGACAAAGCCGCGATGAATTCATGAGAGTTCAATACTGTCACGAGCTGCTCGCCGACGTGGCAATTTGGGCCTCCGCTCTATTGAATGGAACTGATCACTCAAAGCACATTCCCGTATAAACCTTATCTATTACGACAGAAATTTACACAACATTATAATTTACGGAAGCGCTATGTGGCAAAGTGGCTTTTATCACCCACCAACTCGACTAGACAAAATCGTGTATTTACATTACAATAACACTGAAAAACACCATTAAATGGGGATGACAGACATGAGACAACACTTGACCGTTTTGTCAGCTTTTGTCGTTTTGCTTCTGATAGCACAAATAGCTTATGCAGCAGACGAACCGATAAAATGGTCTGCGCCTATGCAATATTATCCCAACCAATGGTCACCGACAGCGCCACCCCCTCCCTACTTTTACTATCCTAATGGCTACGGATACCAGGGAGGTTCATTCGGCTATGGAACCTACGGAGGATCATGGGGATATACGGGCCAATATCAGGTACCATCCGCGTACCAGCGTCAGAATTTCTCAGGCAATCCTTATCATTCATATTATTAGAAATGTGGTGGATCTTTACTGTTCGTAACAGATGGATTACCACGTCTTGAGAGATTCTTGTACGGCTTCTAAGACGTTTCTTTGGGGTACAAGGGTGACCTCCTTTGTTCTGCGATGCCTCAGTTCCAACTGATTGCTCGCTAAGGCTTTTTTGCCTATGGTTATCCTAATGGGTATCCCCATGAGATCGGCGTCCTTAAACTTAACACCAGGACGTTCATCTCTGTCATCCAACAAGGCGTCTATCCCTGACTCCCATAAGAGCGAATACACTTTCTCTGCCGCTTGGTCTATGGCCGCGTCTTTGCCTCCAACCGGAGTTACGATTACTTGGAAAGGGGCAATGGGCGGCGGGAAAATGATGCCATCTTCGTCGTGGTTCTGCTCTATGGCAGCTGCGATTATGCGGCTCACCCCTATCCCATAGCACCCCATGACCATGGGTGTTTCGACCCCGTCTCTATCCAGAAACCTAGCGTTCATGGCCTTAGAATACTTTAGCCCCAGTTTGAAAATGTGTCCAACCTCGATTCCCCGACTCAGTGTAAGGGTTCCTTGACACCTCGGACACGGATCCCCGACCACTGCGCATCGAAAGTCACCAAAGTGGTCCACGGTAAAATCGGTTTGAGGGTTCACTCCAGTTATGTGAAGGTCAGGACTATTTGCACCAACTACGGCACAGGTGATCCCTCGAACAGCATAGTCTGCTAGTATTGGTGCCCCCTTTAGACCAATTGGACCCGAAAATCCTTTCGGCCCTCCAGTCACATCCTCTATTGTTTGGGCATCAGCAAAATCCAGGCGGTTTACCCCAAGGAAGTTCTTTACTTTGATTTCGTTGACATCATGGTCTCCCCTCGTAAGCACAGCCACCGGTCCCTTCTCCGTAACGAACAAAAGTGTTTTGATTATGTCCTGACTTCGGACGCCTAAAAATTCTGCCACCTCCTCGACCGTGGTCATGCCTGGCGTGGAGACGCTGGTCGTTACACTAGGCTTCCACGACTTGGGGGCTGCCACTGACCTCGTTTCTGCCTTCTCCAAGTTCGCTGCGTAGTCGCATGAATTGCATGCAACGATTACATCTTCGCCGGTATCAGCCAGTACCATAAACTCATGCGAAAAACTGCCGCCAATGGGGCCGGTGTCAGCCTCAACCACCGCAAAACGAAGCCCACAGCGCGCAAAGATGCGGGTATAAGCCTCCTTCATCACGCGATAAGACTCCTCTGCACCTTCTTCTGTCGCGTCGAATGAATAAGCGTCTTTCATAACGAACTCTCGTCCCCTCATCAAACCAAAGCGCGGTCGTATTTCGTCTCTGAACTTGGTCTGTATCTGGTACAGGTTAAGTGGCAAATCCTTGTATGACCTTATCTCTCGCCTCACGAGATCGGTGATTACCTCTTCATGCGTCGGTCCCAGGCAACATTCTCGATCGTGCCGATCTTTGAACCTCAGAAGTTCGGGGCCATAAAGTTCCCATCGGCCTGACTCCTTCCACAATTCAGCAGGCTGCACCATCGGCAACAACACCTCTTGAGCCCCAGATGCATTCATCTCCTCTCTAACAATCTGCTCTACTTTACGAAGCGACCTATAGCCCAACGGAAGGTATGAATAGATCCCTGAGGTCAACTTGCGGATCATGCCCGCCCTTAGTAGCAATTTATGGCTAATGACCTCAGCGTCAGAAGGATCTTCCTTCAAGGTGGGAATCAGCAGCGTGGACATCCTCATAAGCATTCCCCTCATGTTCAGCGCCATTTTCAGGCTCATTGAATAGTCTTCACTGTCTAATCCATCCTGAGCCTGAATGCAAACCATTTACGTGTACGTAAACTCTCACTCCAAAATCAAATTCAATAGCGTCTTACGAAAGTCGCCTTTTCGGCACATGACAGTTGAAAGGTCAAGTGAGGCATATTGCAGGGACAGGCTCCGTTGCTTCCGCCTTTATTGCAAGGGAAACGTTAATATATCGAGTCGCGCGCTTAGTTGAAAAGGATATGCCACTTCGAGGAGTAGCAAGTCAACGAGGTATTTCCAGCAAGGCATATGGCCGAAAGACAAAAAACAGGAGAGATGGCAAAAAGTTTGTCACATTTATCTGAGACCGTCGATAAGTGTAAGTGAGAGATGAAACAACGGTGGAGAAAAGGCCAAG
>FWPV01001648.1_pt1 | contig 60588 bp, 45 predicted proteins | sample 2228371 | NCBI WGS metagenome assembly FWPV01 (sample SAMEA103939776, study PRJEB20133) | metagenome
CGAGGCGCCAAAGCGAGCGACGGGCACTACGTGATCGCAGCTTGCGCTATCGCGCCAGAAGCCGAGGTGGCACTGATTCATCTTCCAATTCGGATGGTATGGGAAGGCGCTGTCCAACGCGAGGGAGAGCAAGCGTAGAACGGGTGGAAGGATTGTCCGCCTGCCGCAGTACCGGCAGGTGAAATGGTCGCGGCGGAACACCGCCACCTGCCTCGGAAGAGGTACGGACCTTGCCCCAGTCTTGGACTCCGATGGGGCCTTCCAATTCTGAAGAGATTCAAGCATCAGTACAGCCCGACGTTCATCGCCTTCGAGCAGACTTCGCACAACGCCATTATATACCGCACTGAAATCCTGGACCATCAAAGGAACAATTTTAGTGCATTACGGCGCTCCCCTGCTCACTGCTTGTCGTTCGTGGCGGTAACCTAATGTGGAACTGTCACAAACAACCCAAAATAGTAGACCAATTTGGCGTTCTCGAAGATTCCCTGTGTTGCGCAGAGAGACTAAGCCTGTCGAGACATTGGAGCGAGGCGACCGGCTCTCTCGCAAAGCCGTATAGATACGGACGGGCCCCTCAGGCTGAGGTGCTCGCTCGCAGGTTAGGAGAAAAGAACAGGCACGTATGGCGCTTTCGAGGTTGGTTCGGAAGAGACACTGGCCGCGGATGAACGCTGATAAACGCCGATGACACAGGGTAACGCACTCATCAGTGTTCATCCGCGTTCATCCGCGGCCGGATTGGCGAAAGATCCCTCTCAGGCTGACGCTTTGTGGGGAAAGCTCTCTAACCCTCGTTGAATTCGGCGCGCAGGTTCTTAAGTGCGTGACGCATCCACATCTGCAACATGGTTTCATTCGTGTCCGCCTTGGCGACCACCACCAACGTATATGGACCTTCGAACAGTCCAATCACGCGATGTGACCCGATGACATAGCCGCTCGAGTCACCTTCGCACTGGAAAGAATCGCGCATGAACTCCGCAACCTGACGCACTGTCACCTCGGCGGCCGATGAGTCTTGAAAGAACTTCTGCGCGTGAGGGTCGTAACACTGGTCCCGCAGCAACTCTCCGTTCCGGTAAAACAAGATCCGCATAACAGACGAAGGCTGCGCGATGCGCTGGATGACTGAACCAAATTGAGCCGCAAAAGAGCCCTGCGGCTTCGCCCCGGCGGGCAGTTTCCCGGCTGACGCCCGAGTCAAGAGCCTGTCTAAAATCTCCACCTTCGTTCCCTCAAAGCAGGAATTACAGCTCTGGTAGTATTAAACTCTCCTGTGTCGGCACGGGTCAAGCTCTGAGAAGACGTAAGGAAAAACCCCGAGGGAACCCCAACTCCGGCGCTCACCGGGCGCCGGCGGCAGGCGCCGCGAGAGACGAGTCCAGAGCAGCCAGGAGCCGTTTGGCTTCGGGATGCGAAAAGCCGCCGCCCGCCGCACGACGCAAGTAGGCGGCGGCACTGGCGGTGTCTCTTTTGGCAAGGCACGCAAGAGCGCGGAGGTACGCGGCAGCCGGAGCGGTCATAGGAAGGTTCGCGCCCGCGATGAACAGTCTCCTCTCCCCTTCCACGTCCCGGATCCGGAAAGGCGCGTTAACAGAAGCCAGCACTTGCCGGTTGCCCCGTTCGCGCAGATGGATGACGAGCCTGTAGTCGCCGGGCGCGAATTCGCCTAGAGCAAAGCTCTTCGCCTTGAGGAGCCTGCCGCCGCGGAAGTCGCCACGAGATGCCTGCTCGGTGAAGACCCGGCGCAGATTACGGTCTTGGGCGTGAGCCAGAATGTATTCCAACTCATAGTCTTTGACGCTGTCCGGACTCACGCTCAGCGGTAGCACCACCCGGAGCATATCGCGGCGGGAGAATGCACCCCCGGTGGAGGGGACAAATTGCACGCCCGCGTATTGGAACGGGACGCCGGCCCCGCCTTGGGAAGCGAGCTGCGCCGAGCTTGCCAGCAACGGCTGTCCCAGAGCTGCGCCGCCCGCGTCGATGGTCCGCTCGAATTTCCACGCCTTTGCCAATTCACGGTTAGCGATTTCGACTTCGAGGCGGTATCTTCCCGGCACAAGCGGAATGCGGCCCGCCAGCACGAAAGGCTTGAACTCGCCGCTCTCATAAGCATCGTAAGCCGCTTTGACAGAATCTTCGAAAGCCAGTTCCCCCGACTCTGTGTACAAGCGGTAGGAGCTCGATACCTCCAAGCTTCCCCGTCCATCCGTACGCCCCATCGCCGCGTCGTCGACGAGCACGGCATAGTCCAACCAGAGCTCTCCCCCGGCATCGGCGAAGACCAGCGTGACGCCTTCGAGCGGACGCTCGTCCGGCAAGAGAAGGAAAGACGTAACCTGCGCGCGCAGTTGCCGGGCTTCGCGCAGCCGGCGCACTTCCCACGCGTCGTTCGCATAATTCTGAATCCGCGCCACGAGCATCTCGCTCGCCATCTCCGGCTCCAACCGTTCGGGGTCAAGGGGACTTCCCGGAATCAAGGAGAACGCAGCGCGCGCCACATCGCCGCCCAGGGGCTTCAAGAACTCATAGACGTCCCGGTTCGAACGGAATTGCGTGCCCCGCACGAGCTTCATAGGACCGTCCAGCACCGGACGGTAATAGCGGAACTCAGGAGAGTCGTCGGGGCGGAAAAAGAGGACATAGAAGAATGAAGGCAACGATGGATTGCCCGTCGTATTGCGGTAGAACCAAAGCTCCAACGGATAGACCTGGCCATAGCCCGTGTATGAGGCGCGGGAAACCGGCGGTCCGAACAGGATATAAGTCCGTCCCATATCAGTCTTCCAACCGGGCGTGTTTGAAGCATGGCCAAAGTTGCGGTTGGCGTAGTCCAAACGCCGGTAATGCTCTTCCTTGGCAGGATTCCGGCCGGAGCCGCGCGCCGGATTTCTTGCGTCCCAGAACTCCTGGATGAAACTTTCGCGCGCCTCCTCGCTCTCCAGGCGCAGAAACGCGCGGCGTTCTTCATCCGTGATCAGATATACGACTTCTTCATTCAACAAGCGGGAATGCTTCTCGGAGAGAGGCTGCCGGGCGTGGGCCATGCCCGGGCATAGCAAAAGCACGAGCCCGAGGGAGGCTGCGAGGAGCCTCCCCCGGCGCCCGGCGGCGCTGCGCCGCCCTTTAGAACTGGAAGCGGATCCCAACGCGAGCATGGAACGGAGTCTGATACGGAGAACCGAAGTTCAGCGTGTTCGGCTTCAGGAAGTCGGGGTTGGTGGTGTACCTGTCCAACTGGAAGTTCTGATCCACCCGCACCAGCGACTTCTGATTGAACACGTTGAAGAAGTCGGCGATGAACTTCACATGCTTGCCTTCGGCCACCTTCCAGGTGTAATCCACGCGGAGATCCACCGGATAGGTCCAATCCGTGCGGCCCAACTGCCCGCGCTCACCGGACACCAAGCCGCCCGGCAGATTGTAGGCGGGATGGGCCAGATAGCGAGTCAGCGGCGTACCCGAAGAGATGTTCCAAGCCGCGCCGACGCTCAAGTTGCTCAGCCGCCCGGTGGTGAACTGGTAGGTGCTGAACAGCTTCAGCGAGTGACGGCGATCCAGCGGAAGCGGACCCTTCTTCAACTGCTCGAAGAGCCTCAAATCGGCGTTGGTGAAGTCGAACATCCAACTGGTGTAGGGAGCGAGCACGCTGCCCTCGGCCGGATACAGCCCTTCGTAGTTGCCGGAGAGCTTGGCCAAGCGATAGTTCGCAAACGTCTGCCAGTTGTTGCGGAACCTCGCATGGACCGAGAGCTCCATGGCGTTGTAGACGCGCTTCGGATCAACCATCCTCATCTCAGAGCTGTACAGCCCGAGTTTCGAGGAGGGGTTGCCGAGCACCATCTGCTGCGTCCTGCCGGCCTCGTAATCGCTGAGGCTCAACAGCGAGAAGTCCTCCAGGACATTCCGGAGATCGCGCCGGATCCACCGCCCGCTGAACGTCAACGTGCGGCCGAGCTCCCGCTCATAGCCCGCTGCGATTTCATCCTGATAGGCCGGCTTGGGATCGCCCGTCAACAGCATGCCGAGCGAAGGACCGCCGGTAAACCGCAGCGACTGCGAAGCATAGAGGTGGCCGACGTAGTTGGCCGGAGACAGATCGATCGCGCCGCTCTGATCGCGATACAAAGCTCCGCGCACCGTCCACTCCGGATTCAAATACCGGGCGGCCAGAACGGCAGGAACGCGCTCATAGAAGCGGCCCCAATTGAAGAACAGCTTCGAGGTCCGGTCGCCGGTCGGATCATAGATCACGCCCACCCGCGGCGCCCAATTGTCGCCGAAGGTCGGATGAACCGAGGACGTGCCGGAGATCCTCTGTTTCTCCCAACGCAAGCCGGGACGCACCGTCAACCGGTTATTGATGGTCCAGCTATCCTCGAGGTGGGCCGCATGATACCGGGTCCAGGCGCTCACGAACGGATTCGACAGGTTGCCGCCCCAGACTTCGAGCACGATCGGCGAGTTCGGGTCAGCCGGATTCAGATGCCGCCGCAACAGGGCAGCGCCGTACTGCGTCTTGCCCGCCGCGCTTCCGAACTCGGGACGGTCCGGCAACGTGAACGGAGAACCCGTGAACCGCATCATCCGGTCAAAGTCCCGGTCCTCGAACTGATAGCCGAAGGTCAACAGGTGGGTCCCATAGAAATTGCCGCGATACGAGCTCGACCAGGCGAACTGATTCACGCGCGACTCGGTGTTCTCAAGCAAGCCGAGCCCGCCGCGGATGATCTGCCCGCCGGCGCCGCGCTGAATCGCGGTGTTGTCAATCACCTGATAACCGTCGTACTTCGGGGTCTCCCGATACTCGTTAAAGTACCGGCTGAAGTTGGCGTTGAAGAGCCAGTTGGGCTTCCACTCGCCGATGTAGCGTCCGGTCCAAATCCGGGAGCCGAAGTTGAGTTTGCTGCTCATCAGGTCGTTGTCCGCAGCCAGCGAGTAGTTGCGGATGAACCCCATCGGCATCCTGCCCGGATCGGCAAACACGGAGCCTTCCATCTGATGCTTTGGCGTCAGAAGCCAGTTCACCTTCGCCGTGTAGTTCCAGATATCCGTCTTCACCGGAACTTCGCCAAGCTTGCTATTGGCGAACAGCGAAGGCGCTGTCCGGTAGCTGCGGTTGAACTGCGGGTTGAATCCGCCATGGAAGAACAGCTTGTTCCGGATCAGGTAGCCGCCCAATTCGCCGCCCACGTCGAAGCGTCCCTCATTGACGATGTAGGTCCGCTGGCTCGTGGTCAGCCGGTTGGCGTCGGGACGGGCTTTCTCAAATTCACGCGGCTGGAGGAAGCCATAGAACGTGCCGTGGAAGGCGTTCCCGCCGCTCTTGGTCACCACGTTCACGATGCCGCCGGTGGCTTGACCATGGCGAGCCTCCGCGCCTCCGGTAATCACTTGAGCTTCTTTCACAAAATCGAAGCTCACGCCGGAGCCGAGCGACCCGACGACCGAATTGGCAGGACCCGTTCCACCGTAACCAGGATCCGTGGCGTTCGCCCCGTCCACCAGGAACTGGGTCTCGAACCCCGTAGCGCCGCTAATCGACGGATGAGCCATTCCGCCGCGTCCGCCGTCGGCTACGCCGGGCGCCATCGACAAGACCGCCGAGACGTTTCGCTGGATGGGCAACCGCTGGAACAGCGAGTCAGTCAACTGCGTGGCGGCTACAGACCCGCCGAAATCAATGTCGTGGGTTGTCCCGCCAGCCTTGACCACCTGCGCCGTATCACGGGAAGCCAGCGTTACGTCAATGGTGGTCTGCCGGTTGGCGTATACGGTGATGTTTTCCAGATGGACCGGCTGGAAACCGTCTTTGGTTACCGCCAGCTTATATCCCGAACCGGTGGGCAGATTCCCGATGAAGTAATCGCCATTCGGTCCGGTAGTCGCCGTGCGGTCGCCAAAAGGCGTGCTTAACTGAACGGTCACACCTGTGACCACAGCGCCGCTGGAATCACGAACGACCCCAGCGATCATCCCCTTGGATGCATCCTGCCCCTGAAGCGTAAAGGGAACAATGGTTACCGCCAAGAGCAGGATGGTCAGTTTGCGCAAGGCTAGAAACATACGTCTCTCACCTCCGTAAACAGATTCTCTTGCTCAGAATTTGGCAGGTCGCCTGCGGAATTGCAGGCGAAGATTCACTTGCGCCAACTGCAAATTCTGTGCCAAACAAATGGGGAGCAGGCGCCCACGGAAAAACAACCACTTAGAAGTGGTGTCCGCCATGGCACAGGGGCAAGTCTTCAATCCCTTGGAGCCTCAGCTTCCAATGTTTGAAACAGCGCTGGCGGCTCAAGCTTTCAGCGCCAACAACGTCGTGTCGTCGAATTGAGGAGCGCCTTGCGTCCATTCCTGCAAGGCTTGGCGCACCGCCCCCACGAGAGCCTCCGGGGACTCGCCGGCGTGGTTCCGGCAAAGTTCGATCAACCGTTCTTCGCCGAACTCTTCGCCCGTCGCATTTTGCGCTTCCGGCACTCCATCTGTAAAAACCACAAGAACGGAGCCGGCTTCGAGCGTCATTTCGCTTTCCTCAAAAACCGCCTCCGGGAAAAACCCCACCGGAACGCCTCCTTTTTCCAGCCGGACCACTTGGGAACCGTTGGGGGGCAGGAGAAACGGCGGATTGTGACCCGCGTTGGAGTACCGGAGGACCCGTGTGGCGGCATCGAAATCCGCCCAAAACACGGTCACGAAGCTATTGTCCGGAATGCGCTGACAAAGTTCCGCGTTCATGGCGGCGACAAGTTCGGAGGGACTGGGCGCCACCCCTTTGCCCGCCAGCGCCCTCGTGACTGCGTGCACAGTGGCGGTGAGGATTGCGGCGGGGATGCCTTTCCCACTCACGTCGGCGCACAGGAGTCCGACTCGAGTAGAACTGATTTGAATCACGTCGTACAAGTCGCCGCTGACCAGCCGCGCCGGCTGGCAGAATGCCGCGAGATCGGCGCCCGGCAAACGAGGCAGAGAGCGGGGATATAGCGATTCCTGAACGTTCCGGGCAACGCGAATCTCCTGCTCAAGCCGCTCCTTTTCTTTCGTCTCTTGAAGCAGCCTCTCCAGGGAAGCCGCCATTTCATTGAACGACATGGCCACTTCGCCGAGCTGGTCGCGGTGGGGCACCGCCACCCGGTGTTTCAGGTTGCCGCTCCCGATCTCCTTGGCGCCATGGCTAAGTTCTTCTACGGATGTAATAATTTCTCGTGTTAACCGGAAGGCGAACGTCAGAGCGATCAACTCCACCACCAGGAACGCTCCCCCTAGCACATTGAGCACCCAAATCCACAGCGCGCGGCGCTCGCCGTGGCGTGCAAGTTGTCGCAATTTGACGCGGAAATCAGGCTGTACCCGGAGCACTGCCCGTTCCGTGACGCGCCCGGACTGCCAGTCGCGAACCGGAACAAACACCGGGACGAAGCCTCCGGCCCCCGGTCTATCTGTGCCAAAAATGCGCCGCCAGAGGATTTCCCATTCCGAAGGAGGGCCCTTCCGTCTAGCCTTCGGGACCGCACCCGGTTCGCTCGTGCGCCGTTTCGCGCCGGGGCTGCCCGGGCGGGGACCGGCCACTTCAATTTCAACTTCGGAGGCGCGTTCGAGCATCTGTGCGAAGGAATCGTCGAAAGGCACATCATGCGCGAGGCCGTTTCTGTAAGTCCTCAGGAAGGGCCGTCCCCCGTCGGCTACGACTCCGGTAAAACTGTCGCTCTCCAACCAGGACGGCTTAGGGATCCGTTCGCCGCCGGGAGGCGCGGGGTCTCGCGCCAAAGCTTCAGCGGCGAGAGCCACTTGGCGTTCCACCAGATTCACGGTGGCCTGTTCGATCAAAACAATCCCGACGGATATCCCCAGAGCGCCCAACAGAAGAAGGGACACGCCTCCGATGAGGAAATAGCAGACGGCGAGCCGCCACCGCACCTGCCGCCACCGTTGTCCAAGCCAGCGCAACATTTGACCCTAGCTTATCCGAATGGGCCTGCCCGATGCGGCGCGTTCGACGGTTTAAGGATTGCCGCGGATAAACGCCGATGAACGCCAATGACTAAAGGCAGGCGTCTCATCCGCGTTCATCCTTGTTCATCCGCGGCCGGCTATGTAAACGCGCGGTAGGTTCGCCAAAGTCGCGAAAGAGCCTGTTGAGGCTGCCGGTTCTTGCTTGGGCCGGGCGGCTCCAAACTGCCCGGCTCGCAGTCCGCAGCGGGAGTGTTTAACGCAGTTCCCGGTCAAACGATATACTGTCGCTTGAATGAGCCGGAAACGACAAAATCCCTCGGCGGCACGAGCTTGCAGGGACCGCATCCGACGTGAAAGGCACGCGAAGCGAAGTGGGGGACCTGGGGAATCCGCGCCGGAGTTTGATCCACCCCGTGGATTCTCATTCGCGACGGAGCGCGCCATGGGCGACTTGCTCGCGCTAACCGAAGACCAGAACCCCGGTGACATCGAGGATCTCAACGCCAAGATCGCGGATTTAATCCGAGCAGGAAATCTCGCCGAAAGGGCGCGGGCGTCTAGGCAGAGCGATACGAAGTGGCGTGCGCAGGAGCTGGCATACGATAATCAGGGCGTCCGTTATGGCTTGCTAGGCCTGTACCTGGCGACCAAGCGGCGAGAGGCGGCTGACAATCTTCTCTTGCGCTATCCCGGCGAGGAGAACTACTCAGCCGTTTTTTCCTGGGGACGCGTTATCGAGCGCTGGCTGGCGAACTGCGAAGCTGAAGCCCAATCTGCGTTGCTGCGGGCTCGAAGGGTGAATCCCTCCGTCGAAAAGTACTTGGCAGGTGTGCGGCAGCTTCCAGAGCATCTGCCGCCCGGTTACCGCCCGGGCGACGAAAGCGAGGCGCAAGTCGCTGCGTTCGAACTCTCGCCGCTAGATGCAAGAGTGCCCGAGTTTGCCGCATGGCTCCGAAAGCAGCGATATGCGCGTTCGAAAGTTTAAGAATGCCCGCGGATAAACGCCGATGAACGCCGATGACTAAAGGCAGGCGTCTCATCGGCGTTCATCTGTGTTCATCCGCGGCTTAACGAGCCGTAACCCGCACGGTGCGCAGTAGCGAGTTCATTCCGGAAGCTTCGTCCCAGACGCCTTCGTTCGCCAGACGGACGGAATACTCGGGGCGGGAGCGGAGGCTCTCATAAGCGTCCGGCATTTCGAGCAGCAGTTCGTACTCACCCGGGTTTACTGACGCGGGCAGCGGCAGGTCAAAATTGAGATCCCGGCGCTCTCCGGCAGGCCAGCGGCGCGGGTCGAACGGCGTGGCGAGGCGCACCGGGGCGCCGCCGCCTTTCGGCCGCAATACTAGAAACAGCGGGCGCGGATTGTACATCACCCCCCAACCGTCGTTAATTACGCCGATGCGCCCGGCGAGTTTGCCCTTGACGGGAACGCTGCCGGCGATCTCGGAATCGAGCAAGCGGAAGCGGTAGCCGAGACGCCGGCGAATCTCATCCATACAGCCTTCTTTTTGCCACAGGCGCAAGACTTCCGGATGATAAGAAATATTCAGCGTCGTGTAACGGAATTGCGCGAGCTGATCGAGGGCGACAGGGCAATGAATAAAGGGCTGGGCGCGCTCGCCGGCGTCGCAGGTCTCGCCCCCCTGCGGAACGAACCGGTTGTCGAGGCGGTAGAAATCCTTCTCGCGTTCGATGTCTTTGGTGTATGTCCCGCGGTCGTTCGCCGAAGCGAGAAAGCAATCGTTGTGCGCGGCGGCGCGAGCCTTGTTGGACCCGCTGAATGCCTCGGCTTCGCTGAGCGGAGCGTCGCCAAACAGTTCCATTTTGACGCGCGGGTAGCGGAAAGCGATCATGCGGTCGCGGGGCAGAACATCGAACATCTTCTCGACCACCGCCCGGCTTTTGTCGTTCAGTTTGTGCCACCAGACGTTCGGGATCTTGTCGAACAAGCCATGGGTGGAGTTGTGCCATTCACCCCAAGTGCCGATGAATCCGGCTTCCATAAAGGCGATGATGTCGGCGTTGGCGCGCAGCAGCGGGCGGAGCTGTTCCAAATGTTCAAGCATGCGTTCCGCGGGAGCGTCCGGCGCGCCGATGGGACCGAAGTTGTAGGCGAAGCGGGGGATCACTTTGAAACCGGCTTGGCGGACACTGGCAAAGCCGGCGGCGATACGGTCGAGCGCCTCCTGAGAGAGAGGTTTGTCCCGAAACTCCTCGATCATCCAATAGAGCCTCACAAGCGAGATTCCTTCGGAGCGCCAGCGGCGCAGCGAATCCGGGCTTAGGACATCAGGGCGGCTCCTAGGAAGATCGACGCGCCGTTGCACATAGAAACCACGCTCGGGATTGGGAAAATTCTCCAGGCTAGGCCGGTATTCGATGCGGGCGGGCTGCGCCAGGCATAGCACGGGAGCCAGAAAGGCGGCCAGTAAAGCAGGATTCAGAGTCATGGCGGAACGACTCACCAGCTTACACAAAACCGCCGGGCCGCAGCACTTAGCTCAGGTGCGCTTCCTCGCCAATGTTTCGAACGATGATGCGGTTGTGATGATTGCCCGCCGCTGCTTGGAACCGCTCGATGGGCTCGTGGAATGGCTCGCGGCTCAGTTGGAAGGTTTGATGGTGGATAGGCACGAACAATTCGGCGCCGGCGTCATTGCCCATCCGCCATGCCTGCTCCGGGGTGCAATGGTTGCGGATCCAAGGGTTGTAAGCGCCGATAGGCATGATCGCCAAGTGGTATTCCTTGGGTCCGCGCACGCGCCGGAACTCCTCGGTTTCGGCCGTGTCGCCCGCAAACAGGATCCTCCATCTGCCCGCCTCGATGGCATAGCCGTTGTAGCCCCGGTGAGTGTCGGTGCGCAGCCGGGCGCCCCAATGCTTAACCCGGAAGGCGCGAATGGATACGGGCCCCGCCTGCGTGCGGTCTCCCCATCCTAGTTCACGGACTTCACGGTAACGCGACGGGCGCAGCAAATCGCTCGTGGCGGATGCGGTGACCACCAACGTATGTTTTGATTCGAGCCTCCGCAGCGTGGGGATATCAAAGTGATCCATGTGCGCGTGGGACAAAAGGATCAAATCCGGGCGGGGCGCTCGTTCCAAGGTGAGGGCGGGCGCCACCAGCCTTTTCAGTCCCAAGGTCAGCGGGCCAAGCAGATTGATGCCGATGCGGTCCGTCAACACCGGGTCGGTGATGATCGTATATCCGTCGACCTTCAGCAGGACGGTCGCGTGGCCGATCCACGCGGCGTGCAAGCCGGTGTCCGGCCAACGAGCGGGGTCGGGATAACGCGGCGGGGGCAGGATCGGGCGTCCGAATTCTTTCACAAATTGTCGCCAAAACGGCGGCGCCGCCTGATAGATCAGCCCCGCGATTCCGGCTGCGCCGGCCACACCCACGCCGCCGAGGACGGCCCGGCGGGAGAAACGGCTCACCATCCGAAACGCTCCTCCTTCCAGGGGTCTCCATGCATATGATAACCGTTCCGCTCCCAAAATCCAGGGCGGTCCTCCGGGAGGAACTCAATGGCCGCCACCCACTTGGCGCTCTTCCAGGCGTACAAGCGGGGAACCACCAAGCGCGCCGGTCCGCCGTGCTCGAGGCTGAGCGGTTCGCCATCGTGCTTGAGCGCAATTAGCGCGTCCTCAGCCAGGAAGTCTTCCACCGCCAGATTCGTGGTCCATCCTGAGTCATAAGCGTGGACGAGCACGAACCTTGCTTCGGGCAGCAGTCCCCCCGCGCGGCTGACAATCTCGCGAGTCGAGACGCCCTCCCAATAGTTGTCGAGTTTGGACCAGCGGGTGACGCAGTGGAAGTCGGAAAGCACGGTCACCTTAGGCAACTCGCAAAATTCCTGCCAGTTCCAGGACACTGGCTGCCGCACCAGCCCGCCCACGGCAAAGCGCCATGTGGCCAAGTCAATCCGCGGCGGACCGCTGGCGTCCAACACGGGCCATTTGAGGGTCAGGCTCTGTCCCGGCGGAATGCGGTTCGCCCGCTGCGTGTCCGGGCTGACGATCACACCCGGAAAATTGGACCCAGTCGTACCCATGGACGCACCACTCTCCTTTTTATTGGATGCCCTCGAGGGCGGCGGGTTGCACGAGTCCTGCCGAGGAGTGAGAGCATGTTCGCCTGTTTTGCACTGAAAGGATATGGCGATGTTCCGTTTAGCGCCTGTGTTTCTGTTTACCGGGGCGCTGCTCAGGGCGGGGAACCCCGGAAGTCCGGTCGAATATGTCGGCGGGACAGTGAATCTGCCGGTCAACGCCACAGGGCGGCTTGACGTCACCGGCGATGTCCGTCTGTCGTTACGTCTCAAAAGAACCACGCTGGAAATCCCTTACGAGCAAGTGAACCTGCTCGAATACGGGCAGAAGGTCAGCCGGGAGTACGTCGCGGCGGTGCTGATTTCGCCTATGTTTCTCCTGGCGAAGAAAAGGAAACATTTCTTGACGCTGGGCTTCACCGACGACCAAGGCAGGCAGCAAGCCATCGTGCTGCGGGTGGATAAAGATCACGTCCGGTCGGTGCTCGCGAGTTTGGAGGCTCGCACGGGCAGGAAGGTCACTTACCAAGATGAAGAAGCGCGCAAGGCGGGCAAGGGATGAGCGATGACTGCCACCTTGGCGCTGCTGTTCCTACTTACGTCGGATCCGGCGCGCGAGCTCGAAGAAGAAAACCTGCGCGCGCTCGCTAAAGTGCGGCGGGTCTATGTCGACCGGCTCAACGGCGGCGAAACCGCGGTGCAACTGCGGGACATGCTGATCAGCGCGCTGGTCAACGCCAAGATCTTTGCGCTGACGGAAAACCAAGACAAGGCAGACGCCGTGCTGCGCGGTTCGGCCGAGGACCTCATTTTCACCGACACGTTTCAAACTAGTTCGGGGGTGAGCGCCCGGGCGTCGATCGGCGCAGGATCGACTTCCACGCGCAGCACGACAACCACCACTACCCGGACGCCTGGGCTCCAAGTGAGCGTCGGCGAGGACGAATCCCAACGCATCGCCGAGCGCAAGCACGAAGCGGCGGCTTCGGTGCGCCTCGTCACCAAAGACGGCGATATCATCTGGTCCACCACCCAGGAGAGCCTGGGAGGGAAGTTCAAGGGCGCGGGCGCCGACGTAGCGGACAAAATCGCCCGTCAACTGAAAGCGGACTTTGAGAGAGGCAGGCGGCTCAGCTCAGTCCCTTGATGCGCACGCGCTTGCGCTGCGACGTTTCTCCGCTGACAATCTCGACGTCGCGCGCCGGAACGCCGAAGTGTCTGGCTAAAATGGCGCGCAACTCCTCGTTCGCGCGCCCCTTCTCGGGCGCAGCCGCGACCTTCACTTTGAGCGTCCCGTCGCCAAGCACTCCTACGACCTCGCTTTTCGAACTCTTGGGGATGACCTTTACCTGAAGCTCCCGAAATGTGCCGTGCTCCGGCATGTTAATGGACCCGGATTGTTTCCACCACCCCGCTGGGAATGGTGAAACTCGCTTTTGGCGCAAGGCTCGCGCCGGGGACGCCGCCGCGAGTTAGAAGGAAGGCGCCGCCGAGCTCTTCGACGGTGCAAACGCCCGCCACGGGCTGTGGAGCGCCCCGGGGCGGGTTGGCCACACGGCAGGCGAAACCGAGTTCCTCCACATCCTCCACGCGAGCGCCGGGCGGGAGTTCGATCGCCGTCCGGATCCACCCATCTCGACCGATGGCGTAATCCGCTCTGCCGAGGGCGGAGGAGCGCCATCGCCGGTCGCCTTTCAGCCGGACGAGAAACTCCAAAGCTCCATCCTCGACTTTGAGCTTGGCGTCGAGATAGAGATAGTTTCTCGGATCGCTGATTTTCTCGCCATCCACCCGCCCGAACGGGCGCAGCTTGTCTTCTCTTAGCAACTCCTTCGCCATCACGGTCCACGTGACCGGCCACAAATCCATCACGCGCTCCCGGGAGTGGATGCCGGGTTGAATTTCAATCGGCGCAAGTTGATAGCGCAGCGCGGTGGTTGGGCGCGGCGCCAGCATGTTATTTCGGGTCACGGGGGTCAGTAAAGGGTGCGAGCCGAAGCGCTGCCCGTCGAACTCCACTTCCTTGTGATCTTTAGCCTGGATGGTGGCGCGGGCGCAGCGCCCGGTTGGGTCGAGAAAGCAGCGGTAGACATACTCGATATCCGTAGTGCGCCCCCACCGCGCCATCAACGCGCGGGTGGATGTGCCGCCGTCCTCATTCGAAAAGACAACGGTGTATTGAAGCACTTCCCGTCCGGCTTCGCGCAAGCGCTCGCAGTACACGAGCAGAGGCGTGTCGCTGAAATGGCCGATTGTGTCCTCGCGGGCGTGGAGGACCGGAGCATGCGCAAGCACATCATAACCGGAGTCGCCCGGCGCCACCGGCCGGAATTTCACTCCGTGGACCTGAAGCCCCGCGCCGCGGGCGGAATGCCGGGCGCTGCGCTCCAAACGCACCGTGTGCCTTCCGGCGGGCAGTGTCCCGAGAAAGACCGCGTAAGTGTGCCGGCTTTCGCCGGCGAAGAGCATGATCTGCTGATTCACCCGGTCACTGACTATGACGTCGGCGACAGCCGCCTCCCGGCCAGACACTGCCCAATCGGCTCCGGGCGAGCTAAGTTCGAGATCAGCCACGACCTCCGCCGCGCGGTCGAGCGAAAAATCGAAGACCTTTTCAGCGTGCAGGACGGCTGCGGCGGCAGCCGCCAGGAAGAATGCGCGCATGGGCTATTCGAACAGAATCTGAGCGATGACCAACTGCGGCATCTGCTGGTTCCAGCTTTGCGGCAAGGTGTCGAAGGGCAGGCGAAAGGCCCGGGTTTCGCCGGATTTCAGTCCTCCGCCTTTTTGGCGGACGATGGAGACGAGCTCCCGGAGAACCACTTGCCCGTACGGATCGTAAAACACGCAGTGAATGTCCACCTGCCTGAGGTTGCGCGGTCCGGTGTTCGTGATATTGCCGGTGATTTCCACGAGCATCTGGTTCATGTAGCTTTTGGCGGCTTTCATCTCCACGTCGCTTAGCTTGAGATGGCCCTCGCGGATGTAGGCGCGCGCCTCTTCCGTAAGCGCAGGGCCTTTGGGCGGCGGAGCCTGCCGGCTCATATGCCACAACAGGTATCCGCCTATGGAGACGACCATAACCGCAATCACCACCGGCAAACCGACAGCAAGCGTCTGATTCCGTCCTTCTTGAATGGTGGCCATGACTCAATGTCCGCTGACCGTCATCTCGCCGATTAACAACGTGGGCGAGGCGGTGGAGCCCCGGAACTCGAGGTCCGCGCCGACGGCTTCCAGGTTCATCAACATCTCGGAGAGATTGCCCGCGATGGTGACCTCATGGACCGGGTAAGCCAGCTCGCCGTTCTCGATCCACAAGCCGGACGCTCCGCGGGAATAATCCCCCGTCACTATATTGACACCGAAACCCATCAGTTCGGTGACATAGAAGCCGTTCTTAACCCCGGCGATTATCGCCTCCGGCGCTTTATCCCCGGCTTCCGCATAAAGATTGCCGTGCCCCACGTGCGCATTGCCGGTGACGCCGCGGGAAGCGTTTCCCGTTGTCTTGAGGCCTAGCTTCCGGGCGGTGTAACAGTTCAGCAGGTAGGTCCTAAGCACACCCCGTTCGATCACCACATTGCGGCGGGATGGGACGCCTTCGTCGTCGAAGGGAGCCGTGCCGAACAGTCCCGGGATGGTGCCGTCATCGATCAGCGTCAAACGCTCCGATGCGATTCGTTCGCCAAGCTTGCCAGTGAGAAAAGACGCCTTGCGGTAGATCGAATCGCCGCTCACGGCTTCGAAAAGGTGCTCAACCAGCGAACGGGCGACTCTCGCTTCGAAGATCACCGGGACCTTCTGCGTCGCCACCTTGCGCGCGCCCAAGCGGCGTAAAGCCCGCTCGGCGGCTTTCCTTCCGACTTCGGCAGCCGGTTCCAGCCGGGCGAACGAACGCGCCGCGGCGTACCAGTAGTCGCGCTGCATGGAGTCGCCGTCGCGCGCCACCGGGACGGCGCTCAGCGAGCACATGGAACTGCGGTATGCGCCCGAAAAACCGAGCGAATTGGCGAAATACCGGGCGCTCACATAGGAATCGAAAGATGCCCCTTCGCTGGCTGCAATGCGGGGGTCAAAGTCAAGCGCCGCCTGCTCGGCGGCGCGAGCCTGCTCGATCTTGAAAGGCGTAGAGAGCTTCTCGACGTCTTCGTGAAACAGCCCGAGGTCGCCCTCAATAGCTCCGAGTTCTTCGGGTTCAGGCAGCCCGGCGAAAGGATCCTCGGACGTAATGCCAGCCAGGCTGATGGCGGAATCGACCATGGCTCGCAAACCGTCCGGGGACAAGTCCGAGGTATACGAGCAGCCGGCTCGCTGCCCGATAAGAACCCGCACGCCCGCGGCGCGCCCGCCTGCCTCCTTAAGATTCTCGAGTTCGCGCATACGGACAGAGGCGGAGAACTCGTCCCCTTCGGTAATGGTGCACTCGGCGCCTGTCGCGCCCCGCTCGAGCGCCATTCGCACCACGTTTTGGGCCAGTTCCTGATAATTCAAGCCGCAGTTCCTCCCACCGTCATGCGATTGATTTTCACCGTGGGGATACCCACGCCTACGGGCACGGACTGTCCCTCTTTTCCACAGATGCCCACGCCCTCATCCAAGCGCAGGTCATTGCCTACCATCGAAACGTACCGCAGGGCTTCCGGACCATTGCCGATGAGGGTAGCGCCGCGCACCGGGCGCGTGAGTTTGCCGTCTTCAATCAAATAGCTTTCCGAGGCGGAGAAAACGAAGTTGCCGCTAGTGATGTCCACCTGTCCTCCTCCGAAGTGCGCGCAGTACAGACCCTTGGGGACGGAGCGGATGATTTCCTCGGGGTCCGCATCGCCGGGAAGCATGAAGGTGTTGGTCATGCGGGGCATAGGGATGTGCTGATAGCTCTCGCGGCGTCCGTTGCCGGTGGGTTGGGCGCGCAGCAGGCGGCTGGAGAGCTTGTCCTGTAAGTATGCCCGGAGCACGCCGTTTTCAATCAGGACGGTGCGCTGCGTGGGGACGCCTTCGTCGTCGACATTGAGGGAGCCGCGGCGGCTGGCGATGGTGCCGTCGTCGACCACGGTGCACAGCGGGCTCGCCACTAATTGGCCCATGCGGTTGCTGAAGGCGGAAACTCCCTTGCGGTTGAAATCGGCTTCCAACCCGTGGCCCACGGCTTCGTGCAGAAGGATGCCGGGCCATCCGGGACCGAGGACCACGGTCATTTCGCCCGCCGGCGCCGGGACGGCGTCGAGTTGGATAATGGCTTGGCGCGCCGCCTCGCGGGCGAAGTACTCGGGCGTCCTCTCAGCCAGGAAATACTCAAGGGCCACGCGCCCGCCTCCGCCGGAATAGCCTCTCTGAGGTTGGCCGTTTGCGCCGCGGGCTAGCGCGGCCACGTTGAGGCGCGCCATGGGCTGCCGGTCGTAGCTCAGGGCGCCGTCGCTCGTGGCTACGAGCACATAGCGGAGGCTGTCCCCGTATGAAGCCTGGACCTCGAAGATGCGCGGGTCATAACCGCGGGCGGCTATATCGGCGCGGGCGACAAGCGCGACGCGCTCAGCCAAGTCTCTTTCGGTAGGCGCGGGCTGCACGGGGTACAAGTCATGCCGCGGGGCGGGTGAGAAGCCGATGCTCTCGATGCGGGATGGCCCTTCGGCAATGCAGGCGGCGGTGCGAGCGGCGCGCAGAATCTTCTCCGGGCTGAGATCATCGCTGTAGGCGTACCCGGTCTTTTCTCCGGAGACTACGCGGACGCCCACGCCGGCGCTGACGCCCTGCGTCGCGCTCTTGACGATGGATTCATCCAAGCTCACCGACGTCGTGGCGAGGTACTCGAAGTAGATGTCGGCGTAATCGCCGCCGCGCGAAAGCGCTTCCCCCAGATACCACTCCAAATCGCGCTCCGTGAGGCCAAACCTCCGGCCAAAAAATGTTTCAGCGACCCTCATATACTTCGAGGGTAGCAGGTGTCACGGAACAATCGACGCCTTGCGGATGTAGTCGAGGCGGGGGAATTTGGCGTCTAAGTATTTCTTGCCTTGGATTTCGATCTGAGCGGGGTCGGGACCGGTTCCGCGCGGAGGAACCTCCCCGTAAGCGCTGTACAGGGACTCGACCACATCCATGCCCTCGATGACCTTGCCAAACGGCACGAAGCCGGTCTTGTCGAGCGTGGCGCTGTTGTCTCTGAGGTTGATAAAAACCTGAGTCGTACGGGTAACCGGTCCCCGGTGAGCGAAGGCGATGGTGCCCTTGCTGTTTTTCTCCTTCGGCGGATCATCGGGGATCACCAGGTTCGCCCACAGGCGGGAAATCGACGGATCCGGATTGATGCCGAATTGCACAATGAAATTGCGAACCACCCGGTGGAACCGCACGCCGTCGAAGAAGCCGTCTTCGAGCAGGTTGTAGAACCGGTCCGCCCCGCGCGGCGCCCAATCCCGGGTGACCTCGACTACAAACACACCCTTCGACGTTTCGAACTTCGCTCTATACACATCCGGCGCCCGGTCGGACTGCTTCTTCACCGGCGCCTGCTTTTCCGCCTTGCGCGGTTCCGAACAGCCGGCGAGAGCCAGGCAAATGGCCAAGCCTGCCATCCGCCGCACATGCACGCACTGTCTCATGTGGGCATCTTAGCTTGCGCCGCCGGCGTTGTCACTATGGCCGCAGGATGGTAAAGTCGGGAAACGAGTATGAAGTTCACAACAACGTTCGGGAATGTCTTGCTGTTCGCCGCCGCGGGTATGGCGCAGGCGCAGGCGGTGAAGGCCGAAGGAGCTGTGAACCGGATTGTCTACCGGGAAGCGGGGCGCTTCGCCGGATGGCCGGCAAACCATGGCATCTGGTCATGGGGCAATGAAATCCTGGTTGGGTTCGAAATCGGGTACCACCGCGACAACCCGACCGGACACGCCATCGACTATGACCGTCCCGCCGAGCACGTGCTGGCGCGCAGTTTGGACGGAGGCGAGACGTGGCGCATTGAAAGACCGGAAGGATTGCGCCCGCCGCCCAATACCAAAGTGGCGGGAGTGCCCACCGGGAGCGAAGGGCGGGAGCCGGTGGACTGCCCCGGCGGCATCGACTTCTCCAATCCCAATTTCATTTTCACTGCCCGGATGACCAGCATCCACGTTGGTCCGTCGCGCTTCTATTACTCGACCGACCGGGGCAAGACGTGGCACGGTCCCTTCCGCCTGCCGGATTTCGGCCAGAAGGGCATCGCCGCCCGGACCGACTACCTGATTAACGGCAAGCACGATATGTTCGTGTTCCTGACCGCCGCCAAGTCCAACGGGCGCGAGGGGCGGGTGCTTGTCGCCCGGACTCAAGACGGGGCCAAGACGTGGAAGTTGGTCACGTTCATCGGACCCGAGCCTCCGGAGGACGATTTCGCCATCATGCCCGCCTCGGTCCGGCTTTCTCCGAAAAGCATTCTGACGGCCATTCGCCACCGGCGGTTCATCGAACTGTGGCGCTCGGACGACAACGCCCAAACGTGGACGAAACTCGGCGTGCCGGCGCCCGATATCGGCGGCAATCCTCCCAGCCTGATCCGGCTGCGCGACGGGCGCCTGCTCCTGACTTACGGCTACCGGGTCAAGCCATTCGGAATCCGCGCCCGCCTCAGTGCGGACCAAGGGCAGACGTGGAGCGGCGAACTGATTCTCAGGGATGACGGGGGCAGCGGCGACCTCGGCTATCCACGCAGCGTGCAGCGTCCGGATGGAAAAATCGTCAGCGTCTACTACTTCAACGAGGGCGCGAAATCCGAGCGCTATATCGGCGCCACGATTTGGGACCCCGGAAAACGCTGAGGGCGAGCCCGCTTAGCTTCGCGCGTACGTAGGACGGCCCAATTGTTCCAGCGCCGCTTTGGCCCCTAGGCGCAGAAAATTGATGTCGCTGCCGGCGCACACCGCCCGGAAGCCCTGTTCCAGACGCCGCACGCAAACTTCAGCAGGCGCCGGCGCATAAACGCCGGGGACCCCGAGCTTCGAAGCCCGCGCATGAATGTCGCTTATCATCTCTTCGACCGCCGGGTTGCCGAAGTCCCCGGGAAAGCCCATCGAGTTGGCCAAGTCAGCCGGACCGATCATGTAGGCGTCGACGCCCGGAGTCGTGACAATGCTCTCCAAGTTGCGCACGGCTTCGACCGTTTCTATCTGCACGATGACGAGCACTTCCTCGTTCGCGGTGCGGTTGTATTCCGGCAAATCCTCTCCTGCGAGAACCAGCCACCGCGGACCAAAGCCCCTCGTACCGAGAGGTGGATATTTCGCCGCCCGCACGGCGCTCTCGGCTTGCTCGCGCGAATTCACCCACGGCACGACGATCCCCATCGCCCCCGCGTCGAGGGCTTTCTTAATCGCCACCGCATCGTTCCATACGACGCGCACCACCGGCGTGGCGGACCCGAGTCTCGCCACCTGAAGCATGCCGGCCAGCATTTCGGAATTGAGCGGGGCGTGTTCGGTATCGAAGAACAGCCAGTCGAAGTTCATGCGCGCCAGCAACTCGAGCGAGTCGGTCGACGGCATGGTGATGGCCGTTCCCACCGCCGCCGGTCCGTCTCTTAGTTGCTGCTTCAAACGATTCTGAACGGGCATTTCTTTCTCCTATCGGGAAACAGCAGGTTCCGCGGCTTGCCAGCCGGCGGCTGCTTTCAGGAAACGCTCGAAGGAGGGGCGAATGTGAGCGTCAATCGCGCCTTCGATCTTGGCCGGGTCTCCCGACCTGAGCGCCGCGACAATCGCCTCATGGGGATTATGGAGCGGCGTGGCGGTGACTAAGCCCCGTTTGCGCAGAATGCAAGTGAACGCGAACAGGGGGGCAGTAAGCTCATCGAGGATGTGCGCCAGAGTCTCGTTGCCTGAGCAGTTCCAGATGCAACTGTGAAAACTCAAATCCGCTCCCACGCGAGTGAAAGCGTCGCCGCCGGCGATGGCCTCATTGAGGACAACCAAGCGGCGCTCGAGTTCCTCATAATCGTTCGGCGTCATCCGCGCGGCTGCGGCGACAGCGGCCATGCCTTCCAAGCGGATACGCACCTCGACGCGCTCGGCGAGTTCTTTTTCCGTGAAACGCGTTACCATGGTGCTCCGGTTGGGAACCCGCACCACCAAGCCAAGGTGCTCGAGGTGCAATAGCGCCTCGCGAACGGTGGATTGACTGACCTGAAGCTCGCGCGCGAGCCGCAATTCCACCAGAGTTTCGCCCGGCTGCAACGCGCCGGAGAAAATCGCCTCCTTTAAGATTTCGACGACCCTCTCCCGCAACGAGCTGTCTTTCACCACGGGCAAACGTTTTTCCATCATCATCCCTCTCCTAAACTCCCGGCTCCGCAGGGCGCCTTCCGGCGACGCGGCGCGGCTCACACCCAAATCCAAGGCTCAGTCTTAACTCCCGTACCGAATCGTCACGCTCTTAAGCTGGGTAAAATGCCGCAGAGCCTCCCATCCGCAAGCGCGCCCGTAGCCACTCTGCTTATTGCCGCCGAAGGGCGCCGTCACGTCGCCGGCAGGATACTGGTTGATAAAGATTCTCCCGGCGTCGATTTGACGGCTCACGCGCAGTGCGCGCGACAGGTCTCGTGTAAAGATACCCGCGGCGAGCCCGTATTCGGTGTCATTGGCCAGCCGCACAGCCTCCTCTTCATCGCGGAACGGCAGCACGCAGAGCACGGGGCCAAAAATCTCCTCTCGCGCGATGCGCATCCCTGGTTGAACCCGGTCAAAAATTGCAGGCTCGACGAAATAGCCCCGCGGCGGCGTTTGCGGAACCTTCCCGCCCAATACCAGACGTGCGCCTTCCGAGCAGCCGCAGGCTATGTAGTCCAAGACGCGGTGGCGGTGCGCGTCCGTGATCAACGGTCCCATGTCAGGGTCCTCCAGCCCGGGTCCCAAACGGATGGCGCGGACCTTCTCCGCCAGCCGCTCGATGAACAGCTCTTTGATGCTTTCTTCCACAATCAAGCGTGAACCGGCGATGCAAGTCTGCCCCGCGTTCGAGTACATAGCCGTGTACGCGTTCTTGACCGCCCAATCGAGATCGGCGTCGGCGAAAACGAGGTTCGGACTCTTGCCCCCCAATTCGGGAAAAACTGGGACGATGCGGTCCGCAGCCATGCGTAATACCGCCTTTCCGGTTTCGACCGAGCCGGTGAACGCCACGGCGCGCACCAGCGGATGCCGCACCAGCGCCGCTCCCGCTTCTTCGCCGTATCCGGTGACCACGGTCAAAACGCCCCGGGGTAAGCCTGCCTGGACCGCAAGCGCAGCCGCGCGCAAGATGCTGAGGGGCGCCTCCTCGGCCGGCTTCACCACCGCTGTGTTCCCCGTGGCCAAAGCGGCGGCGACAGTCCGCGAGAAGATCACCAGCGGAAAATTCCACGGCACGATGTGGGCGGTCACCCCGAGCGGCTCCACCACCGTGTAATCGAAGAACTCGGGATCATCCGGACCGGAGCCGCCGAGAAACTTGTCAGCCGCGCCGGCGTAGTACTCGAAATAGCGGGCGGCTCGCAATGCCTCGCCTCGCGCGGCGCTGAGCGGCTTGCCCGTTTGGCGGGATTCGATCACCGCCAGTTCTTCCGCGCGGCTGCGGAGCGCTCCGCCCACGGCGTACAGCGCGGCGCTGCGCTCGGCGGCTTTCATCCTGCGCCAGACTTTGCAGAATGCCGCATGCGCCTCGCGGACTGCGTGGTCGACCGCCTCCGCCCGGCACCGCTCCACGCTCTCAATCAATTCCTCAGTGCCCGGATCGATGACATCGATCCACAACTCATTGCCCTTTGCCTTCACACCATTAGCCTTTCGCCGCAATGTATGCGATCACTTTTATCCAGCTTCCTTCCGGCAGTTCCCCGGCGAGCCGCAGCCAGCCGCCAAAATGAGATAGCCGGCAGTACGACATCTGTCCAGGGGCAGGCAAGCGCACAATGGAGCCCTCGTCGCACCAATGTAAGCCGTCCGGGGAAATCTGGACGCGCGCGCTTCCGTCAGCAGGCAGCGCGCAGGCGTCGAGAGTCCGGATGAAAACGATCGCCTCCGTCGCCCATCCCGCTTCGTAAGGCTCGCTGGCGAATCTGCCCCTCCACTCGCCGTTCAACTCCAGCACAAAAGTGTGACTGCGTCTTAACATCACAGCTCCTCCGCGGACAACGCCGCCGAGTCCAGATATAAGAACACTCTGCGGGCGCTATCCGCCTCCACCCAGACCAGAGGCTGAAGCATGCACCATAAGTTCGGCATGGCGGGGATGCGTATCGGTTCAATGCCGCTTAAGTCCCACTCGCGATCGTTGCAGCGCATTGTGAGATAGGACATCGACGCCAAGTCGAAATCCAGGCGGAAATAGTGCCAGTTGATCTTGGTGGCGATTTCGTTGTAACACAGCAACTGCTCTCCGCCCGGCAAATCGTTCCAGTCACGCGAGAGGTACGGGCAAAAGGAGACCGTTTCACCTGAGCTGCCTATCTGCCGGAACGGCTCATAACTCGACTTGAATTGCCAGCGCCGCGCTCGCTCGCCATGGAAGGAATTCAAATACCGGAGCAACGGGTGGACACGGTGCGCGCCCGGACGGCTCTCGCCTTCTTGAAGATCGAACCCAAAACCCACGGCGCGGATATCCGTATCGGCGAGCCGCATCCGGTCCGGCTCCGGCTTGAAGCTAAAGTAGCACTCGAAACGCACCCGCGCCGCGCGCCTCCACGTCAGGCGCTTCATTGCCTGTGCAATGTTTCCTTCCAGCGGGCGGGTGGCGAGTTTCATGGCGTAACAGCCGTCCATGCTGCCCGCTGTTCCGGTGTCCCACACGGTCAGGTTGCTAAGCATCGGCGGGCGCCAGCCCCGGTATTCCGGAAGCATGGAGTCTAGCGAGTCCTCGTAATTGCCGATGACCGTGGTCCACCCGTTCAGCCCCGTGTCGAAATCGTCACAGAAGATGATGCGCTTCAAAAAGTCAAAACGCAATTCAGGCAAGATCAGCCTCCTTAACGGCGACCATGATGTCGGTTGTGGTCCTCAGATGCGCGTCGCTTCGCAGATACGCCGAAACAAGCCTTCCTTCGCGTGTGCGCGCAACTCCGCTAAAGCCGAGGTACCAGCCTTCCTCTTGCGCCACGGTGAACCGCGCCGCTTCGGGAACCATGCGCATCGCGCTCCGTCCGCCGCCGGCAGCGGCTAAGGCGCCGCCCGCCGCCGCTATCGCCTGCCTGCGCGTCATCAGCATGAGCGAACCTCCTCGCATTTCGTTTCTTGCAGGCCTACCACCAAGCCTCGCAGCCTTTCCACCGGCAGCGCCGGGGAGGCCAGACTGAACAGGAGCCCGGAACCGATGGCCACCGCGGCGGAAAAAGCCGCGTGCCAGAGCCACGAAACGGGGGTAAACGCCGCCAGCCAGGCTACCGCGGCAAATCCCGTGAGCGCGCCGAGGAACGCCCCTGTGCCGGTGGCCCGCCGGCTGAGCATGCCGAGCAGGAACACTCCCGCTAAACTGCCCCCAAAGAAGGTCGAAATACGGCCCGACGCCACCAGCAACCCGCCAAACGACTCGCCATAAAGAGCGATGCCCGTGGCGAGGGCGCCGATCACAATCGTGATGATCCTTGCCAGCCGCACCGTAGCCTGCCGGGCTCTCAGCCTCTGGTAGAAATCCGCCAGAGTCACCGTGGTGAGCGAATTCAATACCGAGCTCACAGTGGACATCGCCGCGGCGAACACGCCGGCGATCACCAAGCCTCGCAAGCCCATGGGCAGCTCTTCGATGATGAATTTCGGAAAGACGCGGTCGGGGTGGGTCGCGAGACCGCCTTTCTCGGGGTGCTGAAGATAAAAAACATACAGCGCGCTCCCGAGCAGGAACAGGATCACCCCATAGATTGAGGTCACAATCAGGGTGCCGATGATCGCCCGGCGGCTGTTTCGAATCGAGGAAGTGGTGAGAAACCGCTGCAACTCGGCTTGGTCGACTCCGTACTGCGCGAGCATGAAGAAAGTACCGCCGATCAGACCTCCCCAAAAGGTGAACTCCGTCTGAAAGCTGGTCGAGAAATCGACCAAACGCAGCTTGCCGCTCGCCTCAGCGACTTCGAACACCCGTCCGATACCCCCTTCCACCCGGCTCAAAATCGTAACAGCGGCGGCGAACACCCCGGCGAGCAGAACGCCGAGCTGCATCGAGTCCGTCCAGATCACCGCGCGGATGCCGCCCAGCATGGTGTAAAGCGTGGTGAGCGCGCCGGTCATCAGGAGAACCCAGGTCATGGAAAGCCCCGTCATTTGCGCCACGACAAGCGCGGGGGCGTAAATGACGATGCCCAGGTAGAAACACTTCAACAGCATGAACAGCGCGCTGGCCAGGAGCCGGGTTTTCAGGTCGAAGCGCTTTTCCAGGTATTCATAGGCCGTGTAAACGTCCAGCCGGTAGTAGAAAGGGATGAGCAGCAGGCACACGATCGCCATCACCGGCAGCACGGCGAGACGCAACTGCAGGTAGGTTAAATCGGACCGGAACGCCTGCCCCGGCGCTCCCAGATACCCGACGGCGCTCGCCATGGTGGCGATGCCCGAACATGCCGCCGCCCACCAGGGAATATTGCGGCTGCCGAGGAAGTACTCCCGCAAAGACTTCTGCCGGCGGAAGAACACGCCGCCCAATAGCAGGACGAGCGCAAAGTAGAGGAACAAAACCCCGTAGTCGAGGGGACTCATGGCGCGGCCTTAAAATATGTACTTCAGCGCCAGTTGCACCTGACGGGGGCGGCTCGCGCTGCGGACCGTTCCAAACGCGCTTGCTCCAAAGGAGGCATTGGGGATTCCAAAATTCGGGTGGTTGGTGGCGTTGAAAAGCTCTCCTCGGAATTGAAGCTTCTTCCCCTCGGTTACGCGGAAGTATTTCATCACCGCCGCGTTGAGGGAACGCAGACCCGGTCCGTCCAAGACGTTTCTCCCGGAGGTTCCAAACGAATAAGGGGGCGGCGCGGCGAATGCCGCCTTGTCGAACCAGCGGTCGAGCGTTCGCTCGGCTACCGGCAGGTTGCCGTCCGCGATGCGGTCGGGGCGGGCGGTGCCCGTACCGGCGTTGGTGGTGTCCCCGGTGGTTGCGGTGAATGGGAAGCCAGTGCGCAGCGTAAGCGCTCCGGATACTTGCCAGCCGCCCGCCGCCCCGTTCAGCCAGCGGTTCGCCATCTTCCAAGGGACTTGGTAGATGAATGAGGAAGTCAAACGCTGGCGCAAGTCGAAACCGGACCGTCCTTTTTCCAGGAACAGCCGGGTTGGATCCTGGGCGAACTGACTTTCCTGCCCGCTCAGTCCGGTCCAGGTCGAAGTATCGTCGAGCGACTTGGCGTAAGTGTAAGACAACAAAAACATGAGTCCTTTGCGGAACCGCCTTTCGAGCGAAGCCTGCAACGAGTGATATGTGGCGAAGCTGCTCGTCTCCTGCTGCGTCAAGCTGCCGAATCCCACATACCGGCGGCGGGCGTCAAGCGGACCCGGACCGGGGGGCAACGCCGGGTTCCCCTGATGACGCCGTTCGAGATGCGTGGTCTTGCTGCCCACATAAGAGACTCGCACCGCCATGTCACGCATCACTTGGCGTTCAACGCCAAAATTCCACTGTTGCACGTACCCGTTAACGTACAGCCACGGATCATGCGTAAATGCCGTGGGAACGCGCGGTATGGCGTTCGCCGCCGAAAGCCCGGGGAACTCGCCAAAGCGGAGTTCGGGAGTGGTGGTGCCGCTCGTGTAAGTGGTCCGCATGGAGAACGGAACGGTGAACGTGCTGTTCAGAATCACGTTGGCGATGGGCTGCGTGTAAAAAATGCCGTAGGCGCTGCGGATGACGGTGCGCGCGTTGCGGAAGGGGCGGAAGGCGAAGCCCACCCGCGGAGCGAAGTCTTTATTCGAAGGGCGCTTCATTTCGTGCATCGGGTCGAAACGATGAGGGTAGGGCAGTGTGAACCCGAACTTCAGCGTGTCGGGATAAACCAGCATAGCGCGTGCGTAGTCAAAGTACGCCCAGCGGTTGTCCCGCTCCCGCCACGCGCCGTCCCGCTCCCAGCGAATGCCGAGATTCAACGTCAACCGCGGCAGCACATTGATGTCGTCTTGAAAATACAAGCTGAAGCGGTTGTTCCGCAGCCGGCTGGCGTCGAATCCCTCCGGAACCAGAATGGTTTGAGTCTGCGGCAGCCCGAGCAGGAAGTCTGGCAGCCCGGTGTCGTACTGCCGTCCCCGCTGCCCGGTGAAGGGGCCGTTGAATGTGTAACCACCCGCGGAAAACTGTGGCTGGAAGTTGCGGTTGCGGTACCAACGGGTGTCGCCGCCGGCTTTCATGGTGTGCCGTCCCCGGATGATGGTCCATTGCTCGACCCATTGGACGTTGACTTCCCTGCGAATGACCGGGATGGCGGTGTTGCCTCCCAATCCGGTGATGTTGCGTATGCTGACGGTTGGGAAGCGCTTGAAGTCCGGATACGAGGCAAAGTCGGGCAAGCCGAGTTGAGAGGCGAAATCCTTCCCGAGGCTGTCTGGAAGCATGTTGTAGTTGTAAGCGGTAAGACCCAGCCGGGACTCGTGTAGAATCGCGGGCGTCAATATGCGCGTCCATCCCATAGTGCCGCTGCGGTGGTGGTTCTGGAGCAGTTGCCCGGCGAAACAGATGTTCGGGTTGTCGTCGTCGGTTGAATTGACTGAGACACGAGCCATCAGTTGATCTTTGAGTCCGAAGTGGTGATCTGTGCGGACATTCAGCTGATTCTTGTCCAAAGGATTGTTGAAATTCTGAGTGTAGGAGCGGGCGATGTCGCCTTCCAGGTTGGGCAGCGGCCAATATTCGCTTACTTTTCGCGATATGGGACTTATGCGAGCCTCGGGGATAATGTTTTGGGCGAAGGGAAGGCGATTGCCTGTGCTATCCAGGCTGAACGGGTCATAGACGGTGGAGCGTCCGGTGAAGTCCCCGCGGCGCTCTGCGCGGCTCGGCACCGTGTAGCCGTTGGTGACGGCGCGTCGCTCTCGCATCCCCTCGTAATTGACGAAAAAGAACGCCCGGTTGCGGACGATGGGTCCGCCGAGCGAGAAGCCGAATTGATTCCGCCGCAACGACGGCTTGCCGCGAGAGAAATACTGTATGGCGTCAAACTTGTCATTGCGCAAGAAATTGTACGCAGTGCCGGAAAAGCGGTTCGATCCCGACTTGATCGCCACGTTCAACACGGCGCCCGCCGCGCGGCCGTATTCCGCCGAGTAACTGCTGCTCTGCACCCGAAACTCCTGAATGGCGTCGACGGAAGGCACAACCACCGCCAAGCCGAATAGCGCCGCGTTGTTGTCCGTGCCGTCAAGCATATAGTTGTTGCCTTCCGCCCGCTGCCCGTTGGAAGTTAGCGCCACGCCATCCTGACGATCCCGGACCACGCTATTGCCGGGCGCTCCTTCGGTCATCCCCGGCAAAAGATGGGTCAGTTCGAGGAAGTTCCGCCCGTCGAGCGGCATCTCCAGGATCATCTGGTTCTCAACCACCTTGCCGATGCTCGACCGGTCGCTTTCGATCATCGGCGCAATGGCTTCCACAGTGACGCTCTCGGTCACGTTGCCGGGTTCCATGCTCACGTCGACCCGCGCTGTCTGCTCCACTTCGAGCGGAATGGGACCCTGCACGTGCCGCTTAAATCCCGGATGCTCGGCGGCCACTTCATAGCGCCCGGGGATCAGGTTGGTGACCACATAATCGCCCACGTCGTTGGAAGACACCGCACGCGTGATATTCGTGTCCAGGTTGCGAACCGTGACCGAGACTTTTGGCAGGACGGCGCCGCTGACGTCGCGCACTGTTCCGACAATCCTGCCGGTGGTCGTTTGACTGGAAGCGGCGGCTGAGAGCAGCGCGCCGATCAGGAGAATCCGGCTTCCGCGATAGAAACGGGCTGCCATGGCTTGGGCCTCACTAATCGATTAACGATTATAACTGAGCCTAACATGACTCTGCCCTGTGCGCAAGACCCTACCAAGCGCCAATCGCTAGACTGACGCAGCCACAGCCACCGCGGCGCGGCAACGATCCCGGATCGTTTCCCACCGCCCGGCGGCGATGTCGTCTTTTGTCGCCAGCCAAGTGCCGCCAACGGCTAAGACACTCTTTTCCTTGAGGTAATCCTTCAGGTTGTCTTGGTTGACCCCACCCGTCGGTATGAACTTCACGCCCAAGTGGGCATATGGCGCCGCCAAGCTTTTCAGCATGTTAACGCCTCCCGCCGCCCCTGCGGGGAAGAACTTGAGCACCTTCACCCCGAGAGCGAGGGCGGACTCGATATCGGTCGGCGTCATGATTCCAGGCGAGAACGGGAAACCAAGCTTTGCTGCCTCCCGCACGATTTCAGGATTCAACCCCGGAGCGACGCCGAACTTGGCGCCGCAAGTCACCGCCCGCCGCAAATTCTCGGTGAACAAGATCGTGCCCGCGCCCACCAGCATGTTTGGGCGCTCCTTGACGATCTTCTCGATGACCGCAGCGGCAGCCTCCGTCCGGAACGTGATCTCCGCCACCGGCAAACCTCCTTCCGCCAAGGCGTCGGCGAGGGGAAGGGCATGCTCAGGGCTTTCAATGGCGATCACGGGAACGATGCGGAGCCGCCCGATTTGTTGATAAAGTTCGTTCGCTGTCATGAGGACTCCTCCCCCGATTGTAGCGGGCGGGGAGGGGCGCAACCTGACTTGCGAAAGGCTGAGCCTAAAACGTCAGCCGGAACACCGCCTGAACCTGCCGCGGGTAATTCGCTGTGGTGGTGATCTGACCGAACGCGGTGCTGAACTGATTCATGTTCGGTGCGCCGAACTGAGGGTGGTTGAAGGCGTTCAACGCCTCGCAGCGGACCTGGAGATCCAGTCCACGCTCACTCAGCCGGAACCGCTTGCTGATTGACATATCGACGTTGTTGGAGGAGTCCCGTCGCAGGCTCGACAAGTAAAACGGCCAAGTCCGGTAATGGTAAGACGGGCGGGTGGAGGCGTCGCGCGTGAAGCCCGCGTCCACGTTAAACCAGCGATCCACTGTCCGGGGTCCCTTCCGTATGTCATCCGGGTCGCCGAAGAAGATTACGTCCTGCCAAGCCAAGGGGACGCCTGACTGGTAGATGTAGATCACCGAAAGCTGCCAGCCTCCGACGCCGAGATCGAGCCAGCGGGGAGCGTTGGAAAGCAGCGCGGCGCGGCGGCCGAACGGCAGTTGATAAACTGCTGAACCCGTGATGCGGAACGGGCGGTCCGCCCCCGACAGGCTCTCATAAGGCATCAGGTCACCGGGGTTCAGGAAATTGTTCGCCAGCATGTTCTTCGCCCAGGTGAACGAAGCATTGAGGCTCATCCGCGCGCTCAGCCGCCGGGTCCCGCGCACCTGCAAGGAGTGGTACCAGGAATAGCCCTGGAAGAAGCCGGTATTGACGGCGGTAAACTGTGGGAACGGCTTCAACAGGTTCTCCCGGCTGATGGTGTTGTTCGTGCCAAGCGCGCCGCTGACGCCTTCCAACCCGCGGAACGGATTGGGCAAGTTGGCGGTCAGGTAATTGACCCTCTGAACGTCGAAAAACGGGCTGCGGGACAGCATCTGATTCCCCACTACGTTCAGATCCCGGTTGATCTCAAACTTGGTGGACCGGTTTCCGACATAGGCGATTTCCACCATGTTGCTGCCGCGTAGCTGCCTCTGAATGCTGAACTGCCACCGCTGGTTGTAACTGGCTTTCGGCTCCGGATGGAAGAAGGTGATGGTATTGCTGCCGACGTCGGTCATCGGACCAAGCGCCGTGCCCACCGGCTCCAATATTCCGTCGGGAAAGGGGTTCGACAGCCTGCTGTAGAACGTCAATCCGCTGTCCTTTGTAGGCACGAAAGGCGTATTTCGCGCGAAGCCATTCTGCCGGACGTCCGTCCTCCGCATGCCCAGAGCGCCGAAAAAGATCCCGTATCCGGCGCGGATCACATTCTTCCGCCGGAAGGTGTAAGCGATGCTGACTCGCGGCGCGATGTTGTTGATGTCGCGAGCCCACAGTTCGCGCGGCTGACCGTCTACGCCCGCAAAAACCAGCCCGCCCCGCACTTTGAACTGATCCGGAGGCAATTCGAGAGTCGGATTGGCCGGCCACGCCGCCGCATAGGCTGCCCTCGCCGCAGGTTCGATGGGCAGCACGATGCTGGTGTCGAAATTCCGGATCGAGCGGTTGAAGCGCTCCGTCAGCGGACCCTCCAATTCGTACCGCACGCCCAAGTTGACGGTCAAATTCGGACGCACGCGCCAACTGTCCTGAATGTATCCACACCACACCGTGGACTGCTGGGCATGATCGGCGAATCGCGCCACGTAACTGCTCGCGTTGGGCAGCCCTAAGAGGAACGAAGCCCACCCTTGGCCAATCGGCGCGCTGGTCGAGTTGTCGAGCGGTCCGCGGGTCCACGTCGTATCGAAGATAAACCGCCCGCTGCGGCTGCCGTCGCCGGTGTATTGGAATTGCCGGTAAGCCCGCGCTTCGAAGCCGAAATCCACCGTATGCTTGCCGCGCAGCTTCGTGAGAGCTGCGACGAGCGAATGGGTTTCTGGAAAACGCGCGCCGCCCGCCCGCACCGTGTTGAAGTATCCGCTGATCTCGAACGCCGGGAATTCACTCACGTTCGGGCTGATTTGACTGGCAAAGGACTTAGGGAACCCCAATGTGGTCAAGTCGAAAAACCTGCCCCTCAGCGGCGAAGTCTTGCTGGAAAACCGCGTGTACCCATAGCGGATGTTCAGGACGAATGTAGGAGAGATGGTGATCACGTCGTCGGCTGAAAAGCCGAGCGGGTCGTAAAGCTCACGAATCCCCGTGGCCCGCGTTTCAAAATAGTCGTTGCGGTATGTATCCCTCAGATACCCGTTTCCACGGACCAACAGGCGGTTCGAGGAACTGAAATAGTGGTCGACGCGCACGGTGTGCGTGTAGTACTTCGCCACTTCGGGCGAATTGGGCTTGGGGTAGTTACTTCGGTGATCCACCGTTGTGCCGTCGTTCAGCGGAGGCGGGAAGTACTCCATCACCTTCACCGAAACGGGGTCAAAACGGGCCGCCGGAATGATGTTGCCCGGAAAGGGATCCTGCCGGTACCTGGTGGAGCTGCCCGCTTCCCGGCGCCGGGTTGCCGGGTCATAGATTTGATAATTCGATCCGATCGCAAGCAACTCGGAAAAATCGCCCTTTCGCTGCGCCACGGTCGGAACCGTCAAAATGGTTCCCCCGCGCGGGCGCTGATCGCTGATCGCCTCATACGCCCACATGAAGAACGTGCGGTTCTTCCCGTTGTAAACCTTGGGCAGGATGACCGGACCGCTGAGCGAGGCGCCCCAACGGTTGTAGTCGAAGTCCCCGCGCGGCGTGCCGCTGCGGTTTCCAAACCAGGTGTTCGCCATCCACTCCGGGCGCATCTTGGTGAACGTGAAAGTGCCCTTCACCTTGTTCGTGCCCGAACGCAGGCTGATGTTGACCACCCCACCCGAAGTCTGGCCGGCGCGAGCGTCGAAAGAACTCGTTTCGATTCGAATCTCACCGATCGCGTCCGCGGGGGGAGTGTAAGCCACCCCCACGGGGACGGCGCTGCCGCGATAGGTGTTCACCACTCCGTCCATCGTGATATCCGTGGTCCCGGCGACGCTGCCGCCCATGCTGTAGGCGGCGATGTGCCCGGGTTCGTACGGGCGGTTCAGCAACGGGTCCCCCTCAAACGTGGTGCCCGGGGCGAGACCGATCAACACATAGGGATTGCCGTGAGGCAGCGGCAACTCGGTCACCTCCTGATTGCCGAGGAGCATGCCGATGTTGCCGCCCGTGGAGTCCACCAGCGGCGCGGCGTCCGTAACGGTGACCGATTCGGTGACTGCGCCCAACTCGAGCTGAATGTCGATCCGCAGATTCTCGTTCACGCTAAGGGTGATGCCGTCCCGCGTGAACTTCTTGAAGCCCTCGTGCTCGGCGGAAATGCGGTAGTTGCCAGGGAGCAGCAGCGGCGCCACATAAGCCCCGCGCTCGTTCGTGGTGAGGACTGTGTCAACGCCAGTGTCCTTGTTGGTGATAACCACCCGCGCTTTGGGTATGCCCGCCGATTGCGCGTCGGCGACCACGCCGGCGATCGTGCCGCGAGACTCCTGCGCCTGCGCCAGCACCGCCAGAAATGCCACTCCTGCGATGAAACGCCACATAAGACCTTAGACCTTTTCTCCTTTCCTCCGCGCCGTCTGCCCGGAGCAATGACGCCGATTAACTGTTATCACACTTCGGCGCGCGCCGCAAGAGAGGCAATGAAGGCGGATCCTGCTCATGGCGATCAGCGCTTTGCTCCCTGACCGCCAAGAGCCAGGAACGAACGCTTTGCCGCTGTGTCAGAAAGTCAGCCGGAACACCGCCTGAACCTGCCGCGGGTAGTTTGCCGTGGCGGTAATCTGCCCGAACGCCGTGCTGAACTGATCCATGTTCGGCGCGCCGAACTGCGGATGGTTGAAGGCGTTCAAAGCTTCACACCGCAATTGAATCTCCGTCCCGCGCTCGTTCAGCCGGAAACGCTTGTTGATCGACATGTCAACATTATTCGAAGAGTCGCGCCGCAGGCTAGAGAGGTAGAACGGCCACGTGCGGTAGTGATACGACGGGCGCGTAGCGGAATTGCGGGTGAAGCCGGCGTCGATGTTAAACCAGCGGTCCACCGAACGCGGTCCCTTGCGGATGTCATTCGGATCGCCGAAGAAAATCACGTCTTGCCAGGCGAGCGGAACACCGGACTGATAAACGTACATCGTCGAAAGCTGCCAGCCGCCGATGACCGCATCCAGCCAGCGCGGGCTATTTCCTAGTAAGGCGGCACGCCGCCCGATGGGCAACCGGTACAGCAATGAGCCTGTGATGCGGAAGGGGCGGTCTGCGCCAGACAGACCTTCATACGGCATTGGGTCAGCCGGGTTTAGGAAGTTGTTCGCCATCATGTTCTTGGACCAAGTGAATGACGCATTCAAGCTCATTCGCGTCCCTACGCGCCGCGTGCCACGCATTTGCAAAGAGTGATACCAGGAGTATCCCTGATATGTTCCTGTGTTCACCGCTCTAAAGTGCGGAAACTGTTTCAGCAGGTTCTCCCGGGTGATGTTGTTGTTGGTGCCAAGGGAACCGCTGACGCCCGGAAGCCCGCGGAACGGATTCGGAATATTCGCGGTCAAGTAGTTGACACGTTCCTGATCGAAAAACGGGCTCCGTGAAAGCAACTGATTACCCACCACGTTCAGGTCACGGTTGATTTCGAACTTGGTCGACCGGTTGCCGACATAACCGGCTTCGATCATGCTGCTGCCGCCCAACTGACGCTGGATGCTAAACTGCCAGCGCTGGTTGTAACTCGCTTTCGGCGTGGTGTTGAAGAATGTAATCGAATTGCTGCCCACGTCGGTCATGGGGCCCAGCGCCGATCCCTGTGGCTCTAGAATCCCATCCGGGAAGGGATTTGACAGGGTGCTATAAAAGGTCAAGCCGCTATCTCGAGTCGGAACGATTGCAGTGTTGCGCGAAAAGCCATTCTGGCGAACGTCGGTGCGCCGCATGCCGAGCGGTCCAAAGAAGATCCCGTAACCCGCTCGCAACACCGTCCGGCGGGTCAGGGTGTAGGCAAGCCCCACTCGGGGGGCGATATTATTCTTGTCGCGCGCCCAGAGCTCCCGCGGTTGTCCGTTCACTCCCGCGAACAGCACGCCGCCCCGGACCTTGAACTGGTCCGGCGGCAGCTCGCGAGTGGGATTGTTCGGCCAGCTCGCGGCGTACGCCGCTTTGGCAGCCGCTTCAATCGGCAACAGCGCTTCGGCGTCGAAGCCCCGGATCGAACGGTTGTAACGCTCCGTCAACGGACCCTCCAATTCATAGCGCACCCCGAGGTTGATCGTCAGATTCCGCCGGATGCGCCAGTTGTCTTGGAAGTACCCGCACCACACCGTCGATTGCTCAGCGAAATCCGCCGGGCGGGAGACATATCCGTTAGCGTTCGGCAGCCCGAGCAGGAACGACGCCCACCCTTGTCCGATGGGCGCCGTGGTGGAGTTATCGAGCGGACCGCGGGTCCACGTCGGGTCGAATATAAACCGCCCGCTGCGGCTCGAGTCTCCGGTGTACTGGTTGTGCTTGTAAGCGCGCCATTCGAAACCGAAGTCGAACGTGTGCCCGCCCCGCAGCTTGGTGAACGCCGCCACGAACGAGTGCGTGTCCATGAACCGCGCCTCGCCGGTGCGCACCGTGTTGAAGTACTGGCTGAATTCAAACGCCGGGAATTCGCTCTTGTCGGGGCTGATGAGATTGGCGAACGAACTTGGGAAACCGAGCGACGTCAGGTCAAAATAACGCCCCCGCAGCGGCGTGGTTTCGCGCGTAAACCGCGTGTAACCGTAACGGAGGTTCAATACCATGGTCGGCGACAGCGTCATCACGTCGTCGATCGATCCGCCTATGGGATGGTACTGCTCCCGCAGCCCTGTCGCCCGGGTCTCGAAATAGTCGTTCCGCCGGGTGTCGCGCACATACCCGTTGCAGCGCACAAACAGCCGGTTCGAGGAGCTGAAATTGTGATCCACCCGCACTGTATGCGTGTAATAATCGGCGATCTCCGGCGAGTTCGGCTTGGGGTAGTTGTTGCGGTGATCCGCCGTCGTCCCTTCGTTCAGCGGCAGCGGGAAGTATTCCATCACCTTCAGCGACACGGGATTGAACCGGTTGCTGGGAATGATATTGCCTGGGAAAGGATCCTGCCGGTAGCGCGTTGAGCTGCCCGCTTCGCGCCGCCGCGTCGCCGGATCGTAAATCTGGTAGTTCGAACCCAAAGCCAGGAGTTCGGAGAAGTCCCCCTTGCGCTGCGCGGCGGTAGGAACGGTAAGCGTCGTGCCGCCCCGCGGACGCTGGTCGCTCAGCGCCTCGTACGCCCACATGAAAAACGTGCGGTTCTTGCCGTTGTAGATTTTCGGCAGAACAATCGGACCACTCGCCGACGCGCTCCAGCGGTTGTAGTCGAAGTCCCCGCGCCGCGTGCCGTTGCGGTTGCCGAACCACGTATTGGCCATCCACTCCGGGCGCATCTTGGTGAAGGCGAAGCTGCCGCGCAGCTTGTTGGTGCCGGACCGCAAGCTGATGTTCACTACCCCGCCCGACGTCTGTCCCGCGCGGGCGTCGAACGAACTGGTCTCGATGCGCATCTCGCCAATCGCATCGGCGGGCGGGACATAGCCGGCGGCGATCTGCCCGGCGCCGCTGCGCGAGGTGTTCGAGACGCCGTCAAGTGTGATGTCGGTCGTGTTGGCGATGCTGCCGCTCATGCTGTAGCCTACAATGTGCGTGGGTTCATACGGGCGGTTCAGCAACGGGTCGCCCTCAAACGTGGTGCCGGGCGCGAGGCTGATCAACGCGTACGGGTTCCCGTGCGCCAGCGGCAGCTCGGTCACCTCCTGGTTACCCAGCAGCATGCCCATATTGCCGCCCGTCGCTTCCACAAGCGGCGCGGAATCCGTCACGTTAACGGTTTCCGTGACCGCGCCGAGCTCCAGCCGGATGTCGATCCGCAAGTTGTCGTTCACGCTCAGGATGATGCCGTCGCGCGTGAACTTCTTGAAGCCTTCGTGCTCGGCGGCAATTCGATAGTTGCCGGGGAGCAGCAGCGGCGCCACATAAGCTCCGCGTTCGTTGGTTTCCAGAACCGTCTCGACACCGGTATCCACGTTCGTAATCACCACGCGCGCCTTGGGGATACCCGCGTTTTGAAGGTCCATTACCATCCCGCCGATGGTGCCACGCGATTCCTGCGCGAATGCAGCCATGGCGAGCAACAGCAGCGCGGTCAAAAGCCGTATCATCACTAACCTCCCACCAGAAAGAACACACCATGGGTCTGCCGGAAAGAGACGCTTCCCCACTCGTGGAGATGCGGGGCCGGCGCTGACGCCGTGGCCTTCATCCCGGCGGATTCTCTCAAGGCAGACCCTTTCTATCCCATGAACAGCATATCACTCAAAGCCGCCAGGGAATCAGCCAAAAAGAAGGGCGTCCCCATGAGTGGGGAAGCCGCAAGCTGAAGCTCGCGCCACAACCCCGACACCCTCGTGGCGCAAGCACTCGTGCTTGCAGCGCCTCCACTCATGGAGGCGCAGGGCCCCGCCTGCCTGACCTTACGCCGCCCTGGAGCGTCAGAACTCGACGCGCAAGTTGAATTGGATCACACGGCTCAGACCGCGCTGAGTATTGACTGTGCCGAAATCCGCGCGAGTCGGGTCGGTCACCGGTCCGGCGAAGTTCGTGTGGTTGGTCGCGTTCAGCAAGTCCACGTCGAAGGTGGTGCGCAGCCGTTCGGTGATCCGGAACACGCGCTTGATCTTGACATCCCAATTGCGGATGCCGTCCTCACGGAGGCTGCTCAAGCGGGTGGGGAACACCCGAACGTGATAGGAACCCGGCTGCATCGCCGAGCGCCCCTCGAAGCCCACGAAGCCCTGCGGGACAGAGCCTGTTCCGGTGTAACGGATGGAACCATCGAACCATCGATGGATGTCCTTGCTGTGCATCTCGTCATGCTTGAACAGGTCTCCGATCTTGCTGAGATCGCCGTAAAAGAAGCGGTTGCCCCAGCCTGTGGGCGGACCGGCTTGGTACTGATAGACCCAACTGATCTGCCACCCTCCAACCAACCGTTGGATCGGGTGCTGGTTCACCCACCGGCGCCCCTTGCCAAAAGGCAGCTCCCAAATCGCGCTCCATACCGTGCGGTGCGGGCGGACCGCATCCTGCGGCCGGAAAGAGGGCTTGGGATCGAACTCGTTGGCGTAAAAGTCGGACTCGCTGCCTCTCGACCACGTGTACATCACCGCCGTCTGGAAGCCGCGCGTAAGGCGCCTCTCCAAGCGGAGTTGAATGTCGTGATAGATATTGATGCCGTAAACATCCATCAACGACACCCCCGGTCTTAAGCCGCTGAGCCCGTTCATGTTGGGGAAGGCGCGCAGCAATTGGTGCTTGCGGATTGTGCTGCCGGTGAAAAACCCCAGCGTGCTCAGGTAATTGTACAGTTTGGGATCGGACGTCCTCAGACCCGCCAGGTTGGCGATGTTAAAGGGGTTCGGCAGGCTGCGGTTCATCTCGTCATCCACCGCCTGATTGCGCGTCAACCCGTAGGCCCAGTATTGCGCCGGCAGGTAGCTCACGGTCTGGGTCACCGGGATCCGCGAGTAAGCGCCATTGTAGGCTCCCTCGAACATCATGTGGCTGCTGATCTCACGCTGGACGCCGACACGCCAGCGCTGCTGCCGGGCCGGCATGTAGTCGCGCGGCACAAAAGTCCAGTTGCGACCCTGACGGATCATCGGCCCGAGGCTGCTCCCGTACGGCGTGTTGAACCGTGTGCCGTCGGCGCGCACCGGGAACGGGTCGTGCATCAGAGTCCGGGTGGCGGACAAGTTCCCGGCGGCGCCCACGCCGCAGCAGAAACTCAGGCCGCGGTCGGTGGTGATGACGGTGGAGGTACCTTGGCTGAACCCGTCCTGGCTCGGCCGGGTGTGGTTGCTGTTCAACGTATCGTAGTACCAGCCGTAGCCGATGCGCATCACGGTCTTGTCGTTGACTTGGTACACCATTCCAAGGCGCGGCAGGAACAGGTGATTGCCGTCGGTGTAAGTCTTGTCCGGCTGACCGAGGTAGCGCGTGCCTCCGAGCACTTTGAACTGGCTCGCCGGCAGCTCGGGCAAGGGGTTTCGAGCATAAGCCGCCTCGACAGCGTCGGCAAACGGAGGCCGGTAATTGAAATCAAAGCCTCCGGCGATCCCCCGGTTGAAGCGCTCGGTGATGCCGCCTTGGCGCTCGTAACGTAAGCCCAACTGGAGCTGAAGCCTGCGGCTCGCACGCCAGTCGTCCTGGAAGAAAATGCCGCGGTAGCGAGTACTCCAGATGGCCGTGTCGTTGGTGTCGATCGAGATGCCGGAGGGCAAGCCCATCATGAACGCCGCCCAGCTCAGTCCCAAGTCCGACGCCGTGGTGGTGTTGTCTGCTTGCCGCACATAGTTCTGGTTGAAGGTGAAGGCGCCCGAAGAGAGGCCGGGTCCCGCCGTTGTCGTGAGGTAGCGGCGTTCCTGCCATCCGTAACGGAACGAGTGCGATCCTCTCACGGTGGTCAGTTGAATCCGCGCCTCAGCCGTGGTGCCGCGGATCGTGATCGCTGGATAGCCGGCGCCAACTGTTTCGACGCCGTTGATTGTCACTCGCGGCAGCGTGTGCCACTGGTCCGCCTTGGCGTCCAAATAGGCCGGCAATCCAACGCTAGTGGGCTTGTACTTCGTCTGAGCGGGACGCTCGTTGCCCTCGTTGAACCGGGTCCAGCTTGCTCCCAAGTCCATGATGGTGCGGTTGGATAGCGTCCAGATGTAGCTGCCGCCGCCGCCCTTGTTGATCCGCACCAGACCGTTGCGGTGCAATCCCCGCTGCGTCTCGTACGTCCAGTCATACTCATCGGCCAGACGGTGATTCCAATACCAGCGCGCAAACAGGCGCTGCCGCTCGTTCACGTTGTAATCCCAGCGGTTCAACAGCGAATTGAACCGTTCATCCTTGGGCATATTCACCGCGTAATAGTTGTTGATGCCTTCCGGAGAAACCAAGCCGGGCACGTTGTTGGGCTGCGGGTAGACTTCCGAATAGAATTTGTAAACCGGGTTCAGCACCGGCACGCCCCGGTTGCCCGGGAAAGGCGTCCGTATAACCCGTCCGCCCTGCTCCCGCGCCGAACGCGGGTCGTAAACGGTGTATTTGACCGCGTCAATGGCCAGCAAATCCGAGAAGTCGCCCTGCCGCCAGGCCATCTTCGGCACCGTGCGGTTGATCGAACTCGTGGTTTCCGCCTTCTTCTGGTAGATTCCGTTGTACTGGAAGTAGAAGAAGAACTTGTCGCGGCCGTTATAGATCTTCGGGATGCGGAACGGCCCGCCGATGGAGCCGCCGAAGTTGTTCGACCGCCCGGGCGCTTGCTTGGGGTCGCTCGACTTCTTCTTGCCATCGCGGACATCGCGCTCCCAGAGCAGACGCGTGAAATGCGGCGTCGCATTCCAGCGCTGCTGCCAGTGCTGGTCGTAAAGCGAACCGCGGTAACTGTTGGTCCCTGCCCGGGTCAGCACGTTGACCACCGCGCCCGAGGTGTAGCCATAAGAGGCATCGATCGGCAGAGTCTCAAGCTTGAACTCCCCGACAGCTTCTGACGAAGGCACAAACCCGACGCGCCGACCCGTTCCGGTTACCGACATCCCGTCGATCGTGTACTCGTTGTTCCCTACGCCGCCCGCCGTGTTGAACGACGACGTACCGGCGTTGTCAAATGGACGCCGGTACTCCGGCTGCCCGGTCCAGTGCATGCCGGGGGCAAGAGTCGCCAAAGCAAACGGGTTCATGTCGGAGAACGGCAAATCTTGAATCTGCCGGCTTTCAATGACGCGCCCGCCTGACGCCGTGGTGGTGTCGAGCAACGGCGCTTGCGCGGTTACCTCCACGGTCTCGGCGATTTGTCCCACCTGCAGCGGGATCGTCAGGTTCACACGTCCCGCCACTTGGAGGACGATGCCGGTTTGCACGTACCGCTTGAATCCGGGCGCTTCGGCGGCCACCGTGTAAGGGCCCGGGTTCAGCAGGCTAATCTCGAAGTAGCCGGTTTCGTTCGTCGCGGTCCGGCTGCTTAGATTGGTTTCGGTATTGGTGACAACGACGGCTGCGTTGGGGATCACCGCTCCCTGCGGGTCCACGACGCGCCCGGTGATCGAACCGCGCGGGTCCTGAGCCAAGCCCAGTCCCGCCGCGACAATCATCGCGCAAAGAAAAGAGACTCCCTTGTGACGCATTAGGTTCACCCCTTGTTGTAGTCCGAGGACATACCCCGCAATCCAGACCGGTGCACCCGTCTCCCTATTCAACTCCCCGCCCGGCCTTTCCATCGCCGCCACGTCCCACCAGAGAACGATGTCCAACCTTACCACCCTTGGCCGGGCCTTTCTGTCCAAATCTGCGTGACGGTCCCCGTCCTCTGGCAATATATACCTGCGGATACCCCGGGTCAAGCCTGAGTTCAGGGTTTTAACATTGCCCCGGTTCCAGTACGGGAGGTCAGTAAGGCCTCACCGCGCGGCGTGCAGTTCGAGCGTGAATCGCCTTAAACAAAATGCGTCATAAGGCTTAATCCCAGAGAAAATCAGGTACATGGTCGTACCGCCGGGTTGGATCCACTTGGCGGGGAGCCGATACCCATGCGTCCCGCCGAGTCCCCAGTTGGCCGTATGGAACGCCGTCGTCCATGGTCCCCAAGGCTCCGGAGCGTCGTAAATGCCCCAGCCGCCCTGATGGTTATACCCTAAAGCCAGCAGATAGCGCTTGATATACGGGTTATACACCGCATCCACCCGTTCACAGTGGCCCCGGAAGGTAAAAACCGGCCCCCGTTGGGCGATGTCCTTGGTCCAAACCGGCTGCTGCGCGCCATCCAACCGGACGAAAAACTCCCATGCGCCCCGCTCGCGCAGACGGTCCTTGGGCGCGCGGGCGAGCACCAGGTAATCGTAGGACTCATACGCGCTCGGGCCATCTTGGGAATAAGTGTAGACAAACTCGTCCCTCGCGCCCTGATAGTTCTTGCCAAAGTTCAGAAACGCCGGCGAGCCGAAGCTCACATCGAACTTGAATCCCCACTGCCACGTCCGCCCGCGGTCGAGGGACCAAACCAGTTGCGAGTTGCCGGTGTTGCGCACCCACATGTAGAGCACGCCGTCCACCATCAGCATTCCGCTCGCCTTGGCGCCTGCCTTCCCTTCCCCGGTGCGCTCCCCGGTGGGCGAACGTACGTTCACCGCTTTGAAGGATTCCGGCGGGCCAATGATTTGAGCAAACCCAAGGCTGAGCTTCTTGTCGGTGCGCGGTTCAAAGCCCCAGCCGTCGCCGTACGCCGTGAACTGCGTGTCGTCATCCATCCAGGTGATAGGCCAGTTGTCGCTGTCGATAGCTTTCTGGACTATGCTGGACTCCGGGGCGAACTTGATTTCTTTGATCACCGGGCTCGGCGGATAAGGCGCGCTCAGATCCATCGCCGCCATCAGCGGCGCCATCAGATGCTGATAGACAGGCGTCCAAAACCCTTCTCTGCCCCCCTTTCCAGACAGCGAGCCGCCGTTTCGCACGGCGACCAGGTTCAGGCTCGGGATCACCAATAACACCTGATGCCCCGCCCCGGCGCCGGCGAAGGCATCCTTCGGAACGGAAGGCCAAACCCCGTCCGCGTTCACCCACCAGCACAACCCGGAAGCGGGCGCCGGGTGCCCGCCGCTCCGGTCCGGCAGCGGCGTGCCGGCGGGAGCGACCATCTGCCTCACCACGGGCGCTTTGAACAGCCGTCTGCCCTCCCAAACGCCGCCTTGCAGCATGAGTTGCCCCACTCTCGCCGCGGCGCGCGCGGTAAAGGACCCTCCGCCCCAGTTGGCGTACAGCTTGAGCCCGTCTCTTTCCCAAACCCGCCCGTAGCTGATCGACCATTGGCCGTCCGGGACGCCGATTGGCCTCATCACCCGGTCTCTCAACACGCTGAGAATGTCCGGCTGCGGTGCGCCCCGCAAGCTTGCCGTCACCGCGTATGCCAGCGCCGCCATACCGGTATTGCTGTAGTGATAGCGGGAGCCGGGCTCGAAAATCACCGGCGCGGAAGCGAGGGAAATCAGGAACGGATCCTCCTGCCGTTTCCAAAATGCCCCTTTCCATCCCGCCAGTTCGGCATGCGGTTTGCCGTCCTCTTCGGCGTCTTCGATTCCCGACGAATGAGTGGCCAAATGGCGGATGGTGATCTTCGAGCGTTGCGGGTCGTTCTTCCACGCCGGGATAAACTTCCAAGCCGGATCGTCAGCGCTTAAACGCCCGTCGTTCAAGGCGGCAAGAAGCGACATACCCCCCACGAGCGCCTTGGCGAGCGAAGCCGTGTAATGCGGCTTCTCCACGCCCGCATCCGGGGCGTACCACTCGTAGATAATCTTCCCGTGCCGCGCGACCAAGAAACACTTCGTGTTGCGGGCGGCCAGGTTTTCGGCCAAAGCTCGAAGGGCGTCGCTGCGGAAACCGGACTGCTCGGGCGCAGCGGAGTCCCACGGTACTTCCGCCGCCTTAAGAGGCGGGTTCCCAAGCCAAACGAGCAGGACGGGGGCAGCCCAGAAAGCAATCCGGAACTTCATTAAAATTAGAGCGAAACGGCGACCGGCGTTGAGCGGCTTTGCTAGGCGACAGGTGGCGGAATCCATGGTCGGCATAAACCTCATCGTAAACGATTACTGGAACTGCGGCAAGGAACGCCTGCCGATATAAAACAAGAACGGTTGTGGGAATCTTGGATAGACGTTACAATGTCAAACAGTAAACGTTTCCAAGATTGGAGGCGCCGTTTATGAAACTTGCCCGCGCTTGGGAGGAACCCGGTGTGGAGATCCCAGCCCCTTATCAGCGCCGGATCAAGGTCCTGTTTGCGCCCGACAAGGAGGGCGTCAACGAATTGACTTTTAGCCATGCGATCCTCCCGCCCGGAGGACGTACCGATTACCATCAGCACGACCGTCCGGAACTGATCTATGTGGTTCGCGGCGAGGGAATCTGCATCCACGACGGCGCAGAAACGCCCATCACGGAAGACGTCGCACTGTGGGTGCCCGCCGGCGAGCAGCATCAGATCATCAACACAGGTTACCAGCCATTGAAGCTCGCCACCGTTTTCGTTCCCGCGTATACAGCCGGTGAGAATTACAAACGCTGCTTGGACGCCGCCGGGAATGGAGGCAATGGGAATCCATGATCCCGCGCGAGAGGCTTGGCGTAGGTTCGTGGACGTTCCCTTGGGCGATCGGAGTCAGCGGGTATCCCCGCCCGGATTCTCCACTCACCCATGAGGCGCTGATCGACAAAGCCGCCCGGTTGGGCGCCGGCGTGGTTCAATTCGCTGACAATCTGCCGCTTCATGGGCTTTCGGACGCGAGAGTGGAGGCGTTAAGGGACGCTGCCCGCGCCGCCGGAATCGTGATCGAGGTGGGCACGCGAGGCGCCGAACCGGAGCACCTGCTGGAACACCTCCAGATTTGCCAGGCGGCCGGCAGCCGCCTCCTGCGCACCCTCACCCACACAGCCGTTTCGAAACCTGATTTGGCTCAGGTCCGCTCTTGGGTGAGCGAAGTCGCGCCCGCCTTCGAGAAAGCAGGCGTGGCGCTTGCTTTTGAAAACTACGAGCGCCATACCGTCCGCGAGTTGGCCAGCCTGATTGAATCGATTGGCAGCCCGCAAGTGGGGGTGTGCCTCGACCTTGTGAACTCCCTCGGAGCTCTGGAAGGTCCGCGGGAGGTGGTCGAGACCCTCGCGCCCTATGTCTTCAACCTGCACATGAAGGATTTTGAGATCTCGCGCGTCCCGTCGATGATGGGCTACATCGTGGAGGGGCGCCCGGCGGGGGAAGGACGCTTGAACGTCCCATGGGTCTTGGAGCAAGTGGCGCGCCACGGTCGCCAACCCACTGTGATCATTGAACTGTGGACTCCGTTTGAGGTGCCCCTCGCCAAAACCATCGCCAAAGAAGAAGAGTGGGCGCGCCGCAGCGTCGATTATTTGCTGAGCCGGCCCTGAGATTTCGTATCACTATTTTCACTTTTGTGATACTCTCAGGGAAGACCAGCGATGAAGCGGACTTTCTTCTCTCTTATGCTCCTGGCTGCCGCGCCGTTCGCGCGCGGCGCCGAGTTTCGCGTCCTGGACCCGATGCGCGCAGCGATTCCCAACGCCCGGTTGGAGGCTGGCTCTGTCTCCGCTGTCACCGGCGGGGACGGAGCAGCGCGGCTTACGCTTTCGCCGCCCGTGACCGTGCGTGTGACCGCGCCGGGCTTCGAACCGGCTGAAATTCGCGTGGACGCGCCGCCGACTCGGGAAATCACGGTTGTGCTCCGCCCGGCGATTCAACGGACGGCGGTGGAGGTAATCGTCCGCGACGAACCGGCGCCCGGGACTTCCGTCTCCACCGCGCTCGAAATCGAGAGAACCGGCGCGCGCACCGTCTTCGACGCAGTGGATCAGCTCGTGCCCGGAGCCTTCGTCACGCGCCGGGGAGTGATGGGCTACGGGATCGCCACCAACGGCGCCGGCGGCGTAACCATACGCGGCATCGGCGGACAGCCCAACACCGGGGTGCTGATCGTGGTCGATGGGCGCCCGGATATGCAGGGGTTGATGGGACACCCGCTGCCCGACTTCTATAGCTTGTCGGACGTGGGAACGATCAGCGTAATTGAGGGTCCGGCGTCGGTGCTTTACGGGACCAACGCTATGGGTGGAGTCATCGAAGTCAAGCCGAATCTTCCGCGCGCCGGACTTAGCAACCGTTACTCTTCGAGCCTCGGCAGCTTCCTGACGGGACAGCACCGGCTTGGCCACGCCATGCGTTGGGAGAAGTTTTACTATTCGACCACCGCGGGCGTTTCCCATACCGGCGGCGATCGCCCCTCTTCCGCCTTCCGCAATCAGGACGGCAGTCTCAACCTCGGCTACACCTTCTCCAACGCCTGGCGCGGCGGTTTGGAAGGGCGGTACGGACATTTCCACGTCGAGGACCCCGGACCGGTGACCGCGCCCCTCAACAACGCTTACGCGCGTGTGGGGCGCGGCGGCTACAGCGCGAGCCTGGACAATGTCTTCGGGCGCGCGTGGGGCTATGCGCGCCTGTTCCAAAGCTGGGGCAAGCACTATATCACCGACGGTTTCCGCTCCACCGATAACACTACCGGCTTCCGGCTCAGCGAGAACTTCATGCTCGCCCGCGAGGTCACCGCACAAGTGGGCGCGGACTATGTCCGCTACGGAGGGAAAGCCCGCAATGTCGTGCAACGGGTGAACTACGGCGAACACCATCAAAGCACGGCGGCGGGCTTCGGGCGGCTCCAATGGGCGCCCGGCGCGCGCCTCCGCATGCACGCCGGACTCCGTTACGACAGCAACTCCGTTTCCGGCGATATCGTAGTCCCTGAGGCGGGCTTAAGCTTCACGCCGCGCGACGGCTACACCCTGGCTTTCGCCATGGCGCGCGGTTTCCGCAATCCCACCATTCGAGAGCTGTACCTGTTCCCGGCGCCCAACCCCGCTCTTAAGCCGGAACGCCTGTGGAACTATCAGGCGTCGTTTCAGGGGCGACCCCACAAGAGCGTGCTGTTCTCCGTGACGGGATATTACGCCGACCTGTCCAACATGATCGTGACGCTCGGGCGGTTTCCGAATCTCCAACTTGCCAACGCCGGAGCCGCTCTGAACCGCGGCGTGGAAACAAGCGTGCGTTGGCGCCCCGCGCCGCGCCTGTCGCTTCAGTCCTCCTATGCTTACTTGCGGTCGACCCACCTTGCGCCGTTTGTTCCCCCGCACAAGTTCAACTATGGGGCGGAATTCGACGCCAAGCGCTTTTTCGTCCATTTCGGCGGCTCGGTGGTGAGCGAGCGCTGGGCAGACGCCGCCCGCACGCGCAAGTTGGGAGGCTATTCGCTTGGCATGCTGCGCGTCGTGGCGCCCGTGCGGCGGTCGATCAATGTCTTCGCCACGGTTGAAAATCTTTACAACCGCGCCTATCAAGTGGTGCCCAACTATCCCATGCCGGGCGTCACCTCGATGGGCGGCTTTTCGGTGACATTCTGATGTCTTCGCCGGCAACGCTGCGAGCCATGGTTTTGAGCGCCGCGATGGCGGCGCTCGGTCTTACTTTGCCGGTGGCGTTCCACATGGTAGGGTTGGGAAGCCGCTTCCTGCCCATGCTGCTGCCGCTATTGCTCAACGGGTTTCTCGTCCCTCTGCCTTGGGCTGCGGCTACGGGCTTCCTCGTTCCGCTTCTATCTTCCATCGCCACCGGCATGCCGCCGATGTACCCTCCGGTGGCGGCGGCTATGGCGTGTGAGGGCGCGGTGCTCGGCTCCGTAGCGGCGCTGCTGTACCGGCGGGGGAAAGGCCCTTTGTGGCTCGCGCTTGTGGCGGCGATGGCGGCAGGCAGGGGCACTGCGCTCGCCGTCAGCTACCTGCTCGCCAAGCAGTTTGGCCTGCCACCCGCCTTCGCCTCTCTTGCTATGCTCGTGCAAGGCCTGCCCGGAGTGGCGCTTCAAATCGCGGTGGTGCCGGTTGTGGTTCGGGGGTTGCGCCGCCGGTCCGGGTTGTTGTCCCAATGAGCTGATGGATAAACGCGCCTATTTCAACCTGCTTGCGCCGCAGTGGAACGCCATGCCCTCGCCTCCCGGCGCGCCGGAAAAGATTCGCCGCTTTGTAGCCCGCGCCGTCGCCGGACATGCCCGCCGCGTATTGGACGCCGGCTGCGGCACGGGAATTCTGGTTCCGGCTTTGCTCGAAGCGCGCCCCGGGTTGGAGTTGGTGTGCGAGGTAGACTTTGCGGAGGAGATGCTCCGGCAGGCGCGCCTGCGCGTGGCTGACCCGCGGGTGACGGTGGTGGCTGCCGACATCTCCCGGCTGCCATTCCCGCCCGCCGCCTTCGATGCGGCGCTTTGCTTCGGATTGCTGCCGCACCTCCCCGACGCTGCATCCGCCTGCCGGGAATTGCTCGCCTGCCTGCGTCCGGGCGGCGCGTTGGGCGTGTGCCATCTCAGGGACAGCGCCGACCTGAACGCCTTCCATGCGCAATTGGGGGGTCCGGTATCGTCGGACCGGCTGCCTCCGGCGCCGGAGCTTGCGGCGCTCGTCGCTTCCTGTGGAGCCAAGCCGCTCGCCGTGGAGGAAGAACCCGGTTGGTATTTCGTGTTAGCCGTCCGCCCATGACCCGCCGCCTCCTGAAAATGGCTTTTCCCGTGGCGCTGTTCTGCGCCCTCATGGTTGTCCTGCAAGCCATCGCCGGGACCATCGATCCGTGGCTTCCGGTGAAGACCTTTCTGGCGTTCCTGTTTGGCTATTGCCTTTGTCTGAGTTTTCCGTGGCGGCGTCTCCCGCTCCTGTTGCGCCCGGGTTTAGCGCGGAGAAACGTCCCGATCTTGTTTTTACTCTTTATTCGCCATTTCACTGCCATTTTGGGAGAAGAAGCCGGTCGCCTGCTGCGAGCCCGGCGCCTCGCTGTGGCGCGGGAGCGCGGACCGCTTGGCTTCTTCTCCCTCCGCTGCGCCGTGGCGGCTCTGTTCCGGCGCACCTTGGCGCGCGCGGAACGCTTCTATGCGGCGCAATGGCTCAGGGGATCCGCCGGATGACGCCCGCAGTCGAGGTGCGCAATCTCAGCTTCTCCTACGAAAAAAGCCCGGCTCTGTCGGGCGTGACGTTCTCCATCGCGCCGGGCGAACGGGTGGGCATCGCGGGAGCTAACGGTTCGGGCAAGAGCACCCTGCTGTGGTGCCTGCTCGGGCTGCTTCCGGCGTCCGGCGAAATACGGATCTTCGGAGAGAAACTTGGGCGAAAGCCGCCCCGCAAGGCAGCGCTCGTGTTTCAAAACCCGGAAGATCAGCTCTTCATGCCCTCGCTTGCCGGCGACGCCGCTCTCACGCTGCTCAACCGCGGGGAAAGTGCGGAACGGGCGCGCGCGGCGGCGCTCGAAGCCCTGCGAGCTGTGGGCTTGGGTGACCTTGCCGAGCGGGAAGCTTCGCAACTGAGCCTTGGGCAGCGCAAGCGCGCCGCGATCGCCGTAGCGCTGGCGGCTGCGCCCGAACTCCTGATCCTCGACGAGCCCACGGCTGAACTCGACGGCAGGTCGGTTCGACAACTCTCCGCCTTACTGCCTTCGCTCGCCGGCACGCAGATCATCGCTACGCACCATCTGGAGTTCCTGCGCGCCGTCACCTCGCGAACCCTGGTGCTCGGCGCCGGGACCATTCTGGCGGACGGACCCACGCCCGAAATTCTCGCCGACCGCCCTTTGCTTGAGCGCGCAGGCTTGATCTAATAAGGGGCATGCAACGAATAGCTTTCCTGGCGCTCACTCCTCTGCTGTTTTCGGCGCAGCTTCCGCCGCCGGTGCAGGAGCCTTGGGTAGGGGTTCCGGAGGGATTCCGCAATCTGCCTATTGGCAAGTTCAAAGAGCCGCGCAGCCTCAAAGAGTGGCAAGCTTACCGGCGTGAGGTCAAGAGCATCGTCGTGCGTTGTCTCGGCGATCTGCCGCCCCGTCCGGCATCGCTCCGCCTCCGCACCGTCTCCACGGAAGACAAAGGCGATTACACGGTAGAGAAATTCGTTTTTCACAACGGCGTGGACAGCGAAGTCCCCGGCTACATCGCCATTCCCAAGAAACGCTCCGGAAGGTTGCCCGCAGTGCTCACCATGCACGGTCATAGCAGCAGCAAGGACGACATGTTCGGCTACCGCGAGAGTTCGCAATACGTCTCCGATTTGCTCGCGAAAAACGGCTACGTCGTCCTGGGCATCGACAACTACTTCAACGGCGAGCGCCGCGGCAAGGGACCGGCGGGGGAACTCGAAGTCATGGCCAAAGGGTCCGATCAGGAGATGTCGCTCTTCAAGCTCAACCTCTGGCTCGGGCGCACGCTTTGGGGCATGATGCTCCGCGATGAGCAGATCGCCCTGGACTACCTAAGCTCCCGCCCGGAGGTCGATCCGAACCGCATCGGCGCGCAGGGGATGAGCATGGGCAGCACCCGTTCCTGGTGGCTGGGAGCGATCGACGACCGGATTCGCGCTGTAGCCGGCGTCGCCTGTTTCACCCGCTATGAAGACATCATCGCCACCCGGAACCTGCGAGCGCACGGCATTTACTACTTCGTACCCGGAATCCTCAAGCACTTTGACAGTGAGGCGGTGATGGCGCTGCTGCCGCCGCGTCCATTCCTGGCGTTGACCGGGGACCGCGATGCCGGCTCGCCGCCCACCGGGATGAAGAAACTCGAAGAGATCCTCTCGCGCCTCTATGCGCTGCACGGCGCCGCGGCCAAGTTCCGGAGCGTCATTTATCCCGAAACCGGCCACGTCTACACGGACGACATGAAGCAGAAAATGCTGGCATGGTTCGACGAGCACCTCAAGCCTGCAACCAGCCGCTGAAATCGCTCACGGAAGCTCGCGCACGCGGATGTTCCGGAATTCAACCAGCGTGCTGTGCCCGAGCAGCCCGATGTGACCCGAGGTCCGGGCTAGCCCCGGATGCTTTTTCAACGTCGCCGGATCCTTGACGATGTCCAGATCGGCGTCCACCACGATTTCGCCGTTGATTCGCACCCGGATGCGCCGCCCTTGCGCAGTGATCTCCATTTCGTTCCATTCCCCGGCGGGCTTTTGGAACCGCGTCCGCGCCGGGATTACGTCATAAATCGAACCGGTGTGCTGCTCTGGCCGGAGGCGTCCTTTGTACTTCTCATGCTGGTCGTCCAGAATCTGGATTTCCATCCCTTGGTACGACGCTTGTCCATCAAGCGGCGCTCGAATTCCCACCCCGTTGTTTCCACCCGGCGAAAGCCGGTACTCCAACCGCAAGATGAAGTTGGCGTATTCCTTCTCGGTGAAAAGATTGCCGCCGCCATCGGCGGGGCAAACCAGAACGCCGTTTTCCACCACGTATCCCGGGCCCTTTTTGCCTCTCAGCACCCAACCGTTCAACGTCTTTCCGTCGAACAACGGGACGAACCCCGGTTCATCTGCGGCCATGGCAACCGCCGCCAACAGCCCGAACGCCCATGCGCATCGCCTCATGACGCCACCAATTCCTCCAGGAATTTCCTCGCCTTCCTCGCTTCCGCCACCAGCTTCGTCAGATCCGTGCGGTCCAGACATTCCACCACGAGAGGCCCGCCCCGGAACCCGCCTTTCCGCAAGCGCGCCAGCACCTCACGGAAGTTCACCTTGCCTGTCCCCGGGGTCAGCATCACTTCTCCCGGCGGGCGGAAGTCCTTCACGCACATTCCGGTCACGATGCCGGCTACCGAGGGGGCGTCATCCACCGGGTCGAGTTCGCCTTTCGTGTAGTAGAAGATGTTGCCGGGGTCGTACCACAGCGTGAAGTTCTTGTGCCCGACCGTCTCGATCAATTTCCGGCATTGCGGCCCCGTGGTGTTCGTGCCGCCGTGCGGTTTCACCGTCAGCATGACCTTCTTCGAAGCGGCGTAATCACAGCACTCGGCGACAGCTTTGTAATAGCGCTCGGTCAGATCGGGCTTCGACGTGCCGCCCAGCAACAGGTATGGACATCGGCAGGCGGCGCAGTTGTCGATGAGTTTCTTGAGCCCTTCGATGCCGGCTTCAAGCGATTTCGCCACCAGGAAATCTCCGCCCCATATGGAGATCGTCTGCATGCCGCGTTTGCGGACTTCCTCGCCGATGGCGGCGGCTTCCTCCACCGCTTGATTGACGTGGATCACCGTGCGTGGCTTACCGCTGTGCGACATCAGACCGGCGAACTTGTATCCCGCTTCCGCGATGGCGTCGAGGGCCGCGCGGTAGTCAACATGATCCCACGGACGCGTGAAACAGCCGATCTGCCATTGCGAAGCGGCACTGAGCGCCGCCGGTGCGGCAAGCGCGGCCAGGAGCCATTCCCGGCGGCTAAAATAGGTTCCGGTTCCGGACATACTGGTTCATACTATACACACTCCAAAGGATCCTAGCGGCCCGGCGATGAAACTTTCTTCATCACGTTCCAGAGGATAGCGGGTGTTATGCTGGAATCTCACCCTGTCGTGCTTCGAAGTTCTTCATGCGGCAACTGAACTACAACACTGCTAGCGGCATCCGGGTGACACGCACCGCGCTGCGTTCGCCCTACCGGCGGGGACTGCGGCGCCTGTTGCGTGAGCTGGACGATTACCGCGGCTTTTACCTCTCGTCCGGCTATGAGTATCCGGGGCGTTATTCCCGCTGGGACATCGCGAGCGTCCATCCGCCCCTCGAAATTGTGGGGCGCGGCCGGGAAATCGCTTTTCGATCCCTGAACGAGCGCGGCGAAAGGATCCTGCGCCTGCTCGAGCCGGTCATCGGACGCCATCCGCATTGGGAGTCCTTCGAAGCGGCGCCCGGCTTGCTTTCCGGACGACTCAAGCCGCTTCCGCCGCTCTTTCCGGAGGAACAGCGCAGCAAGCAGCCCTCCGCCTTCTCTATACTCCGCGCACTGATCGAAGAATTCCGCACGCCCAAAGATAACCGGCTGGGGCTGGTCGGAGCCTTCGGTTACGACCTGTTGTTTCAGTTCGACCCCATCCGGCTGCGGTTCCCCCGGGGCGACCAGAAGGACCTGCACCTGTTGTTTTGCGACGACATCTGGTTCATGGACCGCAAGAAGGAGATCGTCGAGCACTTCGAGTATGACTTCGAGCGCGGCGGGATCTCCACGGCGGGCTTGGACCGGAAGACGCAGCCCGTCCGGCGCGTAGTCTCCGCTCCCGGCGCCGAGATTGTTTCCGATCACACGCCGGAAGAATATATGGCGAATGTCGAGACCGTGCGCGAAGGCATGCGGCAGGGAAATTACTACGAAGTCGTCTTGCGCCAGACCTTCTCCGCGCCGTACTCGGCGAGCCCTTCGGAACTGTTCGAGCGGATCCAGAAACTCAGCCCCAGTCCTTACGAATTCTTCTTACAGTTCGGCGATGAGCAGCTCGTCGGAGCCTCGCCGGAAATGTTCGTGCGCGTGGAGGGCAACCGCGTCGAGACCTGCCCCATTTCCGGCACCGCGCGCCGCACGGGCGACCCGATGACCGACGCCGACGCCATCCGCGACTTGCTCGTGTCCGCCAAGGAAGAATCCGAACTCACCATGTGCACGGACGTCGACCGCAATGACAAGTCGCGGATTTGCGTGCCGGGCTCGGTCAAAGTGATCGGGCGCCGGCTGCTCGAATCCTACGCCGGCGTGTTTCACACCGTCGACCATGTGGAGGGGATTCTCGCCGAAGGCTTTGATTCTCTGGACGCCTTTCTGTCCCACATGTGGGCGGTGACCGTCATCGGCGCCCCTAAGAAAGCGGCGGCGCAGGCGATTGAAGACCTGGAGAAAAGCCCCCGCGGTTGGTATGGGGGCGCGGTGGGCATGATTTCCCTGAACGGGGACATCAACACCGGCATCACCATCCGCACGGTTCACCTCAAAGACGGGGTGGCGACCTACCCCGCCGGCGCGACCATTCTTTATGACTCTGTCGCGGAGGCGGAAGAGCGCGAGACCCGGATGAAAGCGACGGGGTTCTTCAAGGCGCTTTATCCGGAGCCCAAGAAAGCCCGCCGCGCCGCCGCACCTCCCGCTCCGCGCGTAGGCGAGGGCGTCCGGCTGCTGCTTGTAGACAATGACGATTGCTTCATCCACACGCTCGCCAATTACGCCCGGCAAACCGGCGCCGAAGTGATCACCTACCGGGCGGGTTTTCCGCTTGAGCTGCTCGACTCCACGCGCCCCGACTTGGTGCTGATCTCCCCCGGACCGGGGCGTCCCGAGGAGTTCGGGGTTCCGGCTCTCGTGCTCAACGCCGCTTCGCGCGGCTTGGCGGTGTTCGGCGTATGTCTCGGCTTGCAAGGCGTCGTGGAGGCGTTTGGCGGCCGTTTGGGCGTGCTAGGCTACCCGATGCACGGCAAACCGTCCGTGATCCGGCATTTCAACAAAGGGATTTTCGAGGGGCTGCCGCAGACGTTCAAGGTGGGCCGTTATCACTCTTTATTCGCCGTGCGGGAGAGCCTGCCGGATTGCCTGGAAGTGACCGCTGAAACCGAAGACGGGATCATCATGGGCGTCCGCCACCGTGAACTCCCGATCGAAGCCGTCCAATTCCACCCCGAATCGATGCTCACCTTAGAAGGCAACTGCGGCATGCAACTCATCGAAAACGTCGTCCGCCTCTACGGCCGCCGCAAGTGACGGCAGTTCTTGGGGAATTCTCGAGTTAGTGGGCAAGAGCGATCTCAACGTGCATCTTATAGTGCGCCTTCAAAGGGATCGTCTCCGCCACATCGGTTTCCACCACCACTTGGTAGGCGCCGGGAAATCCGCGGCGGCCTGTCTTTTGGAAACGGGCTTTTAAATCGTTCAAATGCTGCGGTGAAGTGAAGAACTCAATCGCTGCTTGGGTCCCGGCGGAACTGATTCCGGAAAACACTATGGTCCGCTTCAGCCCGGCCGCTGCCCCTTCACTGGGCAGGACCGTGACAAGCCCCCACGTGTGGGTCATCTTCCTGAGCGCGTCCCGGTCCGGCAGAAATAAGGCTTCCGGGGGCGTTTTCCGGCGATCGAGAATTGCATGCTCACCCGCGTCTTCATCGAATCCCACCGTCAACGGAGCCTTTTCTAACAAGCGTGCCGCCAGAGCGCTATATTCAGGCGTTCCAAACAGGACGAGATTGCGGTTGCGAAGGGCGGCGACCGAAGACAATAACCGTTCCGGAAGCAACTCGAAGGAAGCGCCGGCGCTGCCGCACAAGCGGCTGGCGAGAGCTACCCCGATGGCGTCTCCCCATAAGGGGGAGTTCTGGGTCAACAACATATAAAGCTTAAAATCCGGGTCAAGACGTCCGCGATAGTTCGAATAAGCTTCCTTCGGGGCTTCGTACAACCGAAGATACGTGGGCTGCCGCCCCTCGCGATATGGACGGATGAACATGTGGCCCGGCGTTGCCACGCACAGCGCCGCGTTGGACTGCGGATTCAGAATTGGCCCCCACGCCTCCCTGAGCACAGGATCCACCGGGTCCGGCTTCCGCACGAGGAGGAAAGCCGCCGCAGCGATGACCACAACCGCCGCCGCGAACGCGGCAGCCGCCTTCAGTCGCCACTGCTTCCTCGGAAAAGGCGGAGAGTCAGCCCATTCCGCCGCCTCTGTTGCAGGTGGGAACCCGCCCCCAACGACGGCAGGCAAGTTTGTATCCGCCGCTTGGTGACAATACCGCGGCACATAACTTCCCTTCGGCAGGACGATGCGGAATGGGTCAGAGGATCCCTCCCCTGCGTAGTACTCCTCCAGCTTCTTTCGCAAAGCGTAAGCCCGATTCCGGACGGAAGAGTCGTCATTCGGAGAGTAGTCCGGGCGGCGTCCCAGCGCCTCTACGGCTATCGAATACTCTGTAATGGTTTCCGCTTGCCCAGCCATCTCGGTTTCGCAAACGTAGCGCAAAAACCGCCTCAACTGCTCGGAGCGGGAGAAGGTTTCGCTTCGCAAGACCCGCTCCAAAGCGGTCCTTTTATCCTCACGGCTGGGTTCGATTTGCACCAACAACCTCTTGGTCTCCCCTACTCTGCCTACACTATCACCGCCTAGGCGTCCGATCAAACGTCACCAAACCGTTAAGAGACTTCCTCCGGGGCGAATCAGGTTCTACCATATCGGCATGACAACGCGTCTGCTCAGCCACTTGGGACTTGCTGTTATGTTCTTCGCCGCCGCATGGGGCCAAGACCCGCGCGGGGCGATCACCGGGACAGTGACGGACCCCGCCGGGGCGGTCATCGCGGGCGCAGCCGTGGCCATCGTCAACACCGAGACTCAGACGGTGATCCGGACCAGCACTAACGAGACCGGCTATTTCGAAGTTGGTCTTCTAAATCCCGGCGTCTATTCCATCGCCGTCGAGGTGCCGGGTTTTAAAAGGAGCGTGCGCACGGGGCTGGCGCTCAGCGTCGCCGGGAGGCTAAACGTCCCGATTCAGATGGAGGTTGGCCAAGTGGCCGAATCCATCGAGGTGACGGCCCAAGCGCCCGTGATTGACACCACCACCGCGTCGGGGGGCCGGATTATCGACAACAAACAGGTCACCGAGCTCCCATTCACCAACATGAACCCCTTCGCTCTCGCCACGCTGGCGGCAGGTATGCAGTGGACTGGCGAGCCACAGTCCCTGCGTCCGTTCGACCGCGGAGGGACCTCGGCGTTTAACACCATGGGGGGAATCGGCGGCAACGAGTACACCGTGGACGGAGCCCCCGTGACCGGTATCGACCGGACGGTCGGCTACATCCCTCCCTCCGAGGCGGTGAGCGAGTTTAAGCTTGAGACCACACCATTCGACGCCTCTTATGGGCATACCACTGGCGCGGTGGTGAACGTGATGACCAAAGCGGGAACGAACAGCTACCGCGGCTCGCTGTTCAACCAGCACTGGCAACAAAGATGGAACGCGACCCCCCATTTCACCCGCTTGGCTTTCGAACGCGATGTCCGCGAGGGGCGGCGGCGCCCTTCGGACCAACGGCAGGAACCGGGCAGGCAAAACAACTTCGGGGCGACTCTGGGAGGTCCCATGTGGTTTCCCAAGCTTTACAACGGGAAGAATAAATTCTTTTTCATGCTGTCTTACAACGGGGTGTACCAAAGCCAGTCCGAAACGCGGCAAGACGTGATATACAACACCACTCCGAAAGCGGCTTGGCGGCAGGGAGACTTTTCGGACTTGCTCGCGATTGACGCCGTGCGTTTTACGGTCTATGATCCTCGTTCGGCCCGGCGCGACGGGGCGCGAGTGGTGCGCACGCCATTTCCGGGAAACCGCGGCGTCCCGGTTCTGAACCCGGTCTACAAGTTTTACGAGCAGCTTTATCCCTTGCCGAACGACGTTCCCGGAGTTACCTCCCGGGAAGGATTCAATAACTACTACGCTGGTCAAACGGCCAACATATCGGTGTTCAACTCGGTCATTAACCGCTACGATTACAATCTTTCCGACTCCAAGAAGCTGTTCGCCCGCTGGCTGTGGAACAAGCGCACCGCCGACACCCGCGATTGGTTTTACGAGACGCGCCGCGGTTTGGGCACGGTGGACCTAAACCGCATCAACCACGGAGCCGGCGGGAATTACGTCTGGATCATCAGTGCATCGCATCTGTTAGACGCTAGCGTCAATTGGTACCGCTTCAGCGAGGGCAATCTGACGCCGGGGATGGTGAAAATCAAACCAACGGATGTCGGCTTGCCCAAGTATCTGGACGAGAAAGCGGGCGATCAGCACACATTGCCCAGAGTGGAGTTCGGCGGAATTACAAGCACGGGTCGCGTTTACGGGCAGATCGAGCGCCGGGGGGCCACAGGCGACGCTAAGATCCAGTTCACCTCGATCCGGGGAAAGCATACCATCCGGTATGGGTATAACGAAAGGCGCTATTGGTATACCCAGGCGGGCGCCGGCTACACTTCCGGCCGGTTCGTTTTCAATAACACTTACATGCGGGCCGCGGATAACACCACCACTGCTTCAAACCTCGGCTTGGACTGGGCTGCATTTATGATGGGGCTGCCTTCCACCATAACGCTCGACACGAACGACTCGGCGTACTGGTCCACCCGCTTCCGCGCTTTGTTTGTTCAAGACGAATGGCGCGTCCGGAGCCGTCTCAGAATCTCGGCCGGGCTCAGATACGAAAGGGAGGGCGGTATCACGGAGCGCTTCAACCGGGGCTTGGGGGGTGGATTCCTTTTTGGGGAGAAGCTGCCGTTCTCGGACTTAGCTGCCGCCGCCTACGCTTCAACCCCGATCCCACAGTTGGCCGCCAGCGAGTTTCGCCCCGTGGGCGGCGTGGAGTATCTGGGCGCCCGCAAGAGAACTTACACCGATGGAACCCACACCTTCATGCCGCGCTTGGGTGTTGTATATCAGCTTTCCGACAAGACCGTGCTCCGGGGCGGGTACGGCTGGTTTTATGACACTTTGAACGCCAACAACGTTCGTCCCAACCAATACGGGTTCTCTCAGCCCACCAACACAACGGTCAGTTCAGACCTCGGTCTTAGTTTCTGCTGTGGCGTGGGTAGCGCCGCCGGACTCTCGTCCTCTAAGACCCCGATGCACGACCCGTTCCCGGTCCGTCCTGACGGAGGACGTTTCCAAGAACCCTACCGGAACCAGTTGGGAGCCAGCGCGTTTGCCGGTCGAAGCTACAGTTTCATCCCGCGCAATTTCATTCCGGCTTGGCAGCAGAAGTGGCGGCTGGCATTGCAGAGGCAGATTCAGCGGGACCTAGCGATCGAAGTCTCTTATAACGGATCCTTCGCTCTCATGCCCGTGGATCAACGGGTGGACTTCCTGCCCTCCCAATATTGGGCCACCGGCAATGCGCGCAACCAAGCGGTCGACGACACATTGAACGCCAACGTGACCAATCCGTTTTACATCGAAAACTTCCGGGCGCTCGCCACCTCCGCCCCGCTCCTGTACCAGTACATGTCCACCACTGGGTTCTTCACCTCGCGAACCATCCGCCGCCACCAACTCCTGCGCGGCTACCCGCACATGACCGGGCTGACTGGTCTCCGCCCGGACGTCGATTTCAAAGATGCCCGGGGCGGAACCAAGTATCACGACATGCAGGTTCAACTCGAACGGCGGTTCGCCAAAGGATTTCAGACCGCGGTCTTATACACCCGCGCCTACAGCGAAGAACAAGACTACTACTGGAACGAGTTCGACCCGAAACCATCGTGGCGTCCCACGGACCAAGTACGCCCGCATCGCTTTGTCTGGACCACTATCGCAGAGCTTCCCCTGGGGAAAGGACGCCGGTGGGTTTCGAGACACCCCGTGCAGCACCTGGTCGGGGGCTGGCAGCTTAGCTGGATCTATCAAATTCAAAACGGGGCGCCGGCCAGTTGGGGCAACCGTTTCTTTTACGGGGACTTGTCTAAGATCAAGGATCTGTTTCGCCACAAAGAAGTCCACGCCGCGGACATCCACACGTGGTTCGATCCAAGCATCGCCTACCGGGGCGCCGGGCCGGTTCCGGCAGGTTTCACTGGATTCGAGGGCCGCAGCGCGATGCAGCCTGGATCCTACCATGTCCGGGTTTTCCCCACCCGTCTGAGCGAACTGCGCAACGACGGCATCAGAAACTGGGACGTGAAGATCCTACGGCGTTTCAAAATCGCTGAGACTTGGCGGGCAACGTTTTCTGTCGACTTGTTGAACGCCACCAACCATACTAACTTCGGGGGTCTCAATACAGACCCCACAAGCACGAACTTCGGCAAGGTTACGACGCAAGTCGGACAGCCGAGATTCATACAGCTCAACCTTCGAATCGACTTTTGATGGTTTAGAGCCCGAAAGCTCTAGTACTGGCTAAGGTCTTTTGGATTTGCCTGCGGGCGGCGGGGGGCGGCATACTGGTGAGTAAGGAAACTTACCTCGAATGCCCGAGATAGCGCAAGTTCTGGGAGACATTTTGTTCTATGGCCTATGCCTCGGGCTGGCCGTCTGGCTTTGGAACAATAGCGACGGCGGCGGCAAGCGTGCGCGCCTGCCTGTAGCCTAAATGCCGCGTTGCATCATCGCGGGCGGCGGTCTGGCTGGAATGGCCGCGGCCGCGGCGCTGGGCGAGGCCGGCTTTGAGGTTGAGCTTTTTGAGGCTCGCCCCTTCCTTGGCGGACGCGCCGCGTCGTACGAGTGCCCGATCGGCGGCGTCGTCGAAACCATCGATAATTGCCAGCACATTCTGCTGCGGTGCTGCGTCAACCTTCTGGACTTTTACCGCCGCTTGGGGGTCGAAGATTGCATCCGGTTCTACCGGGAATTCCACTTTCTCGAACCGGGAGGGCGGCGCTCCCGCTTGACGCCGGGTCTCCTGCCGCCGCCGGCGCACTTCGCGGGCAGCTTTCTCCGGCTCAAATTCCTGTCCCTAGGCGACAAGATCGCCATCGCACGCGCGCTGCGCGCCATGCTCCGCCCGTCCGGCGGCGCGGACCTCGACAGCCTCACTATGGCGCAGTGGCTGGCGTCTCAACGTCAGCCCCGCCGCGCGGTCGAGCGTTTCTGGCGCCCCATCCTCCTTAGCGCCGTCAACGAAGAGCTGGACCGCATGGCTGCCTCCCATGGCTTCCAAGTCTTTCGCCTTGGTTTCCTCGGTGGACCACAGTCGGCGGAAATGGGCGTGCCGGGCGTCGGTCTGAGCCAGCTTTACGCCGCCGAACGGTGGCGCGGAGTGCCCAATGTGCGCATCCGGACGGGCGTGAAAATCGACCGATTCCGCTTTGATGCGGAGCGGGCTGCGGCTGCAGCGGTGAGCGGAACTGACTTCGAAGCCGATTACTTCATCTCCGCGGTTCCGTTCCATCAACTTCCCGCCGTGGCGCCCGAAGTCCCTGTGGATTTAACCCCGTTTGAGCATTCACCCATCACCGGAATCCACCTTTGGTTTGACCGTCCGGTGACCGAGCTGCCCCACGCGGCGCTGCTCGACCGCACCATCCAATGGTTCTTCGACAAGCGCGAGGGGCAATATCTGCAACTCGTCGTCAGCGCCTCGCGAACGCTCACGGAGATGCCGCGCGGCGAAGTGATCGAGCTCGCGCTTACCGAACTGCGAGAGTTTCTCCCCGCCGCCCGCGAGGCGAAGGTCGAAAAGGCGCACGTGGTGAAGGAAATGCGGGCGACGTTTTCGGCCGCGCCGGGTTTGAGCCGCGCGCGCCCCGGTCCTCGCACGCGGTTTCCGAACTTTTTCCTCGCCGGTGATTGGACGGCGACCGGATGGCCCGCCACCATGGAAGGCGCCGTGCGAAGCGGCTACCTCGCCGCCGAAGCGGTGAGCGAAGCCGCGGGGCGTCCGGCGAAGTTCTTGAAACCCGGCATGACATAATTGAGGTATGGTGT
>FWPV01001649.1_pt1 | contig 60511 bp, 41 predicted proteins | sample 2228371 | NCBI WGS metagenome assembly FWPV01 (sample SAMEA103939776, study PRJEB20133) | metagenome
CGCCACGCAGCGGCGCAAGCGCCCTGCGTTCGACTTGCATGCATTAGGCACGCCGCCAGCGTTCGTCCTGAGCCAGGATCAAACTCTGCGTGGGATTGTGAAGCGCGCCTTCCGGCGCCCTCACCATCCGTTGTTGACGTAGGCTATGTAAACTGTCACTGTTCAGTTGTTCAGGTGCGGGCCCGAGGCCTGGCCGACAAAAAACCAGGCGGCGGGTTGCCCCTCCATCCTGGCGCCGTCTCCGGATTACCCGGCGCGGTTCGCTTGTCGGTCGTCGTATCCTCGGTTGTCTGGGTCTACCTCCGTAGGAGTGAGACCTTCAACTCCGGTAGTATAGCACGAACATCAAGGTTTGTCAAGAGGTTCGTCTACTTTTTCCAGAGTTGCGCCTCCGGGGCGCGGGGCCTGTCAGGCCCACAAAAAACCAGGCGGTGGGTTACCCCTCCATCCTGGCGCGACCTTCAGATTTCTCTGAAGAACTTTGCTTGTCGCTCCTGAGCGCTTCAGTTGTTTGTGTCTACCTCTACAAGAGTAAGACCCTTAACGCCCTATAGTATATGCACCCGTAGCCGGGTTGTCAAGGGCTTTTTTTGGGCGTACGCAGGGCTGTCGCAGCGTCGTTGGGGCCGGCCTCACACCCCACCGCCGGAGGCGGACGTTGCATAATCCTCCGGGCGAACGCCGTCTGGTCCACGCCGGGTGCGCCAGTGGGGAGGGTTTGGGAGGGCTGCGCGCTCCCACACGAACTCCTTGCTCATGGGGGTAGTGCGGGGCGTAGCCGCATGACCGCCTGATACGTCTCGCATCCCTCCCTCCCTGCCGGCGTTCCTCGTGGTATCCTACCAACGATGGCATACGAACACTTGCATGACCAGGCTATGGCCCCCATTAGCGTGTGGATTCTGGGCGATCAACTGTTGCGCGCGCACCCGGCCCTGATCAGCGCTGAGGCGGCTGTCGGGCGAGGCGGGGTGCGCGTGCTGCTGATCGAAAGCGCCGCGCGTCTGCACCAGCAGCCCTACCAGCGCAAGAAGCTGGTGCTGCTCCTCAGCGCGATGCGCCACTACGCCGCCACTCTGACGGCGATGGGCTATCAGGTGGATTATCGCCAGGCTCCCGATTTTCTCAGCGGCCTGCGCGCGCACTGCGCCGCGCATCGTCCGGCGCGCCTGCTGACTATGGCCGCCGCCGAGGAAGCCACGCGGCGCTTTCAGCAGGACACAGTTGGACCGGCCCCGGGCGTGCCGGTGGAGGTGCTGCCCAACACGCAGTTCCTGGTGGGTCAGTTCGATCCTTTCCCCCAGGCTCCACCCGAGCGGGTGATCATTATGGCCACCTTCTATAAGGCCATGCGCCGCCACTTCAACGTGCTGCTCGAGAGTGACGGCGCGCCAGTGGGCGGACGCTGGAGCTACGACGCCGAGAATCGCAAACCGTTGCCCCGCTCTGCTCAGCCGCCTCCGCCACCGCGCTTCGCGCCCGACCCCATCACACGCGCAGTGATGGACGAGGTGGAAGCCATGCCCAACGGCGTCGGCAGCGTCGAGGGCTTCGAACTGGCCGTCACCGCCGAAGATGCCGAACTGGCCCTGGAGCGCTTCATAAGTGAGCGGCTGCCCGACTTTGGCGCTTACGAGGACGCGATGAGCCGGCGTTCGGCGCTGCTCTACCACTCCGGTCTCTCCCCCTACCTCAACCTGGGCCTGCTTGACCCCCTGCGCCTCGTGCGCGCCGCCGAAGCCGCCTACGCCGCCGGTCGGGCGCCGCTCAACTCGGTGGAGGGCTTCGTGCGCCAGGTGCTCGGCTGGCGCGAGTACATCTACTGGCAGTACTGGCGGCGCCTGCCCATCCTGCGCAGCGCCAACCGCTGGGATGCCGCCCGGCCCCTTTCGGCCTGGTTCTGGACGGGCGCGACCGATATGGCCTGTCTGCGGCATGTTTTGCAGGGCGCGCTGAGTACCGGTTACACGCACCATATCGAGCGGTTGATGGTGCTCTGCAACTTCTGCCTGCTGGCAGGCATCGCGCCACAGGAGGTTAATACCTGGTTCCTGGCCGCCTATGTGGACGCCTACGAGTGGGTGATGCTGCCCAACGTGATCGGGATGGGTCTCAATGCCGACGACGGCGTGGCCACCAAGCCCTACATCGCCTCGGCCAACTACATCAACACGATGAGCGACTACTGTAGCGGATGTCGCTACAACCCGAAGCAGCGCACTGGCCCGGATGCCTGTCCGTTCAACCTGCTGTACTGGAACTTTCTGATCGAGCACGAAGCCAGGTTGCGGGCCAACCCGCGCCTCGGCCCTGCGGTGCTGGGGCTGGGGCGGCTCAGCGCCGAAGAACGGTCAACCATTCGCCGGGAGGCGGCGACATTCCTGGAGCGTGTATGCGGGGAGTAAAACAACAGCACCTGCCCGAGAAAATCTGCGCTGCCTGCGGCCGCCCCTTTCGCTGGCGCAAGAGCCTGGCCAGGACCTGGGAGGAGGTCAAATACTGCAGTGACGCCTGTCGGCGTTACCGGGGAAGCGGCGGCAAGCCGCCGCGGAGGAGGTAGCCTGTGCCTGGAGATATGCGCCGCGAATTCAGCGATCGCGAGGAACTGATCGCCTACCTGGCGGCGGAGTTTCCCGCCGCCGCCGCCGAGAGCGACGCGGTAAGCGCCACCACCGGCGGGCGGCGGGCAGCCGAGGCTCTCCTGGCCGCGATCCGTCCGGAGTCCTACGCGGCCACGCGCAACTTCCTCAGCGGCGCCGTCACCCGCCTTTCGGCCTACATTCGCCACGGGGCGCTGAGCCTGGCCGAGGTGCGCCGGGCTGCCCTGCGTGCCGTGGCGCGCCCCGAAGAGGCGGCAAAGCTGATCAACGAACTGGCCTGGCGTGACTACTGGCAGCGTGTGTATGAAGAGATCGGGGAAGGGATCTGGGAAGATCGCGAACCCTACAAAACCGGCCTGAGCGCCGCCGACTACGCGCCGGACCTGCCCGCCGACATTGCGACCGGAACGACGGGCCTGGCCTGTATGGACGCCTTCAGCCACGACCTGGTGCGCACCGGCTACCTGCACAACCACGCGCGGATGTGGCTGGCGGCCTACATCGTCCACTGGCGGCGCAGCGCCTGGCAGGCCGGGGCGCGCTGGTTCCTCAGCCATCTGCTCGACGGCGACCCGGCCAGCAACAACCTCTCGTGGCAGTGGGTCGCCAGCACCTTCAGCCACAAGCCCTACATCTTCAACCGCGAGAACCTGGAGCGCTACAGCGACGGCATCTACTGCCGGGCGTGCCCGTTGCGCACCACCTGCCCCTTCGATCAGAGCTACGAGGCGTTGCAAGCAGCGTTGTTTCCCAACGCCCCGGCACCTGCGCCAGCCCCACGGAGGCGCCGATGAACCTCCAACGCCCGATCATCTGGGTTCACGGAGACTGCCTGAGTCCCCGACATCCGGCACTCATCGGCTACCCGGAGGCGCCGGCGATCTTCGTCTGGGACGAGGACCTGCTCGCCGCGCTGCGGGTCAGCCTGAAGCGGATCGTCTTCATGTACGAGTGCCTGCTGGAGTTGCCGGTGACCATTCGCCGCGGCGATGTGGCCGCCGAGGTGCTGGCCTTTGCCGATGAGCACGGGGCCGACGGCATCCTTACCAGCGACAGCCCCAGCCCGCGCTTCCGGCGCATCCGCGGGCGGCTCGCAGCCGCGCTGCCGGTGCAGGTTATGCCGGTCGAAGCCTTTGTGCGCCCGACGCAGCGGCCGGATCTGACACGCTTCTCGCGCTACTGGCGAACAATTCAGGCCGAAGCCCTTTCCGATTCTTCCGAGAATGCGCTATAATTGTACCCGCAACCTTCTGAAGCATACACGCGGAGCAATGGCGTCTCAGTCAGGGGATCATCGTGTAGATTCTGGATTGCAGATTGTCGCGCGAAGCGTCCGGATGGGCTAGGACGCGACGCCGCTCGCGGAGTGTTCACGTGAGATTGGTCTCAGATACCCGGGCGACCGCGTCACACACCACGGGAATGAAAACAGGCCGGTCCGGCGCAGGTGAAACCCTCGCCAACCCGCTCCCCGGGCGGGGCGTGGGGAAGCCGGTTGCCCCGATCACGGAGGTGACCTGATGCATGGATATCCATCACGAGGAAACTTTTCTTAACCGCGACTATTGACACGTGTCCTAGAATAAGGGCGTTAGCTTGCTCTACGAATATGGTGCCGATGGTGTCACGTATCCTCCGCTCCCGGCAGCGGCCGGCGATGGCGCCATCGCCGGATACAGGAGCACAGGTGTGGAAACCGGCATGCAGATGGGCCGGTATCCTGGTGTGCGCGTACCCTGAAGCGGCATAATCTCGGGCTGCGAGCCTGGCAGTGAGCGCCGGGGCAGCTCGCGGCAAGTGGAAAGATACCCAACGCGCCTCACAATCCCATGGGGCGTTACCGGGGGGCGAGGAGGCCACACGGTGGCCGGGGCCCCCACGAGCAGCGCGAAGCAGCGTAGCGAAAGGAGTGACCATGCGTATCGGGATCCTCACCGGTGGCGGTGATGTGCCCGGCCTGAACCCCGCTATCAAGGCGGTGGTAAATCGGGCGTACGCCAATGGCTGGGAAGTCGTGGGCATCCGCCGAGGTTGGGCTGGCCTGCTCAACTACAACCCCGACGACCCGGAGGGCAGCGCGGAGTGGGTCGAACCGCTCACGCCCGCGAGCGTACGCACGATCGACCGCTATGGCGGCACCCATCTTCACACCTCCCGCACCAACCCGGCAAAGGTGAAGGAGTCGGCTATGCCCGCCTTCCTCAAGGGCCGCTTCGAATTCAAAGGTGAGAAGAAGGTTGCCGATGCCACCCCCCACGTCTTGCGGGTGCTCGAGCATCTGGGCATCGACACGCTGATCCCCATCGGGGGCGATGACACGCTCAGCTATGGGGTGCGTATGCACCAGGAGGGGGTGCGCGTGATCGCTATTCCGAAGACGATGGACAACGATGTCTTCGGAACCGACTACTGCATCGGCTTCAGCACCGCGGTGACGCGGAGCGTCGAGTTCATCAACGCGCTGCGGACGCCGGCGGGCAGCCACGAGCGCATCGCGGTGGTCGAACTCTTCGGGCGCAACTCGGGCGAAACCGCGCTGATCTCCGCCTACCTGGCCGATGTGGACCGGGCGCTGATCAGTGAGGTGCCCTTCGATGTCGAACGAGTGGCGAAGTTCCTGGTCGAGGATCGTAAGAACAACCCGAGCAACTATGCGGTGCTGGTGGTTTCCGAGGGCGCGAGCATGATCGGCGGCCAGGTGATCGAGTACGGCCAGGAAGACGCTTACGGCCACCGCAAACTCGGGGGTATCGGGCAGATCGTCGGCGAAGCGATCAAGCAGATCACCGGCATCGAGATCGTCAATCAGCAGCTCGCGTACCTGATGCGCGCCGGCGCGCCGGACTCGCTCGACCGCATGGTGGCGATCTCCTACGGCAACCTGGCCGTGCAACAGCTCGAGAAGGGCCACAACGGGGTGATGGTGGCGCTGCAGAACGGCGTGTACACCACCGTGCTGGTAGACACCTGCATCCAGGGCGTCAAGCGCGTGGATGTGCCCGAACTGTACGACACCGAGCAGTACAAGCCGCGTATCACCCACCTGGTCGGCAAACCGATGTTCCTGTACTAGGCAGAGAGGAGAACCGCTATGGCAAAGGTACGGTTGACCCGCGGGAAGTTCCAGGGCATCTCGGCGTGCGCTGATGAGCGCGGGGTCATCGCTGCCGCCGCGATGGATCAGCGGGGCTCGTTGAAGAAGGCTATCGCCAAGGCCCGCGGCGAGGGTGGGCAGGCGACCTTCGAGGATATGGTCGCGTTCAAGACGGCGGTCACCAAGATCCTCACCCGCCACGCGAGCGCCATTCTGATGGACCCGGAATACGGTCTGGAGGCGCTCAAGCATCGCGCGCCGGGCACGGGCGTGCTGATGGCGTATGAGAAGACCGGCTACGACGCCAGCGTGAAGGGCCGCCTGCCCGACCTGCTGGCGGAGTGGAGCGTGCGGCGGATCGTTGAGGCCGGGGCCGACGCGGTGAAGATCCTGCTCTACATCAATCCCTTCGACGACCCGAAGATCAACTCGATCAAGTACGCCTTTATCGAGCGCATCGGCGCGGAGTGCGCGGCGCTGGACATCCCCTTCTTCCTCGAGCCGCTGGCCTACGATGATGAGGTCGGCGACGAGAAGAGCTTTGCCTTCGCCAAGGTGAAGCCGAAGTACGTCACCGCCTACATGGAAGAGTTCTCCAAGCCGCGCTACGGCGTGGATGTGCTGAAGGTTGAGGTGCCGGTGAACATGAAGTTCGTCTCGGGCACGCGCGCCTTCACCGGCGAAGAGGCCTACACCCGGCAGGAGGCGATGCAGCTCTTCCGGGAGTCAGCCGCCGCGGCCACCAAGCCCTTCATCTACCTCAGCGCTGGCGTCACCGACGAGATCTTCCGCGAGACGCTCGAACTGGCTGCCGAAGCCGGCACCCCCTTCGCCGGCGTGCTCTGCGGCCGCGCCACCTGGCAGGATGGAATCCCCGTCTATGCCCAGGAGGGTGCCGAGGCGCTGGAGGCCTGGCTGAGCGACCGGGGGGTGCAGAACATCGAGGCCCTCAACCAGGTGCTTGCCAGGGGCGCGGTTCCCTGGTGGACGGTCTATGGCGGCAAGGAGAATATCGAGGTGATTGACCTGCCGAGTTGGCAGTACCCGGCCGGCCGTTGAGCGCCTCTCGCGGTTTGTTAACCCGGTTGTGAAGGGTAGTCTGCGGCGGGGAGGGCTGTGCCTTTCCCCGCCCCCCTCCCGTCACAGCGATTACTAGCATCGTGACAGACCACCAGCGACAAGCCGCGGCAGGGAGGGCTTGCCCTCCGTGCAACACCCACACCTAACCAACCCGAGTTTGATGTCATGCGTGTGAAAGGAGTTACCTGATATGGGCAAGGTCGCCATCCACGGCTTCGGGCGCATCGGGCGGTCGCTGCTTCGCGTCGCTCTTCAGCAGAACCTCTGGTCGCCGGTCTCGGTCTCGGATATTAAGGATCCCAAGACGCTTGCCGCACTCTTCGAGGTAGACACGAACTACGGGCGCTGGCACGAGCCGGTGTCGGCGAGTGAGTCGGGGATGACCATCGGCGGGCGCGAGGTGCTGTTCTTTAACTCGAAGAACGAACTGCCCGACTGGAAGGCCCTGGGCGTGGATCTGGTCATTGACTGCACCGGGCGCGCCACACGCCGCCCCGGCGCCCAGGCACACCTCGACCGCGGCGCGAAGCGGGTGCTCATCTCGGCGCCCAGCAAGTCGCGCGAGGATGCCGATGCCTTCCTCCTGCCGGGCATCAACCTGGAAAGCTTTGACCCCGACAAGCACCGCATCATCAGTATGGCCTCCTGCACCACCAACGCCCTGGCGCCCGTGGTCAAGGTGGTCCTGGAGAACTTCGGCATTAAGTACGGCCTCTTCTCGACCGTACACGCCTACACTAACACGCAGTCACTCACCGACCAGCCGATGGACGATCGGCGCGACTCCTGGGCCGCCACGGAGAATCTGATCCCCTCCTCCTCGGGCGCAGCGAAGGCGCTGGGCTTCATCTGGAGCGGCCTGAAGATCACCGGCAAGGCTTACCGCGTGCCCGTCAGCACCGGTTCGATTGTGGAACTGAACGTGCTCACCGAGAAGCCGGTGACGGTGGAGGCGGTGAACGACGCATTCCGCAAGGCCGCGAGTGAAGCGCCGCTCAAGGGTATCATGGACGTGCTGGAGGACGAGTGGGCCTCGTCGCGCATCGTTGGCGATCCGCACTCCTCGATTGTTGACCTGCCTCTGACCCAGATGCAGGGCGACCTGCTCTCCGTCGCGGCCTGGTACGATAACGAGTGGGGCTACGCCACCCGTCTGGCCGAAACGGCGGCAATGCTCAGCCAGCACTGAGGTGAAAATAGGGGAAACCGGGTTTCCCCTCGCCCCTGCCTGTGGGGGCTGGTCCTCACCCCCCCGGCCCCCCTCTCCCTTGCGGGAGAGGGGGGAGCGGGCGTCGGGACGCCCCGGGTGGGCGCCCCCTCTCTCTGAGCAGGAGCGGGGGAGCGGGCGTCAGGACGCCCCGGGTGGACGCCCCCTCTCTCTGAGCGGGAGCGGGGGAGCGGGCGTCGGGACGCCCCGGGTGGGCGCCCCCTCTCTCTGAGCAGGAGCGGGGGGGATTGGGCTTATGTTCTGTCCGCCCCTAAAACCCCTGGCAGGGGAGGGGGTAGATCATTCATCCCCAAAACAGATCCCCATATCGCGCGCCGTCAGGATGGTGTCACAGTCGAGGGGTACGGTTTTCATACGGCTGGTTGCCGTCTCCAGCGGCACATACTTCACCGTGGGCGGATCGAGCGCCACCATGATCCCCGACTGGCCCTCGGCGATGGCGCGAATCGCCGCGGCGCCGAAGCGCAGCGCCAGCAGGCGGTCGAAGGTGGTGGGCGAACCGCCGCGCAACAGGTGGCCCAGCACCACCAGTCGCGTCTCGCGCTCAGTAAGCTCCTCCAGCGCATGGGCGACCTTTTCGCCTACGCCGCCGAGACGATCGGCCCGGCCTGGCTCGCGGGCCACGACTGAGAAATCTCCGCCCTGAGGGCGAGCGCCCTCGGCGACGACGACGATAGAGAAGTAGCGCCCGGCCTCCTCGCGCTGGCGAATCTTCTCGGCGACCACTTCCAGGTTGTAGGGGATCTCGGGAATAAGGATCGCGTGGGCTGAGCCGGCAATCCCGGCGTGCAGGGCGATCCAGCCGGCGTAGCGCCCCATGACCTCCACCACCAGCACGCGCTGGTGGGCGTGGGCGGTAGCCGTGAGGCGATCCAGACATTCCGTGGCGAAGGCGACGGCCGTATCGAAGCCAAAGGTTGACACAGTGCCATCAAGGTCGTTGTCAATCGTCTTGGGCACGCCGATCACCCGCACACCCTTGCGGGCCAGCGCCGCCGCAATCTCCATCGAGCCGTCGCCACCGATAGAGATCAAGGCGTCGATCCCGTAGGCCGCCAGGCCGTTGACCAGTTCATCGGTGCGATCGCGCTCGTACACCGTGCCGTCAGGTCGCTGAGTCGGGTAGCGCATGGGATGCCCGCGGTTGGTTGTGCCAATGATCGTGCCGCCCAGACTGGTGATCCCGCGCACGCTATCCCGCGTGAGTGGTATCACCCCTCCCTGAGGATACTCCTTCGGCGACAGAATACCGGCGAAGCCATCACGGATCCCGTAACATTCCCAGCCTCGATGCAGCGCCGAGAGCACCGCGGCGCGGATCACGGCGTTGAGACCCGGGGCGTCACCGCCACCGGTGCTCAGCGCGATACGAAAGGGTGCGCTATGCGAGTGAGCCATCGTTCCTCTCTCCCCTCGATTCGAGCGCCTATCGGCGAGATGAACCTGCCCGGGATCGCGAGTGACCTGGCCATCTGATGACGCCGGATGGCGCGCCGGGGAGACATGGCCTTCCCGCTGTATTGCATCAGACAACGATGCGGCTGTGCCACACAACGCCAGGGTGAAAGCGAGGTATTCCTGAGGGCGTAGCCCTCCTGAACCCTGTCCTGAACAGGAAGATGGGGAGTCCGGGGGTTCCCCCTCTCCAACCAGGTCACACGAGCCGACAGGCGCTCACTCCTTCTGCCTCTTCGCCGGTGTAGCAGGAGTGCGCGGCTGTCACCGTTACTGTTGCGTATCGCGCTGTGACAGTCCATACACTCAGGCATGGTTCAGGCCCGGACGTTTTGCTTGACCGATGGGCGACGGCTCCACACGACCGGGCTGTGGAGGTGTGAAGCTGAACGCCGGGGGCCAAGCTCGTTTGAAACGCTTTACGCCGGTTCAGCGATGGTAATCAGGCGGTGGGTCATATCAACAGTGGCGCCGTTTACGATCACTTTATCGCCGATGCACGACACCAGGGTTACCTGCTCGCGGCCAGTGGGCAGGATGTACTCAACCTGATCGGGCGTTGCCCAGATTTGCCGGGTAACCACGTAGGTATGTGCGGCGCCGTTGGCGCTGTAGAGAATGAGTTGCGCGCCGATTGGCACCTCTTTCAGGCGCGCGAAGGGCGCGGGGATGTGGGGGGCGTTGCGGAAGCGCAGTACGTGGCCCCAGAGCACCACATTCTCACCCTGACCTGGAACCGCGCTCAGGTTGTACCAGCCAACATCGTGGTCTGGCACAACCGGCACGCCCTTACGGTCCAACCCAACGGACACAAGGATCCGGTCAAGCTCGATCACCGGGATGACGAGCCGCACCGGCGGCCCGCTGGCGGGCTGGATCGCAGGCGCAGGCGTGGCCGTCGCGGGCACACGTGTGGCCGTCGCGGGCACACGGGTGGCCGTCGTCGGCGTGCGGGTGGCCGTCGCTGGCACGCGGGTGGCCGTCGTCGGCGCAGGGGAGGCCATCATTGGCGTGGGGGCGGCCCTCACGGGGGCGGGAGTGGCCATCGGAGGCGTTGCCGTCACTGGCGCGGGGGAGGTAGCGGCGGAGCGGGTCAGGGCGGCCGGCGGAACCGGACCGCCACCGGCGAGCAGCGCCAGCAGGATCACAACAACAAGGCGCATAGCATCTGTGCTCCGGGAGTTGTTAATGGGCCGTAGATGTCAACGAGCGAGGGTTGGTTGGCAGCGCAACAACCTGCTACGATCACTATAACACATTCCCGGCACGGCGCGATTGCAATCCGCCGCACGAGATAGGCTATAATCTCCCAGGTTACACGCGCTTGAGAATCTGGTCCTCCACTCCACGCCTGCACTGAGTCGTGTGGAGGGGTGGTGGAGGTGTAGCACTGAGGGAGCCATGAAGCTCAAAGGACGCGTCGCCATCATTACCGGGGCCTCGAGCGGCGTCGGCTACGCTACTGCACGGCTGTTTGCGCGGGAAGGCGCGACAGTTGTTGCGGCCGCGCGTCGCCGCGAGCTGCTGGAGCACCTGATCGCCGAGATTGCCTACGAGGGTCACCAGGGGTTGAGCATTCCCGCCGATGTAACCGACTCAGGGCAGGTTCAACATCTTGTTGAGCAGACCATTGCGCTTCTTGGGCGGATCGATATTCTGATCAACTGCGCCGGGGGCGTGATGAAGATCTCACCAGTGGAGCAGTTCAGCGATGCCGAGTGGCGCGCGATCCTCGACACCAATCTGACCGGCGTCTTTTACGCGACGCGGGCAGTTGTGCCGTATATGAAGCGCCAGCACAGTGGGACGATCGTAAACCTCGGCTCGCGGGTGGGCAAAATGGGGATCGCCAACATCAGCCCCTTCAGCGCCGCGAAGTTTGCCCTGGCGGGCTTTTCGCAGTCGCTGGCTCAGGAATTGCGCCCTTATAACATCTTTGTGACGAATGTGGTTGCGGGTATGATCAACGCCGATCTGGCGCCCCTCAACCCCGATGAGTCACTGCGCCGGCGCCTGCTGACCACCGAAGACGTGGCCCAGGCGCTGCTCTGGGTCTGCACCCTGCCGCCCAGCCTGCGGGTGGACGAATTGCCGATCATGCCGCGCCACGTGGATCTGTGATCGGCGCAGCCCGGCCCGCGCGCGTCCTGGCCCACGGAGGGAAACGCGGCTTTCCCTGTGCTTACCTTAGCCGTCTATGCGGCTGCGCGGCACAACGACAAAATGAAAATGGTTTTTTCCTGGGAGGGCGTAGGCGCGGCACCGCCGCGCCTCTACGTCCAAACCCTCCCGCGCGCCGGTTGTTTCCTGGGAGGGCGTAGGCGCGGCACCGCCGCGCCTCTACGTCCAAACCCTCCCCGCGGGCGGGTTGCTTCCTGGGAGGGCCGCCCCCTCCCTGGCCCTCCCCCGCTGGGGGAGGGAAACGGGCGCCTCCCCGCAGGGAGGGGAGAATGGGGAAACCCGGTTTCCCCATGTCCCAACCGGTGTTGGGAGCGGCTGGCGCCCCCACAGGCAGGGGTATGGGGAAACCTGGTTTCCCCGTATGTTCACCTCAGATACCCAATGAGCGCCCGAGGGGACCAGTGGAAGTAACGATCATCGGCGAGTATGAAATCACCTGTAGCGCAGACCACGAGCCTGCCCTGGTGATCCACCACGTCGTGCGCGGCTATGACGCTGTGGTTCTTGACGCGGCAGCCGTAGCGACGCTCCGGGAGCTGCTCGCTGTTCAGCAGAAGCGCATTCGCCCCCTGGGCCAGTACCAGGCCGTCTTCGGGGCGGGAGGGGATATGACGGTGTATACGGTCGCGAATCAACGCGCCGTCTACCTCAACAGCGAGCAGACTGCGCGGCTCGCGGCGCTGCTGAGGGGTAAGGAGCCGAGGTAGCCAGCCGCAGAGCCTAGCCTATGTCGGACCAGTTTCGTCGCCGCTACCGCCGGTGGGGGGCGCACGCGCTCGCCTTCTGGGCATACGCTCTGCTGACCGTGGGCCTTACCTGGCCCGCTGCGGCCCACCTGACAACCCACGTTGCTGCAGGCGACGGCGGGCGCTTTGCCTACTCTGGCTTCAACGACGCAATCCAGTACACCTGGAGCTTCTGGTGGGTTCAGCGGGCGTTGACAGACGGGCAATCGCCTTTTGAGACAGCGTTGCTGTTCTACCCCGAAGGAGCGCCGCTTTACCGGCACGCCCTCATGCCGGCTATCACCCTTCTGCTGGCGCCGGTCACCGCCCTGGCCGGCCCGGTAGCAGCCTACAACCTCGGCGCCATGCTCGGCGTCGCATTCACCGGGTATGGGGTCTTCCTGCTCGCTGGCCAGTATGCACGCCACGACCTGAGCGCCTGGATCGCCGGAGCCCTGGTAGCTGCCTGTCCCTTCATGGCAATGAAGCTACAGGTCTCGCACCTCAACCTGCTCTATATGGGCTGGCTGGCGTTATTGCTGTTCGCGCTGGCGCGTTTCGACGCCGCGGGCGATCCGCGCTACGCGCTGCTGGGGTCCGTCAGTGTGGCCGGGGTGGTCTATACGGACTGGTACCTGACCCTGATCGCCGGATGCCTGCTGCTTACCTGGGTCGGCGTGAATCTGTGGCGTCCGGTGCGGCGCCCGAACCTGGTTCGCAGCTACGTGCTAGCGGGTCTCCTCGCGGTCCTGATGTCGGCGCCGCTGCTGCTGGGGCTCTGGACGACCAGCGCGCGCTTCCCGCCGTTCAGCGAGAGCCAGTGGATCTCGTGGGAGGTAGGAGTGCGCGGCTATTCGGCAGACGCTGCCGGTTTGTTCTTTCCCTCGCTGCTCCAACCCGCGTGGCGCGGCGCTGCCGAGGCGCTCACAGCGCCGCTGGTCGCCAGGGTGCCAGTGATCGAGGGGTGGTACATCGCCGCAGGCTGGACATTGCTCGGGCTGGCGTCTGTGGGGATCTGGCGATACGGGCGCGCGCAGTGGCGCTTGCTCGTTGTTGCCGCGGCTGGCTGGGCGCTCTCGCTGGGACCGGAGCTGCGGGTACTGGGCGTGGAGACCGGCATAGCGATGCCCTATGCGCTGATCCAGAGACTGCCCCTGCTCGAAACGGGTCGCCGTCCCAATCTTTTTGCGCTGACCTGCATCCTGATCGCCGCGGTCTTTGCCGCGCAAGGTCTGCGCTGGCTCCTTGAGCGGTCAGGACGCCGGGGCTGGTTCGTGCTCGCCGGGGTCGCGCTGGTGGCGAGCGTTGAACTCTGGCCGCCGCCACGCCAGCCGGCACGCATCGCGGCGCCTGCGCTCTACGCGACTATCGCCCGTCGGCCAGGGCCGGTGGTGGATGTGCCGGTAGGAGGCGACATCGAGGCGCGGACGCTGCTCCACCAGATGACCCATGGCCAGCCCATCCTGCGCGGCTACCTTTCACGCTCGCCCGACTACCCGACCCTGGACTATAACCCGCTGGTGCGGGCCCTGGCGCTGCTGGAGCCGCTTCCGACCCGGGATATCGTGGCGCTTGACGACGACGCACTGACGGCAATGCAGTGTTTCTACCGCTTCCGCCACGTGGTTGTCGAGCGGCCGCTGGTGAGAGCCGAAGCGTTCGCCTGGTTAGCGCCGCTCAGGGCACGGCTCCACGCTCCTGCGCCCTGGTACGACGATGGTCATTTCGTGGCCTACGAACTGCCCGTGCCCGCGCCGCCCTGCGCCGCCTTCAGTTTCCTCGGCGCGGGATGGCACGGGCGTGAAGATGCGGGTGAGCAGATCTGGCGCTGGATGGGTGGGCGCGCCGAACTCTGGGTCGTAAATCCCGCGGCTACCCCCGGCCCCGTCGTGCTCACCCTGCGCGCCGAAAGCTACGGCCCCGCCGACACGGCGACCGTCAATCCGCTCCGGGTCGCGCGCGCGGGACAAACCCTGGCGGTGGCGCCGATCGCCCGCGAGGCGCGCACCTATCAGCTTGCGCTCACCTTGCCGCCGGGGGCAAGCCGCCTCGACCTGATCCCCGCGCGCGTCGCCAGGGACGCTGGCGGGCGCGAGCTCAGCATCAGCGTTACTCAGATCCGGGTGCAGGCGCCGGAAGCGCAGGATACGCCGTGACCTGCACCAGCGCCTGAAGGGCCTGCACATCGCCAGGCGCGATGCGCCCGCCGCCAATGCTCAGCGCATCGGCGGTACCGCAGGCCACCCCGAGACGCAGGGCCTCGGGCAGAGCCAGGCCGCGGAGCAGGCCAGTCGCCAGCCCGGCCAGCAACGAGTCCCCGCTCCCCACACTACTCACAATCCGCACCTCCGGCGGACGGGCCCACCAGGCCCCGCTCGCATCGGCGGCCACACAACCCAGGGCGCCGAGGGTCACTGCCGCCAGTGTCACCCCCCGCGCCCGCACGAGTTGCAGCGCCGCCAGGGCGGCAGGCACATCCGTCACCGGGCGCCCCAGCACAGCACCCAGTTCGGACCCATTCACCTTCACGCCCCAGGGCCGGGTTGCCAGGGCCGCATCGAGCGCCGGCCCGCTCGTATCCACCAGCACGCGCAGGCCGAGGGCGGCCAGGTCGGCCAGCAATGCGCCCAGAGCAGCAGGCTCGACCCCACGGGGCAGGCTACCGGAAAGCACGGCCAGCGTAGCCCCCGATGCCGCTGCCAGCACATCACTGGCGAAGGCGCGCCAGTCGGCGGGAGTGAGGATCGGCCCGGACTCGTTCAGCGCGGTCGCATCGCCGGCTTCGCGGTCAACCACCAGCACACAGGTGCGCGTCTCGCCGGCCCGGTGGCGCGTCCAGCGGCCCGGCAACCCCTCGGCGGCGGCCAGGCAGGCCACTGCATCGCCGGTCAGCCCGCCAAGGGGCGCGCAGACCAGCGCCGGCTGGCCGAGGGTGTGGGTCGCGCGGGCCACATTGAGCCCCTTGCCCCCCGCGGCAACGATCACCTCGTCGGTGCGGAAGACGCCGCCGAGGCGCAGACTGCGAAACACCATCGTGCGATCCAGGGCGGGGTTCGGTGTGATGATCAGTATCACCAGGCGCCTCCTGATGTGAACATAGCCCGCCCGCGGGAGGGTGTGGGAGGGCGAAGCCCTTCAACGGGTTTCACCTGTTCTGGAATGGGCTTCCCGGGACACGAGGGAACATGGGCCAACGAATGGGAAACGAATAAACGAATGCGCAAGGTGTGCCCGACTCTGAGGTGAACAGAGCCCGCCCGCGGGAGGGTGTGGGCGTAGGGGCGTGGCGGCGCCGCGCCCCTACCCCCTCCCAGGAAACAACCCGCCAGCAGGGAGGGTTTGGGAGGGCATAGCCCTCCCAAGAACAATAATACTTTCATTCCGGTGTTGTGCGGCGCAGCCGCATGGACGACTGAGGTGAACATAGCCCGCCCGCGGGAGGGTGTGGGAGGGCCAAGCCCTCCCAAGAAAAACCTATGTTCATCGTGTCGTTGTGCGGCGCAGCCGCATGGACGGCTGAGGTGAACATACGGGGAAACCGGGTTTCCCCATCACCCTGCCTGTGGGGGGTGCGGCGCAGCCGCGACGCGCCGGATACAACCCCGAGGGATGGACGACCGAAGATCAAGCTATTCCTTAATCATTTCCTAAAAACGAAATAACACGGATTTTACCTCTGCCGATTATCATCGTCGCGTCCATTGTACTCGCGCACGATAAGTCATGGCCCTGCTGCCGGAGCGTTGCGTGCTGCTGGTCACGGGCCAGTGGCAATTGTGCGTGCATTCCTGATGGAGCAACGCAGACACTAGAAGGAGACCCAGGTCATGGGTGGTCACGACGAGAAGGACAAATGGATCGTTCGCTCTGAGGAGGGGATCGGCGACACCTTCGACACCATTCTGGAGCGTCGCCTGAGCCGCCGTGACGTGCTGAAGAGCGCCACCGTGGCCTCTTCGTTCGCGCTGATCGGTTCGGTCGCGCTCGGCGCCGAGACAGCGGCTGCGCAGCGCATCTCCACGCCTCAGTTCGCCCGGGTGGAGCCGACTTCGCCCGAGGTAGATGAAATCAAAGTTCCCGAGGGCTACTACGCCCGCACGCTGATCCGCTGGGGCGAGCCGCTATCGGCCAGCGCGCCAGTGCACAACGTGTGGGAGCAGACCCCGGAGGCCCAGAGCCAGCAATTCGGCTATAACTGCGATTTTGTGGGTTACTTCCCGCTGCCGCTCGGTTCCAACTCCTCAACGCGCGGACTGCTCACGGTGAACCACGAATACACCAACGAGGAGTTGATGTTCCCCAACTACGATCCGAAGAAGCCCACGCGCAACCAGGTAGACGTAGGTATTGCTGCGCATGGGATGTCGGTGGTGGAGATCCAGCGCGCCCCCGACGGCACCTGGAGCTACGTGCGCAACTCGCCCTTCAATCGCCGGCTCACCGGGGAGACGCCGATGCGCATCAGCGGCCCGGCCGCCGGCCATCCGCTGATGCAGACCAGCGAGGACCCCACCGGCACCGTCGTGCGCGGCACGCTCAACAACTGTGCCGGTGGCAAGACGCCCTGGGGCACCGTGCTGACCGCCGAGGAGAACTTCCACCAGTACTTCGGGAACCTCAGCAAGCTCGACCGGAACGACCCGCGCTACGCCATTCACCGCCGCTACGGCATGCCCGCCGAGCAGAGCGAGCGGGGGTGGGAGTTGTTCCACAGCCGCTTCGATGTGTCAAAGGAGCCGAATGAGGGCTTCCGCCACGGCTGGATGGTTGAGGTTGACCCCTACGACCCGAATATGACCCCGGTAAAGCGCACTGCCCTGGGTCGCTTCCGCCACGAAGCGGCAACCATCGGTATCGCTCCCGACGGTCGTGTTGTGGCCTATATGGGCGATGACGCCGTCTTTGAGTATGTCTACAAGTTCGTCAGCAAGGGCAGGTACAATCCCCGTGATCGGGCCGCCAACATGAACCTGCTCGATGAGGGCACTCTCTACGTGGCGCGCTTCAACGATGACGGCAGCGGCGAGTGGCTGCCCCTGGTCTTCGGCCAGGGTCCGCTAACGCCTCAGAACGGCTTCAACTCGCAGGCTGACGTGGTGATCAATGCCCGCCGCGCCGGCGACTTGCTGGGCGCCACCAAGATGGACCGCCCTGAGGACGTGGAGCCGAACCCGGTCAACAAGAAGATCTACGTGGTGCTGACCAACAATACGCGCCGGGGCACGGAGGGTCAGGCCGGCACTGATAAGGCCAATCCGCGCGCCAGGAACGAGTCGGGCCACATCATCGAAATCACCGAGACCAACAACGATTACGCCAGCACGACCTTCCGCTGGGAGATGTTCCTCGTCGCCGGCCTGCCCAGTGATCCGAGCACCTTCTTCGCTGGCTTCGACAAGAGCAAGGTCAGCCCCATCGCCACGCCCGACAACGTTACCTTCGACAACGCCGGCAACCTGTGGATCGCTACCGATGGCGCCGCCCGGGCGATTAAGTACAACGACGGCCTCTTTGCAGTGCCAGTGCAGGGACCGCAGCGCGGCAATGTGCAGCAGTTCTTCTCGACCGTCGCCGGCTCGGAGGTCTGTGGCCCCGAGTTTACGCCCGACAACCGAACGCTCTTCCTGGCGATTCAGCACCCGGGTGAAGGCGGCACCTTCGAGAAGCCGATCAGCACCTGGCCGGATCGGGTGGGCCTGCCGCGGCCGAGCGTGATTACCATTCAGGCGTTCGATAGTCGTCCCATCGGGAGTTAAGGAACTGATGTAAAAATAAGGGGAAACCGGGTTTCCCCATCCCCCTGCCTGTGGGGGGCGCCAGCCGCTCCCACCAGCGGTACGGGGAAACCGGGTTTCCCCATCCCCCTGCCTGTGGGGGCGCCAGCCGCCCCAACCAGCGGTACGGGGAAACCGGGTTTCCCCCATCTCCCTGCCTGTGGGGGCGCCAACCGCCCCCACCAGCGGTACGGGGAAACCGGGTTTCCCCAACCCCCTCCCTGACGGGAGGGTCTTATCGTTGTGCGGCGCAGCCGCATCATTTGGGGAAACGAGGTTTCCCCATACCCCCGCCCACAGAGTGGCAAGCCCTCCCGGTGGGGAGGGCTTGCATATGTTCGCAAGGGCTTCGCCCTCCTGAACCCTACCCCTCCGACAGGCATCCGGCGCAGCCCGGGCTGGCCTGTCTGTCCCTACGTCAGGACCGTACCAGAGGAAGATGGACTCGCTGGTTGAACAGCTCGGGCACAATCAGGGTGCGCAGCGGCTGATTGACGCCATCGCCGGCGACGAAGAGCGTAGTGCCCCGTCCCACGGGCAGGATCAGCAGCGGCGCGGGGATGATCGGCTCGCGCCCGGCTCGCCCGGTAAAGCGCAACCGGTACACCCCGCCATCAACGGTCAGCAAGGCTTCGGCGCCGAACGGCATCTCGGCCTGCCCTCCGAAAATAAAGTTGCGCTCATCGCGGAGGTCGAGTTGTCCGGCGACGCCGGCGGCGAAGGGCGCGGCGTGGAGCACGCGCAAGCGGGCGCTGAAGGGGGACGTCTCGGTGATGTCCGGGAGCAAGACGAGCCGCACCGGGGCGCCGTTGGCGCCGCCGATCGCCGCGAGGGTGTAGCCACGGGCGCGATCCAGTTCCACCTCCAGGCTGGCCAGTTCCGTGGGCGGCGTCCCCGGACGGTCGACGGCGAGGCGATAGCTGCCTTCTTCCAGGCGCAGTTCCTCGCTCAAGGTAAAGTAGGTCAGGTTCTCCAGCACCCGCGCACTGTCCACCCGAAGATGCACCGGCGCGGTTCCACCGGCGAAGGGCGCCAGATGCAACACGCGCACCCGCGCCGGTGCGCGCCGCTCACGCGGGATCTCAATCACTCGTAGCGGCTGACCGCCGGCCCCGCCGGCCACAAGCAGCACCATCTCCTCGCCTGCGGCAAAGACCCGGGGCGGCAGATCGAGGATCGGTGGAGCGGCGGGTTGCCCGGTCGGCACAATCTTCAGGTCAAACTCAACACCCGCAGCAATCGGCAGCGGACCACGCGCCTGGCCGAAGGCGATGTTCAGCAGGTCCGGCAAGGCCTGCCCGTTCTCAAACACCACATCCACCGTCGCGGCGGCGCCAGCGGCGAACGGCGCTGCGTGGATCACGCGCAGGCTTGCCGCACCGTTCGCGGGCGGGGCGGCGCTGTCGGTGAGCGTCAGCAGTTGCAGAGGAAAGCCACTGGCCCCGCCCGTGACCACCAGCGTATGATCCCTGGCGGCTTCCAGGGTGGCCGTTGCGGTCAGCAGCGGTGTCGCGCCAGCGAGTTGCTCCTGGGTCAGCGCACCGGCGAAGATCAGCACAGGGTAGGCGCCTGCGGGCAGTTCGCGGTACGGCAAGCGCGCGCCAAACTGCAATCCGCTGCCGATGACGGTATCAACCCCGCCGATGCGCAGCGCAACAGTGACCGGGGCGGCGCCGCCGAGAGGCGCGGCGTGCAGCACAGCGACACGGGCAGGGGCAACGGCCAGCGGCGCGGCGCGCCCGGCGGGAAGGGCGCCCGCCAGGATGGTCAAGGCGGCCAGACTTCCGATCAAGCGAATGAAACGGGGAAGGGGCATCAGGGCCATACGCTGCTCCTTTGCTGCAAGGTCGGCGCGGCGGGCAGGCGCAGCCAGGGCGTCCCGCCTCTGCCCATACCTGAGGGCATATTCCACGGCGCATGCTATGGTACGATCAGGAGCGCGTTCTGTCGAGTTTGGAGGGCAGGAAAACGAAGTTTTCGCATACCCCGGTTCAGGATAAGGCGTTGGGAGGGTATGGCCCTCCCGGGACACCCTGGAAGGGGTAATTGAGCAACCGGCTCTGCCCCGGGGTTTAAGGGCGAACAGAACGTATGAGCGCCGACGGGCGTTATGGTATTGGGATGCGCCCGCGGGAGGGTTTGGGAGGGCTGTGCCCTCCCAGGAATAATTATTTTCATTCCGGCGTTGTGCGGCGCAGCCGCATGGAGGACTGGAGAGGGGAGACCAGAGCCGTGCCCGGGGGTGCTCCAATGCGGTATAGGCGGCATTAGCCTGGATGGTACGTGTTCACATGTGGGGTAAAGCGTCAACCCGGATGCGCGGGCGTCCTGCCCGCAACGGCCTGGATGCGGGCAAGATGCCCGCGCTCCCAGGAGAAGTGTGAACACGTACCTCACAATCAGGCCATTCCCGGCCTCAGCGCACCGCAAACGGCAGGAAGACCCGCGTGAGCGTCAGATCCTCCAGCACCAGCAGATTGGGTTCCTGGTTCGTCACATCACCCACAGCAATGGCCGTAACCACCTGGCCATCGGCGAAGGTCAGCGGCGGCAGATTGAGAAGCGGTGTACCTGGCGTAAGCGCCGATACCAGACGCAGATTGAACGGCGTCAAAGCGGGCACCGTCAGGTAGCCGGCAACTTCGGCGTAATCAAGCCCGGTCACCAGCGGCGGGCCACCGGTCGTTGACACGATGTGTACTTGATTGGCCTCGACGGTGGGAGCAAACGGCGCGGCATGCACGATGCGCAGGCGCGCCTGGCCCAGCGGGGGCCGCGTCGGATCGTCGGTCAGCAGAAGCACAGCGATTGGATATGTCGTCGTGTTCCGACCAATCGCGACTGCGGTATAGTTGGCTTGCGGCAAAAACACCGCCAGTCCATCGAAGACCGGCGTACCAGTCGCCGAGGCGCCGGCAAAGATGCGCACCCGGTAGATCCCTGCGGAGACATTGCTGTAGGGTGTGATCAGACCGAAGGTCAGAGCGTTGGTCACCACCGTATCGTTGAGGGTCACGGTTGCCGTGGCAGGCCCGCTGGCAAAGGGCGCGGCATGCACCAGGCGCACCCGAGCGTTACGCAACTCAGCCGGTACGACCAGCGCCCGCACGGGCTGGTTCGTGCCGTCGCCAATGGCGAAGACCGACAACCGTTGCCCTGGCGCGAGGGTGAAGGCGTCCGGATCGATCAGCACCACATTAGTGCCGGCGAAACGCGCCTCGACATCAATCGGCGTGCCGCTGGGCAGAGTGAGGAACGGGGTAGCGTCGCGATACCGCACATTCGAGGCAATCGGCGCGCCCCCGGCATCAGGGACGACATCAACGGCTGTCGCCGGAAGGCCCCGCGCGAAGGGGGCGGCGTGGACCACGCGCACCTGCCCTTCAGCCGAACCGGGCGGCGTAGTCGTGGGCAAGCGATCCACCAGCGGCAGGAGTTCGAGCGGGAAATCATTGCTACCACCGACCGCCGCTACCGTGTAATCGGTGTTAGCTTCCACCGTCACAGCCGGCACATCGAGCGCCGGGGTCACACCGGTCGGGATGCTCGAGAATGAGCCGACGAAGATGCGTACCCGATACGTGCCCGGGGGCACGTTGAGGTAGGTAATGACATCGCCGAAGTCGAAGGAGTTATCAATCAGGAGGTCATCGAAGAAGACCGAAACCCTGGCGTTGCCCGCGGCGAAAGGCGCAGCGTGCACAAGGGCGACCCGGGCGGGAATGACCTGCTCGGGTTCGACTTCCTGCGCAAACAACGCTGTGGACCGGGTGACCGCGAACCAGGCGGTGGACAGAAGGATCGCCATCACCAGGGCGATCCGCACCAGCACGATCCGACGCATACAGAGGCTACTTTGCTTCCAAGTCGCGGCAGGGCTATACCATTTGAGATTTTAGATTTGAGATTTTAGATTGCTGCAGTGGTGATTGCGTGCGCGCTGGCCGTGGCGCGCCTGGCTGTGTTCCCTACTTACATGGCAGCTTAATAGGTAATACGTAGCTACGGCGCAAATGGATGTCTCACCAGATGCCCATGCGGCTGCGCCGCACACTACAAGCATGATTTTTGGGAGGGCTTGCCGCCCCCACAGGCAGGGGCGTGGGGAAACCCGGTTTCCCCATATGTTCACCTCAGGGCCGCGCGCGAGGAAAGGCGCAGCGGTACAGGGAACTGATATAATACGCGAAACGACATTGACTCCAAGGAGCTACGCGTGCGCCTGTTCACCCTCGTGCTGCTCATCGCCGCCGGGCTGCTCCTCGCCGCCTGCGGCGCCTATTCGCCCCCCTCGCCTACCCGCTCAGCAGTGGAGGAGATGCAGACCAGCGTCGCCCTGCAACCACGTGCCACACTTGCCCCCATCGGCCCAGAGAAGATCCCTACAGCGACGCCTCGCCCCGCGCTCCCTGATATCTCCGAGGCCCTGCAACTGCGCTCCGATGATCCACGCGCCCTCGGCGACCCCAACGCGCCGGTGCTGATCATCGAGTTCACCGACTACGAGTGCCCGTTCTGTCAGCAGTTCTTCCGCGACACGCGCCCGCAGATCATCGAGTCCTTCGTGCAGACCGGCGCGGTACGCTTCGTGGCGCGCGACTTTCCTCTGGCCGATATTCACCCCTCGGCGCCCCTGGCCGCCGCCGCCGGACAGTGCGCCGCTGACCAGGGGCAGTTCTGGCCGATGTACGAGCGCCTCTTTGCCACGCATCAGGAGGAGTGGGGCGGCGTGCCTAAACGCGACCGCGACGTGTTCATCGAGTTTGCCAGCGACCTGGGGCTCGACAGCGACGCTTTCTCCGCCTGCCTTGACGACCCGGCCACGCTGCAGCGCATCGAGCAGGAACAGGCGGCTGCGGCGCGCTTCGGCATCAACTCCACACCCAACTTCCTGGTCAATGGCCAGTTGCTGCGTGGAGCACTGCCCTTCCGGGTGTTTGAGGATCTGGTGCAGCAGGCGCTCCAGTAGGGGAAGCTACTGCCCGTACAACGAGTGCAGGGGAACCCGGGGTTCCCCTGCACCTGCTGGCGCAGGTGCTTGCGAGAGCTGCGCCCCCACCCCCTCCCCGTGCGGGGCGCGCCACACCGCCGGGCAGGGGGTGGGGGAACCGTCTCAGGGTCTCAAGCCTTCAGCTCACCGATGGGATAGAACACCGCCTCGGGGGTCACGGTGGCCTCAGGAGGGGGACCGGTATCGGTCCAGCCCTGGTTTTCGCGGGTCATCACCACTTCGGCAATGGCCATATCGTGGTCACACACGATCTGGCAGGCGAGACGGTACTGGCCAAACAGGTCGCGTTCGGTGAGCTTCTCGTACTCAGCCCGGGTCATCGTAGCCGGTTCGCCCTCCGCAAAAGCAACCCGGCAGGTTGTGCAACGGGCATAGCCACCACAGCGGTGTCCAATTTCCACACCTGCTTCCTCGATTGCCAGCACCAGACGCTTCCCGGCTGGCACCTCCAGGGTCTTCCCTGCCACGGTCAGGTTCGGCATAGGCGCAACTCCATCAGTGATGACTGGTACGTTTACTGTATTTTTACCGTAACACAAAGCCTGTAGCGCGTCAATGCGGCGCGCACAAGACACGGGCAGCCGACGCGGGGGCGTACCCGTGAAAGGACGCCAATAATCCGGCGGCCCGCGAATGGCTGAAGCCTAAATATTCGCGATTTAGAACTAGAAATGGGTCGTAGTTTTTGCTATAATGCAAAACAGGGTCAGCACTTGCGACAGAACTTTGCGGCTGCGCACCTGCACCGTGGCTGATGGCCGCTGTGGAAGCATACCGCGCTCACCGCGCTGTCAATCGGCATAGTTCCACGACCCGGACAGCACGGTCTGCCAGCGTCGCCGTGGCGACGCGCCCGGGAATGCTGCCAGGCAGATGCTGCTCGGCCTGAGGAGTGAGCCTTGTTACGGCAGCGGCGCCGTGCGAGTAAGTGGAAAGCAACCATCCCGCGGTGATAGAGGAGGGCGACCATGTCCAGCAGCGATAGCCCGAGCGAGCCCGGGTCGCGCACAATCGCCAGTGAACTGGAAACGTTTCTGAGCGATATTCAGCGCGAGCACGGGCTGAGTACCAACACGATCACATCGTACCGGTGTGATCTGCGCACGGCCGCAGCGGCGCTGACGATGCCGCTGGAAGCCATCGCGACCAGCGACATCAAGGCGTTTCTGGAGAGCCGGAACGAACAGCCGGGGACGACCAACCGGCGCATTGCCAGTCTGGGGCGCTTTTTCCGCTGGGCGCTGAGCCAGGGTTATGTGACGGGCAACCCGGTTGAACAGGTGGGCGCGCGCTACCACGCCGAGCATCGCCCGCAACCCATCGCCAGCGAAGCCGAACGCCGCGCGCTCGATGCAGCGATTAACGCCAGCCCGCAACCCTACCGGCTCATCTTCACCCTGCTGCGCGAGATCGGCGTCCGCACCGATGAGGTGTTGAACCTCAACGTTGGCGATGTGATCCTGGAGCCGGGACGCGAGGTGTTGCTGGTGCAGGACACGAAGAGCGGCACCAAGCGTATGGTGGTGTTGACGCCCGACGCCATGCCGCGCAGCCTGCGCGGTCTGCGGAGCTGGCTGCGCGAATTGGGGGACGATGTGTCACCCGATACGCCGCTATTCCAGTCTTCGCGGGGCAACCGGGCCTCGTACGATACCCTGCACCGCCGCTGGGTGCAGGTGTGCAAGCAGGCGCGACTGGTGGACGTGGTTGACGGCAAGGAGGTGCCGCGCTATACACTGCACCACTTGCGCCACACGGCCGCTGCCGAGTTGATCGCCTTTTACCCTGAGCAGGTGGTGCGGCGTATTCTCGGCCATCGCGACCCGCGCAGCACGCGCCGCTACGCCGAGATCGTGCGCAGCAACGGCTACAAGTCGAACAACACCGGCGCCGCGAACCAGGTTGGCCAGCGACGAGAGCAGCAGGCGTCGTAAACGCTCCAGAGCGAGTGCCGGACCGGGCGCCAGCCTGCTGACGCTACGGCCCGCGCACCCGCTGACGGCACAGAGGACCGCGTTCGTCGTACCCGCCGGCATATGGAGGCGCGCCGCTCGCCTCAGGCGCGCAACCAGGCCAGGAGTGTTGCCATTGTCGCGGCATAGCCGGGGCCGCGAAACATGTTATGGTTCGTTCCCGGCACCTCTTCGACTCGACCCCGACCGTCACGCAAGCGGGCGCGTAGCTCCTCCAGCACCGGGGCTGGAATGACACTGAATGCCGGCTCGCACACCAGCACGAGCAGCGGCACATCTGCGCGTTCCACCCGTTCCACCAGGCTCCACTCCTCCCGCGGCAGAAAGAAGCCTTCGACCTGGGCGCGCCGACACTGCTCCAGGGCGATACTCTTCCAATACACGTCACCCTCGTCCCAGGCGGGGTTGTTGGCGCGCACCTGCGGGCGCACGGCTTCAGCCGGCTCACCGACGCCGGCCAGAAACTCGGGCAGGCGCGCCGCGCCCCACTCCGGCGCGAGCGTCAGCGCCGGGTCCACCAGCGCCACCCGCGTCAGGGCGGCGCGGGCAGGGTGGGCGCCGGTTGCCAGAGCCAGAGCGGTGGCCCCGCCCCAGGAGTGGCCAATCAGCCGCACCCCGCGCAGCCCCAGGCGCTCGATCGCCTCGCCAGCCAGCCCGGCAATCGTGTCCAGGTCATGGGCCGGAGACACGTCACTCTCGCCGTGACCGGGCATGTCCAGGGCGATGGGGTGGAAGCCCGCCGCGCGTAGCGCCGGGGCCACGCGCCAGAAGGTGGCGGCGCTGCTGGTAATCCCATGCAACAGAACCACCGGCGGCCCGGAGCCACCCCAATCCAGATAACTCAGCCGAATGCCCCCGGCGGCGAGGTAGCCGCGCGTGGCGTCAAGCGCGTTGCTCATCATCTCCTCATTGCCCAACATCGTGGATCAGCCGCCATTTGTTTATGGGAGGGCGAGGCCCTCCCCAACCCTCCCGGTCGGGAGCGACTGCCACCCCCACCGGCAGGGGGATGAGGAAATCTGGTTTCCCCGTATGTTCACCTCAGCCGTCCATGCGGCTGCGCCGCTCAGGGAGGGGGTTGGGGAAACCCGGTTTCCCCATTTCCCAACCGCTGTTGGGAGCGGCTGCCACCCCCACCGGCAGGAGGATGGGGAAACCCGGTTTCCCCGTATTTTTCACCTCAGTGTAGCTGGAAACAATGAGGATTCGCGCGCATCAAGTCATCGGCGCTGCGAAAGCCCTGCAACACCAGGGGCGTCCCCAGGCTGCCCAGGGCCACAATCGGCCCGGTGATCATGAACGTATAGCGCCCGGTGCGCTTTGGATCGGGTAACGAACAGTAGCGCGCGAAACCTTCTTTGCCCAGTTCCGTTTCCACATATTCACGATCAGCGCCCAGCTTGAAGCCCTGGCCGAAACACTTGACCTGGAGTTGCCGCAGCACGATCTTATCAAAATCGTGGAGCGTCTGGGTGATGAACATCCAGCCCACGCCGTACTTGCCGGTCATGCGCACGCTCTGGGCCAGCAGGGCGCGGGTGCGCGCCCCATCGCCGGTCTCGGTGGCGTGCTCCCCGGCGAAGAGATGGGCCTCGTCGAGCACCACCAGCGCATTGGACTGCTGCCCGTGGTTGAAACTCCGGTGGATGACCTGGCGCAGCCGGGTCAGGATCTCGTTGAGCAGAAAGTAGGGTACTGCGTCGTGCGAACCCTCCTGGGCAAACGAGAGCACAACCACCTCGCGATCGGAGAGCACCCGCTGGATGAGCTGTGAGAGGGGCACGCGGCCCGTGTCGGTGCGGAAGGCCGACAACGCGCCGGCCCAGACCCGTTTGAGGCGGGCCTCATCGAGCTGGAAGCGCGCCAGCACGTCCTGAGCGCGCTGACCCTCGCCGGGGGTGGCACCGGGGCGACTGGCGTAGATCACATCGGCGAAGCGCGCCAGGTCGCGCACCAGGAGCGGCAGATCGGCGCCGCGCAGGTCGCGCACGGGTCGGCGCCGACCCTCGGCGTCGGTCAACTCGGCGATGAGGTTGGCCAGCCGTTCGCTGGCCTCGCGTTCCTTGCTGGCCCCCTTGAAACCCAGACTGTCGAAGAACCCGGCCCGCCGCAGCGTCTCGGTGAAGGCTTCAGGGCCTTCGAGGGCTACCTCGTCGGTGCTGACCACCCGTACGGCGCGACTGACGCGCAGGCTGCCAAGCAGGCGCTTGATGCTAAAATCAACCCGGTGGTCGCCGGCGGCGAAGCGATCGCGCCCGAACTCGCCCTGGGGGTCAAGCACGAGCAGGCCCATTTGCGGATTGCTGGCGAATCCGGCCAGGAGTTGCGCGGCGAGAATGGACTTGCCACTGCGGGTCTGGCCGAAGATGCCCATCATGACCGCTTCGCCGAATCCGCCGGCCTCGGTCGGCCCGAAGTGGCGCAGGGTGAGGGGCACGGGCAGGCCATCGCCGGGGGAGGTGCCGGCGTAGAAGATGCCCGGCTCGGTATCCACCAGCGCCTGGAGCGCCTCGGCAGTAGCGGGAAAGACGGGAGTGCCGCTGGGCGGCGGCGTGGAGAGGGTGGTGCGGCGTCGCACCCGCCCGTCGTCTTCGAGCAAAAACACGCCCAGGGCCGTCAACTGGGCGCTGGTCAGGTCGCTCTCGCCGGAGAGGGCCGGCAGGGCGCCCTGGTGCTTGATCACCGCGCGGATGATCGGGTCCTCATGCCAGCGGTTACGGGTGACAATGCCGCCAAGCTGGCAGAGCGCCCGTTTGCGGTAGGCTCTGCCGTTGAAGCGTTCCACCACCTCAAAGGTGACCCAGGCGTGGTCCAGCGCCCGGTCGCGGGCCGTTTCGAGGATATCTACGGTGAAGGTGGTGGTGCTATTGGGCGAGCCGATGATCGCAATTGGCTGCATGAACGTTTGTGTGGCACAAAAATACTAAACACCCGTTCTGATTATAGCAACCACTGGTGATATGTCAATCCAGGGGTTGTTAAGTGTATGCCACGTCGTTGGGGCACGCCCCAAACCCCGGTTTTCTAATGGCTTGGCAATCTGGTTGTGATGAATAGTTTGTTGCGGGGAGGGCTTCGCCCTCCCACGCCACCTCCGGTCGCATCCCTCACTATCAGTGTGGACGTCGCTCCAGCCCTGTTGTTACTCAAATCGGAGACTATCCCACTCCAGTTCGACATCGGCGATGCGGACCGTATCACCCTCCTGGAGACCGGCCTCGATCAGGGCCTGGCTGATGCCACTGGCCTCGAGCACGCGCTGGAGCCGGTCGAGCGCCTCGGGTTGGGCGAAGTTGGTCATCTTGATCAGCCGCTCAATCCGCACCCCGCGCACGCGCCAGGCGTTATCCTCGCGGGTAATGGTAAAGGCATTCTCGTCCACCGGCGGGAGGGGCCATGTGAGCGGCGGCTCTTTGGGATCGACCGGATCGCGCACCGGAACGGGCAGGGTGCGCAGCACGTCGGCGACGCGGCGCATCAGCGCATCAACGCCCTCGCCGGTCGCGGCGGCTATCGGGAAGAGATCCTCGGGCGCGACGGGCAGCTCGGCGCGCAGGCGCGGCAGGTTCTCGCGGGCCGCGGGCAGGTCCATTTTGTTCAGCGCCACGATCTGGGGGCGCTCAGCCAGGGCCGGCTGGTAGAGGCGCAGTTCGGCGTTGATGGCGTGGTAGTCGGCAACCGGGTCGCGGAAATCAACCCCTGCCGCATCAATGACGTGGATCAGCACACGAGTGCGCTCGATGTGGCGCAAAAAGTCGTAGCCCAGCCCGACGCCGGCATGGGCGCCCTCGATCAGGCCGGGGATGTCGGCGACGACGAAGCGATCGTGGACGCCGACCTCGACGATGCCCAGGTTGGGCTGGAGGGTGGTGAAGGGATAGTCGGCAATCTTCGGGCGCGCGGCGCTGACGACCGAGAGCAGGGTTGATTTGCCGGCGTTGGGAAAGCCGACCAGGCCCACATCGGCGAGCAGCTTCAACTCGAGCTGCAACTCCAGCTCCTGGCCAGGTTCGCCCAGTTCGGCGATGCGCGGCGCCTGGCGCGTTGGCGTGGCGAAGTGGACATTGCCCAGCCCGCCCTTGCCCCCGCGAGCGGCAAGCAACCGCTGCCCGGGGCGCGCCAGGTCAACTTCGTAGGTGACCCCATCGATGGTAGCGCGCACGACCGTGCCAGGGGGCACGCGGACTACCCGATCCTTGCCCTGGCGCCCGTGCATGTTGTTCTTTTGCCCGTGACCGCCGTCTTCGGCAACGAACGTACGCTCGTAGCGAAAGTGGAGCAGCGTGTTGAGGTTCGGATCGGCCAGCAGATACACGTGGCCCCCGCGCCCGCCATCGCCGCCGTTAGGGCCGCCGCGGGGCACGTACTTTTCGCGGCGGAAGGTAGCGGCGCCGTTGCCCCCCGCCCCTGAACGCACTACAATCGTCGCGCGGTCGTAGAAATCTTCAGCCATACAACGTGTTGAGTGGCTGCGCCACACACTGACAAGATGAAAACAGGTTTATGTTTGGGAGGACCGCGCCCTCCCAAACCTTCCCCACAGGGGGCGCAGCCCTCCCGGGAAACAACCCATGCTCATCTCGTCGTTATGCGGCGCAGCCGCATAGACGCCAGCACAAAAGAGGGGCGGAGGGTGATCCGCCCCTGAGGTTCAAGCTACGTTTCGGCGCCCGGCAGAAATCAGAGCGCTGTGCGCTACAGCTCCCGAGCGTGCAGCGTGAGGCGTGGCACGGCGGTGGTGCGTACAGGCTGCCCGGCAGCGATGGCGCCGGATGACAGCGACCCCTGCTGGCCGGAAGGAAGGAAGCACCCGGGATCCGATGGTTTCCCGGGTTCCCGGATAGCGCCGGGTGACAGCGACCCCTGCTGACCGGAAGTTCCGCGACGCGAGGCGCCGCCTACGCCTTGGTCTCGCCCTCGGCCTTTGGCTCAGCCTTGACCGCGGGCGTTTCATCGTCCTTAACCGCCTTCTTGAACTCGCGGATGCTGCTACCCAGCGCGCCGCCGATACCGGCCAGGCGCCCGGCGCCAAAAATGGCGATCACAATCACAAGAATGATCAGCAACTCACCCCAGCCGAGGCCGAACATATGCCTATCTCCTTCTATCTCGCCATACAGCGCGAGGGGGACGCGGATCAAGTCCTTTTCGTTCGGCTTTATTATACCCCAGGGAATGGTCGTGTCAAACCTTTGTCGTTTGGTGGGTGTCCGCATGTGGGGCCTCAGCCCTCTGCCCCCCTTCGGCTCCGCTCAGGGCAGGCCTCTCCCTGAGCGGGCTATGCATGGCCCACAAGTTGAGAGGGGAGTCGGGGGGTGAGGACAAAGCCGCCTGAGTTGCCCTCAACCGCTCCACGGGTCCGTAGGATTGCTGGCGCTCAGGGGTGGGCAGGTCCTCATCCCCGGCCTCCTTCGACAGGCTCGGGGCGGGCCGCTCCAGCTTCGCTGGAGAGCCTGCGCTGAGCCTGTCGAAGCGGGGAGAGCAGAGCCGCGCGCGGGGGGTTCCCATGTGGTATACGCCACGTTGGCGCGGATGTTCTGTCCGCCCTTAAATGCCAGTACGAGGGAGGGGAAAGCAGGTTTCCCCGCCCCCCTCTCGGAGGCCCTCACCTTCGTCCCCTCTCGCGCGCGGCTGGAGGCAGAACGAGCGCCATACGTCGTTCAGCGACTGCGTCGTACCCTGCTACCGGAGGCAAACGTGCGCGCGTTTCTTCCCGATCCGGGTTGGCAGCGCGCATTCGTGGTATGATACTGGCATGCTCGACGATTGCACCAGACTGGAGTTTCCCCCCAGTGGCATTGCCGAAGCGCCCCTGCGCTTGAGCCCCCAGGTGCTGCGCTGCACGGCAGCGGGTCCTGGCGGGCGCCCGCTGACGGTGTTGATTGACACCGGCACCGATCCCTCGGCGATTGACCTGGGACTGGCCCGGCGCCTGGGCCTGCGTATCGGCGATTTCGCCCTTGGCTCCGACGCTACCAGCGATGGTGTGCCGTTCACCGAAACGGTGCTGCCCTGGTTGCGCCTGGGGGATCTGTACCTGCGCGATCTCTACGCGCTGGCCGTGGATCTGCGCCAGGCGCCGTTCGAGGTGGATGTGGTGCTGGGCTACAATATTCTCAGCAACCTTTCCCTCAGTATTCACTACGCGGAGCGGCGCGTGCGCCTGTGCCACCCCGATCTGGAGCCGCCCGCCCCCGGCGAGATGGGCGCGGTTCTGCCTTTGCAGTTCTTTGATCATTTTCCGGCCCTGGCCGGCGCCAGCCTGCTGGCGCCGGGGAGCGATCACGCCACGTTGCAGCGGTGTCTGGAACTGCCATTGTTAACGATTGATACTGGCTCCAACGGCGCGCTTACCTTGAGCGCCGATCTGGCGGCCCGGGTGGGGCTGAGCCACGGTAGCGCCACCGCCGAGGGCCACGGCTTCGCCAGCGGTTGCGCCGTGCGGCGGGGCGTGGCCGCGGGGCTGCGCATCGGCCCGTTTGAGGTGCGCGACGTGGCCCTCGACGCCCCTGAGGGCGACCACGGCGACCTGTGTCGCGCCGAGCGCGCCAATCTTGGCAACGGTGTTCTGGCTCGCTTCGACCGGGTTACGCTCGATTACCGCCGCGCCCTGTGTGTGCTGGAGCCGGGCGCAGCCGGGCGAGCAGGCATTGCCATCCGGCAACGACAGGATCTGGTCGGGTCGTTGTAGCCCGCCGGAGATAGCCGCGCGGTTGCGCCGCATCCGATGGGTATGAACAGCGATCTTTCCGGGCGAGCCTGGCCCTCTCGAACCCGCCCGCCCATGGTCCATCCGCGTCTCAGGTTCAGGCGCTTCGCCTGGCTCATCGCCATGGCTGTGCTGGTAGCCATCCCGACACCGGGGCTGCCGCTGGCCGTCGCGCCTGTTGCGCCGCCCATCCGCACCCCCAACTGCCCTGCGGCTACTTACCCCGACACGGCGGCGCTGCTTGAGGCGCTCCCCGGGGCCGGCTATGCCTGCGCCGAAGACCTCGCCGCCGCCCTGCGCCCCCGCGCCGATCTGGCCCTCACCGACGCGCTGCTCGACATGGCCGCCCACGGCTCCCACGCCCGCGCGCGCCGCAATGCCCTGCGGGTCCTGGGGCGCTTTGCCGAGGCGCCGCGGGGCAGCCGGGCCCACGAGCTGGTGATGCGCGTCCGCGCCAGCGCCCTGCGCGCCACGCTTGCCGGTCTCCTCGCCGCCGAACGCGATGCGTCGGCGCTTGCCGACGCGATCTGGCTGCTTGACACCTGCTTCTACCCCGATTTCGGCGCCGGTCCGGCCCTGGAGCGGCTGGCCAGCGATACGATGCTCAGCCCCACCCTGCGCCACCGGGCCGCCCTGGCGCGCGCCCGCCTCGTCCACAGCCGTCCGGGCTTGCTCAGCGCCGCCGACCGGCGCTTCATTCTGACCGGGCTGCGCGCCGACGATCCCGGTGTGCGCGCCGCCGCCGCCACGGCTGTGGCGCATCTGCGCAACGCGCAACTCGACCCCGGGACCAGAGCCGAGCTAGATGCGGCCCTGGCCGCGGCGCGAAACGCCGAGCCACCCCTCAGCCTGGCCGCTGATGACCCGCTGCCCGCCGGCCCGGGATCAGGCGATAGCCAGCCCACGACCCTCACCGCCGCCGCCGCCATCGCCCGCGGGCAAGACCGCCTGGCCGGCGGCACGGCACACCTGGAGCGGCTGCGCGCCGACTACGAGGCCCTGGCCCTGCCCTACACCCACTCCGGCGGCGGCGTTCGCATCCGCTCCGGCCTTCCGGCGGCGCGCCTTGCGCCGCTCCTGGCCGAGATCGAACAGGCGCAGGGGAACTTTTTTTCCATCGTGGGATCGGCCTTGCGCGCGCCCATCCCCGGTGAAGAGGCCGCGGCGCTCACCGTGCTGATCTTCGCCCGTCAGGGCATCTACCGCGACTACCTGCGGGCCTTTACGGCCTTTGGCGTCGAGACCGACGGTGTGTACGACGAGAATACCGCCACGCTGTACACCTACGCCCGAACGGCGGAGCAGAGTGAGAATCGGCTGGAGGAGAGCCTGCGCCACGAGCTGAGCCACCATCTGGCGGGGCGGCACCTCTTCCCCGGCGCCTGGCACACGCCGGGCTACCACCGTGAACCGAAGGGCTGGGCCGACGAGGGTCTGGCCGAACTGCTCGCCGGCAGCGGCCCCGCCGGCCCCGCGCCGCGACGGGCGCAACTCCAGCGCCTGTGCGCCCGGACCACGCCCCCGGCGCTCGGTGAGCTACTGGCGCGTCGCGAGGGTTACGACCGCTTCGGACAGTTCGACTACGACGCCGCCTGGGCCCTCAGCTTCTACCTCTTCACCGAGCGGCCCGAGGGGCTACAGCGCCTCTATCGGGCCTATCGGGACGGCAGCTACCGCCTCGGCGACTGGCCGCGCCTGGCGGGGGCGCCCCTGGCAACAATCGAGCGCGAATGGCACGCGGCCATCGCGCGCTGGTGCGTGGGGCATGCGCCACCCGGGCGCCCTTGAAGCATCAACCACGCTGTGGGATAATCATGGCAAGCATGTATCTACCATTGGGAGCAACCTATGTCGGGCGACCTGCTCTCGCTGCTCGCGGCCCGCGCCGAAGCGGGCCGGCCCTTGCGCGTCGGGTTGATCGGCGCCGGGAAGTTCGGCACGATGTTCCTGGCGCAGGCCCGCCGCGTGCCCGGCCTGCACGTGCTGGGAGTGGCCGACCTGGCGCCTGAGCGCGCCCGGGGCGCGCTGCTGCGCGCCGGCTGGCCCGAGGCCCGCTTCGCCGCCGGGAGCCTCGCCGAGGCCCTGGCAACCGGCGGCACCCACGTGGGCGATGACGCGGCAGCGCTCATCGCTGCGGCGGGCCTGGATGTGATCGTTGAGGCCACCGGCGTGCCCGCCGCGGGGATCGCCCACTGCCTCCTGGCCATAGACTACCATCGCCATATTGTGATGGTCAACGTCGAAGCCGATGCCCTCGCCGGACCTATCCTGGCCCGCCGGGCCGCCCAGGCCGGGGTGGTCTACTCCCTGGCCTACGGCGATCAGCCCGCGCTGATCGCCGAACTGGTCGAGTGGGCCCGCATCTCCGGTTTCGAGGTGGTCTGCGCTGGCAAAGGTACGCGCTACCTGCCGGCGTACCACTACTCCACGCCCGAAACGGTCTGGGAGCATTACGGGCTGACGCCTGAGCAGGTGGCGCGGGGCGGCTTTAATCCCCAGATGTTTAACTCGTTCCTCGACGGCACCAAATCGGCGATTGAAATGGCTGCCGTTGCCAACGCCTGCGGACTCACCCCCCAGCCCGATGGGCTGCGCTTCCCTCCCTGCGGGGTAGACGACCTGCCCCACATCTGCCGCCCCGAGGCGGAGGGCGGGCGGCTGGCCCACGCCGGCACCGTCGAGGTCGTCAGCAGCCTGGAGCGCGATGGCCGCCCGGTGTACCGCGATCTGCGCTGGGGGGTCTATGTCACCGTGGTTGCTCCTGATGATTATGTCAAGCAATGTTTTGCCGAATACGGACTGGTGACCGATGCCAGCGGGCGCTACACGGCCCTCTATCGGCCCTACCACCTGATCGGTCTGGAGCTGGCGGTGAGCGTCCTCCGGGTGGGGTTGCGCGGCGAGGCCACCGGCTGCCCGGGCGCCTTTCGCGGTGATGTGGTGGCCGTGGCAAAGCGCGACCTGGCGGCCGGCGAGCGCCTCGACGGCGAAGGCGGATACACGGTCTACGGTCGGTTGTTCCCCGCGGCGACCTCGCTGGAGCGCGGCCTGCTGCCCATTGGCCTGGCCCACGAACTCACCCTGCGCCACCCTGTGCCCGCGGGCACGGCCCTGCGTTGGGAGGATGTGCACTACGAGCCGACCAACCCCACCGTGCGGATGCGGAAGCTGATGGAACGCACCTTTGGAGGAGCAGGATGAGCGCGCAGGTCAGCATGCTCGGCCTGGGACTGATGGGCCGCCCGATGGCTCAGACCCTGCTCCGCGCCGGTTACGCCGTGCGGGGCTGGAACCGTTCGCCGCTCGACCCGGCGCTCGTCGCGGGTCTGCCTCTGTGCGCGAGCCTGGCCGATGCAGCGGCTTCCGACATCTGCATCCTGATGCTCGCCGACTCGCCTGCCGTAGACGCCGTGCTGGAGGGGCTGGAGCCGCACCTGCGCCCCGGACGCCTGGTGGTGGATATGGGCAGCTCCGACCCGGCGCGTTCGGTGCTCCACGCCGCGCGCCTGGAGGCCCGTGGCATCGGCTGGGTGGACGCTCCGGTCTCCGGGGGCCCCGAGGGGGCTGCGACCGGCACGCTGGCGATTATGGCCGGCGGCGCCGAAGCGCACGTGGAATGCGCTCGCCCCGTGCTGGAGGCCCTGGGCCGCGTGGTCCACGTGGGCGGCCCCGGCGCCGGCCATAGCGCGAAGGTGATCAACCAGCTCATCGTCGGCCTGACCATCGAGGCCGTGGCCGAGGCCACTGTCCTGGCCGAGGCCATCGGGGTGGACCTGACGCGGCTGCGGCAGGCCCTTGCGGGCGGGTTCGCCGACTCACGCGTATTGCACATCCACGGCGCGCGGATGGCCTCGCGCAGCTACATTCCGGGCGGGCGAGTGACCACCCAGCTCAAGGACCTGCGCCTCGCCCGCGCCCTGGCCGACGCAGCGGGGGTGCGCCTGCCCCACCTCGACGACACCCTGGAACGCTACGAGCGTCTGGTGGCGCGTGGCGACGGCGCGCTCGACCACTCCGCGCTGCACAAACTCTTGCTGGAAGAACAGCGCCCTGCCGGTACAGTCACCGCCGCAGGAGCGCCAACGAGTGGAACCGAGGGGGCATGAAAAGCATTCAGATTGTCCAGATCGGCCTTGGCAGCGTTGGGCGGGAACTGGCGCGGCAGATCCTGGCCCGGCGCGAGGCCATTCTCCGCCGCTACGGCTTTTCGATTGACTACCTGGCAATTGCCGACAGCACCGGCATGTTCTTCTCCGGCGCGCCCCTGCCTCCAGAAACGGTGCTGACCATCCTGGAGTCCAAAGCTGCCGGGCGCACCCTGGCCGACCAGGGCGCGCCCCGGCGCGGCAGTCTGGGTGTGCTGCCGATCAGCGCCCAGGGTGTTGCCGTGGACGTCTCGGCGTATGCCGGCACGACGGTGATCCTGGCCGACGCGGTGCGCTTTGGCCACCGCGTTGTGACGGCCAATAAGCAGCCCCTCTGCGCGGCCTACCACGATTTCCGGACGCTGACCGAAAATGGCGCGACGCGCTACGAGGCTACGGTAGGCGCCGGCTTGCCGGTGATCGGCGCCCTCCAGGGCCTGCTCGACAGCGGCGATGAGGTGCTGCGCATTGAGGCCGTGATGAGCGGCACTCTGGGCTACCTCTGCACGGAACTGGAGGCCGGCAAGCTGCTCTCGGTCGCCCTGCGCGAGGCCCACGCCCTCGGCTACACCGAACCCGACCCCCGCGACGATCTGAGTGGCCTGGACGTGGCGCGCAAGGCGCTCATTCTGGGGCGCACCTGCGGCCAGCCCTGGACGATTGACCAGATCCCTCCGGAGCCGTGGTACCCGCCGGAGTTTGCCCATCTCGAACTGGACGAGTTCATGGCGCGCCTGGAAGAGCTTGATGCGCCAATGGCCGAACGGGTGGCTGCGGCGCGGGCCACGGGGGGCGCCTTGCGCTACGTGGCCAGCATCACGCCCGAGGGCGCCCGTGTCGGCTTCCAGATCGTGCCTGTCGACCATCCGCTCGCCGGCCTGCGCGGCCCCGACAATCTCTTCAGCTTCACCACCACGCGCTACGCCGAGCGCCCCCTGGTTATTCGCGGCCCCGGCGCCGGTGTTGCCGTCACTGCCGCCGCGGTGCTGGCGGATATCGTCGCCACGGGCAGGGAGATGCACGGGTGAGCCGGAAGCCCGAAGGTGAACAGAGGGGAAACCGGGTTTCCTCTCTGTTCACCTCAGCCGTCCATGAGGGCTGCGCCCTCCCAAACCCTCCCACCAGGGAGGGGGGTGGTTCGGCAAGCTCACCACAGGTGGGGAAACCGGGTTTCCCCACCCCCCAACCGCCGTTGGGGGCGCCTGGCATCCCGGTGAACCGGAGCGGAGGGAACCCCGGGTTCCCTATGTGCACGTTAGACGCGCATTCGCGGGGCGCACACCGCCGCGATGACCATGGGGTATCTCTAGGAGGGCCGCCCCCTCCCTGGCCCTCCCCCGCTGGGGGAGGGAACCGGACGCCTCCCCGCAGGGAGGGGATTGGGGAAACCTGGTTTCCCCGTATGTTCACCTCAGACTCCCATGCGGCTGCGCCGCACAACGCCAGAATGAAAATATTATTGTTCTTGGGAGGGCTTCGCCCTCCCAAACCCTCCCGCGGGGGGGCTATTTTCACCTCAGTTGGCGGGCGCGGCGCTGCGCTCATCGGCGCCGGAGCCGCCGCGACCGAACCAGCGACGCCACTCGCGATGCTCCCATATCACCAGCAACTGCGCGGCGTTGAAGATTGACGAGTAGGTGCCGCTGACCAGCCCGATCAGCATGATCAACACGAAGTTCTGGATCGTCTCGCCGCCGAAGAGCAGCAAGGCCGTGAGCGTAAAGAAGGTGGTCAACTGGGTATTGATCGAGCGCGGCAGGGTCTGCACAATGCTATGGTTGACGATATCATCGAATGTCTCGGCGGGATGACGATTGATCAGGTTTTCGCGGATGCGATCGAAGACAACGATAGTATCGTGTACCGAAAAGCTCAGGATGGTGAGCAGGGCGGTCAGGAACAGAGCGTCCACCTCAAAGCGCTGGTTGAAGGTGCTGAAGATCGCCGCGATGCCAAGGACGACGAGCACATCGTGGATCATCGCCAGGATGGCGCAGATCCCGTAGCGCACGGGATGGGGCGCCTTGCGGAAGGCCCAGGTCAGGTAGAGCAGAATGATCAGCGTGGCAACGACCACGGCAATGATCGCGCTGCGGGTGCTCTCCTGGCTAACTGTCGGGCCGACACTCTCCAGACGTTCGCGCGTCACCGCGCCAAACTCGGCCTGCAGGGCCGCCTCGACCGCGGCGGTCTCTTCGCGCGGACCGGTTTCGCTCAGCGGGCGGGTGCGCACAATCGCATCGGCCACCTGGCGGCCCTCCAGTTCGACCTGGCTCATGCGCACCTGGGCGTTTTCGAAGCCCTGAGCGGCGAATACCGCTGCTATGGCCTCGTCGCTGATCTCACCGGGAGCCTTATCGGCGAAACGCAACTCCCACAGCGAGCCACCACTAAAATCAATGCTCGGGCGCAGACCGAAGGCAAACTTCCCTGTGGTGACCAGGGGGTGCAGGAGCATGAAGTACATCCCCGGCAGGATCATCAGCAGGGAGAGGCCAAACCACCAGTAGCGCCGGGCGACAAGTTTTTCCATAACCGTCCTACACCACCCTGGGGCCGGCAGGCGGCGCCGCCAGCGACTCGCGGCGATCGATCCCGAAGAGCCAGGCGCGCTCCTCGCGGAACAGTGGCGCAGCCAGACGCAAGAAGGTGCGCGTAACCACGACCGCCGTAAAGAGGCTGACCAGCACACCCAGGCCCAGGGTCAGCGCGAAGCCCTGGATGATGCTCACCCCAAAATTGCTGCCGAAGACGAAGAGAACCGCGCAGGTGATCAGAGTCGAAACACTCGAATCGCGAATGGCCGGCCAGGACTCTTCGAAGCCCAGTTCCAGCGCGCTGCGAATGTCGCGGCCCCGCCGGTACTCCTCGCGGAGCCGGGCAAAGATGAGCACATTCGCGTCCACTGCCAGACCAATCGAGAGCACGAAGCCGGCAATGCCCGGCAGGGTCAGCGTAATAGGCACAAAGCGGTAGATCGCAAAGCTGATCAAGGTGTAGATGATCAGCGCCAGGGTCGCCAGCACTCCGGGAAAGCGGTAGAACAGGATCATGAACAGGGCCACAACGACCAGACCCATCGTGCCGGCAACAATACTGGCCTGGACCGACTCCTGGCCCAGAGTGGCAGTAATTGAGCGCGTGGTCTCGACCACCAGGGGCACAGGGAGCGCGCCATATTTCAACTGATTGAGGATCGAGTCGCGATCCTCCACGCTGTTGGTGGTGATCACGCCCGAGCCATCGGTCAGCGCGGCTTCGATGACCGGGCAACTGACAACCCGGTTGTCGAGCACGATACACATCGGCTGGCCGATGTTACTGGCGGTAAACTGCGCCAGGCGCGTAGCCGACTCGCCGCGGAAGGTGAACGACACGGCGGGCCGGCTGGTAACGCCGGTCTGAGAAATGGTCGGCTGGACCGATGCGGTGTCGAGGTCGGCGCCATCGGTGATGCTCGGAAAGATCGGGCCGAGGGTGGCAGGATCAACGGTTTCGGTCAGGCCCTCGGCGGCGCTCAACTGGGGCGGGTTGGGGCTGTTGCTGGTGCGAACGACCGTGCCGGGGGACAGGAACTGGCCTTGCGAGTCGATAAACTCGAGTCGTCCGGTGCCGCGCAGGGTATCAATGGCCTGCTCCGGATTCTCTACCCCGGGCAGTTCGACGATCAACCGGTCGTTGCCGGCGAGTTGCACCACCGTTTCGCCAACGCCGAGGGCATTGACACGCCGCTCGATCACGCGGCGGGCGGTTTCCATCTGGTCGGGGGTGGTCTCGGGGTCGGTCGAGCGGAGCAGAACCTGAATACCGCCCTGGAGGTCGAGACCGAGGCGGAAACTGACATCGCGACCGAGGAAAGTCTGGCCGGGCGCCAGATTGATCCAGAGAGCCAGGGCCGTCACGACCGCGATGAGAATGAGCGAGATGATTTCCCGGTTACGCACAGGGCACCTGATTTCTGCGATGCTGTGGCAAGAACCGCGGCATTATAGCGGCGCGCGCAGGGGCTGTCAACCGGCGCGTTATACCACCGGGCGCCTATCCGAAAAACCGCATCCTGAGCAGCGCGCCGCGCGTATCGAAGGGGCGGTTTTTCGGTATCCGCGTTACTCGGATAGGCTCTAAATACCTATCCGAAAAACCGCATCCTGAGTAGCGCGCCGCGCGTATCGAAGGGGCGGTTTTTCGGTATCCGCGTTACTCGGACAGGCTCTAAGTGGCGCATCCGGCAACAGGGAAACCCGGTTTCTCCAGGCTGCTCCCCAGCAGGAGGGTCTGGGAGAGGGGAACCATCCCGGGAACAATTATCCCCCCGCCTCCGCCCGAGACCGGGGACTACCGCTACTGTCCAGCCGCCCGCAGGGCCGCCTCGATAGCGCCAGGAAGACCGCGCATATCCACGATCTGGCCATTCACATTGAAGGTCGGCGTGGCATTCACCCCGGCGGCGAAGGCCGCCTCGGCAGCCGCGGTAACGGCCTGAGCCTGGGCGCCGCTGCTCATACAGGCGTCGAAGGCGGCGCGATCGAGACCCAACTGCCCGGCGTAGCCACTGAAGACATTCTGAACATTGTTCAGGGTCGCCCACTGCTGCTGGTTCAGGTAGAGCATATCGTGCATCTGCCAGAACTTGCCCTGCTCGCCCGCGCAGCGCCCGGCAGCGGCGGCAGCAACGGCGTGCTTGTGGCTATCGAGGGGCACCTCGTGGTACACGAACCTGACTTTGCCGGTCTCGATGTAATCGCGCAAGATGATCGGCGCCATGTTCCGATCGTAATAGGCGCAGGAGGGGCACTGGTAATCGGCGTATTCGGTCACGGTCACCGGAGCCTCGGGGCTGCCCTTGTACCAGAAGCCTTCGGCCGTCTGGCCCACCGGCACGGTTGGTGCAGCAATCGGCGGGGTAGCGCGGCTCCGCAACATGTAGGTGGCGAGAAAGGCTATGCCTATCAGCACAACGGCGCCAACCACGAGGTAGAAGGGGAGGAGAGGATTCTGCTTGCGCGCAGTGACTTTGCGCCCGCGCTGACTCGAGACGCTGCTCATTACGGTTTCTCCGCGTTGTTACGTGATCGGTACAATACGCTGCACGTGATCCATCGAGATGATAATGCTGGATGCGGCAAAAAAGTACAGAGTAACGATTTTTCCCCGCAACAAACCATCTGGTTTCAGGGTGAACCCGGGGAAACCTGGGTCTCCCACATGGGCTACGTTCGTCGAACCATGCCTCGATCCAGGAGGGTTGGCGAAGGTCGCGCCCTCCGAGACCCTTCCGGGTAGCCCTCAGGCATATTAACAAAGGCATTATAGTCAGTCGCGAGTCGGGCGTCAACACGAGTCTGGCGGGCCGTCCAGGGTGCGTGTTCACATGCGGGGTAGGGCATCACCCCGGGTGCGCGGGCGTCCCGCCCGCAATAGCCCGGATGCGCGCAAGATGCCCGCGCACCCGGGAGAAGTGTGAACACGTGCGTTCCGGATCCCCCTTGACAGCGATGCCGTGACTCAGCTAGACTCGCATCTCGATACTGAGGTGAAAATAACCCGCCAGCGGGAGGGTCTGGGAGGGCTGCGCCCTCCCAGAAACGAGCCCCCTGCGGGGAGGGTTTGGGAGGGCTACGCCCTCCCAGGAATAGTTATTTTCATGCCGGCGTTGTGCGGCGCAGCCGCATGGATGACTGAGGTGAACATACGGGGAAACCGGGTTTCCCCAACCCCCTCCCTGAGGTGAGGAGCCCGGTTCCCTCCCCCAGCGGGGGAGGGCCAGGGAGGGGGTAGCCCTCCTACGGTTGCGTGCTGGCGTTGTGGGCCTCGCGAATGGGGCCTGATGTGAACATATGGGGAACCCGGGGTTTCCTCCGCTCCTGTTCACCGGGATGCCAGGCGCCTCCAACGGCGGTTAGGGGATGGGGAAACCGGGTTTCCCCACGCCCCTCCCTGATGGCAGGGTCTGGGAGGGCTTCGCCTTCCCAGAAACAAGCCCCCAGCGGGCGCGGGTTGGTCCTCACCCCCTCCCCCTCTCCAGCGAAGCTGGAGAGCCTGCGCTGAGCCTGTCGAAGCGGGGAGACCAGAGCCGTGTGCGGGGGCGTTCCAAAACCCCACAATGTGAACCGGAGGTTCTGTGAAGCCAGTATCCCTTCGCCTGCTGGCGGGGCTCGCGCTGTTCCTGCTTGCCGCCTGCGCCGCGCCGGCAAACGTTCGCCCCACGGAGCGACCAGCCGGCGCCTCCGCAGCGCAGACGACCTCGGAACTCACCGTGGCGGCGGCTTCCGACCTGACCCTCGCCTTCCAGGAGCTTGGCGCGCTATTCGAGCAGCAAACCGGCACTCGAGTGATCTTCAACTTCGGCTCCACCGGCCAGCTTGCCCAGCAGATCGAGCGCGGCGCGCCATTCGATCTATTCTTCGCAGCCGATAAGCTGTTTATCGAGGACCTTAACGACAGAGGGCTGATGATCGCTGATACTATGACAATTTATGCTCAGGGCCATCTGGCGCTCTGGACCCGTCGCGACAGCCCGCGCCAGCCGGAGCGGATCGAGGACCTGAGCGACCCGGCCTTTGCGCGGATCGCAATCGCCAACCCCGAGCACGCGCCCTATGGCCGGGCAGCGAAGGAGGCGCTGGAGCGCTCCGGCGTCTGGGAGATCATCGAACCAAGGCTGGTCTACGGCGAGAATGTCGCCCAGGCGCTCACCCTGGCCGATACGGGCAATGTGGATGTGGCGATAGCGGCCCTGTCGCTCAGCATCCAGAGCAACGGTTCCTGGACGCTCGTTCCGGCGGAGTTGCACCCCGATCACCCCTTGATCCAGATGGCAGCGGCGATTACGGGCACGCTACACGAGGCTGCGGCCCGCCAGTTCATCGCCTTTGTCAACGGTCCCGACGGTCATGCTATTATGAAGAAATACGGGTTTGTGCTGCCCGGTGAGATCATCGAATGAACTGGCCGGCCTTCTGGCTCTCACTCCAGGTGACGACGATCGCGACGATCTGCATCACGGTCATTGGCCTGGCGCTTGCCCTGCTGCTGACCCGCGTCCGACTGCCGGGGCAGCTTGTGATCGAAACGATCCTCCTGCTGCCGCTGGTGCTCCCGCCAAGTGTGATTGGCTACTATCTGTTGCTGGCACTGGGCCGTGGAAGCCCCCTGGTGGAATGGTTCAACGTGCGCATCCTGTTTACCTGGCCGGCTGCTGTGGTCGCGGCGACGGTGGTCGGGCTGCCGTTGATGATCCAGAGCAGCCGGGCGGCGCTGGCGAATGTTGACCCGGTGCTGGAGAATGCGGCGCGCACTCTCGGATCAAGCGAGTGGCGGATCTTCTGGCAGATCACCCTGCCACTGGCCCGGCGCGGCATCCTGGCGGGGATGATACTCGGCAGCGCGCGGGCGCTCGGCGAGTTCGGCGCCACCCTGATGGTCACCGGCAACATCCCCGGGCGCACCCAGACCCTGCCGGTGGCGATCTACGATGCTGTTCAGGCCCAGCGCTACGCCGACGCCCACCTGATGGTGCTGGTAATGACCGGCCTGGCTTTTGCCGGCCTGCTCTGGGTGCGCTGGATCGAACCACCGCCGCAGCGCTATCGTCCCGAGGGTCGCTCCGAAGAGGGGGCGAGTGATGGGTGAGGGCAATCCGGTCCGCGCCCCGGCGCGGCGCTGTCAATACCCCTTCTCACCGGGTTTATACCAATTACCGTTGATGATGCCGCATTGCCTGAAGCGATTTCAGGCGTTGTGCTGCCCAGCGTGGCAATCCACAATCCAAAATCTAAAATCCAAAATGGTATTACGGGCGGACAGAACATCCGAGCCAATGTGGTGTGTACCGCATTGGAACGCCCCCGCGCGCGGCTCTGCCAGAGGTGAGGACCAACCAGCGCATCCCAACGCCATACCGCCCGTCGGCGCCCATATGTTTTGTCCGCCCAGGGACGAAACTGTACGTATTCACGTGTGGGGTAAGGCGTCCCGTCCGCAATGGCCTGGATGCGGGCAAGATACCCGCGCACCCGGGAGAAGTGTGAGCACGTATACGAAACCGTTTACGTAGCGCGCGGCAAAGCCGCGACGGCCTCCGAGGAGATACGCCATGGGCCCATACCTCCAGGTCGACATCGAAAAACGCCTCGGGCCGCTGACGCTCCAGATGCAGTTCAGTGTCGCAGCGGAGATCCTGGTGCTCTTCGGACCATCAGGGGCCGGAAAGACCCAGACGCTCCAGGCCATCGCCGGATTGATGCGCCCGGATCGGGGACGGATCGCCCTGGACGACACGCTCTTCTTCCAGCGCGAAGCGGGGCTGCGACCGGTTCATCTCCCGGCGCGTAAGCGCCGGGTCGGCTATGTTTTTCAACAGTACGCGCTCTTCCCCCACCTGACCGCGCTGGCAAACGTGGCCTTTCCGCTGGCCGGGCGGCATGACGCGCGCGACCGCGCCCTGGCGCTGCTGGAGCGGATGCGCCTCGGGCACCTGGCCCAGCGCATGCCCCACGAGCTGTCGGGTGGCCAGCAACAGCGTGTAGCCATCGCCCGCGCCCTGGCCGCCGAACCGCGCGTGCTGCTGTTCGACGAGGCCTTCGCCGCGCTGGACCGGCGCATCCGCGAGCGCCTCCACGCCGATCTGCGCGCCCTCCAGGCTGAGCAGCAGTTGATCGTCATCTACGTGACCCATAACCTCGATGATGCCTTTGCGGTGGGCCACCGGCTCGCGGTGGTGCGCGACGGGCGCGTCGAGCAGATCGGGCAACTCGACGATGTTTTCACCCGTCCGGCGAACCGGCGGGTGCTCGAGATCCTGGGCATACCCAATGCGATTGCCGCGCGGGTGGTCGAGGTCACGCCCGGGCAGACAGTGCTCGACTGGGATGGGCGACTGCTGACCGCGCCACCGCTGGATCTGCCGCCGGGCGCGGAGGTCACGGCCTACATCCGTCCCGAAGATATCCGCCTGGTCTACCCGGACCGCCCGTTGAACCGCATGCTTGGCCAGAACCTGATCGAGGGCCAGGTGATCGAGCGACGCCCGGGACGGCACCTCCACCACTTGCGGGTCGCCCTCAGCGACGGCCACCTGGTCGAGATAGCGCACCCGGCATCGTCCTACACCACCCTGCCGTTGCCACCCGGCACGCCGGTGCGACTGGTGCTGCGTAAGGAGAGCATCGTCGTGATCGCGCCCAGGGCCGCCACCCGGCAGCAGGAGGCGCCGATCTACGCGAGCGAGTCGCCAGACGGCGCGCCGGAGTGGGGAGGGTGATGGGGCAACCAGATCGCCCCCTCATACCAACTCTGCTTGATGGCATCGCATTGGACCAACTCCACAGCCCCACAACCCTACAACTCCGCAAAGCCTTCTGTGGAGGTGTGGAGCTGTGGAGCTGATCCGGAGAATGCGGTGGCTTCAGTTCCATCTGGTATCACATGCTGCCGGGTTTATGGGCGGACAGAACGTATGGGCGTCGCCGGGCGTGATGGCGTTGGGATGCGCTGGGTGATCCTCACCCCCGGCCCCCTTCGACAGGCTCAGGCTTCGCTCTGAGGCTCAGCCCGAAGGGGCGGGCGAAGCGGGGAGACTAGAGCCGCGCGCGGGGGCGTTCCAATGCAGTACACGCCACCCTGGCTCGGATGATCCGTCCGCCCTTGAAGCGGGAAGAGTCAGGGAAGGCTTTCGGGCACAGCGTCGGGTTGCCCCTCCCCCTTCCGGCGCGGGACCGGTCAGGGAGCACGGGGCACCCGAGTTTCTCCACTTGCAGATCAGGAACATTTCCCGCATCTCCCCGTCAGCGACTTTCTGTACCATGCCTTCTGGCAGAAGCCGGGTCGGTTTTGAACGGCTTCTGCTTGAGGGCGGGAAGCGCAGTTCCTCCACATCCCCGGGTTTCCGCCTGACGGTCAAAGGTGCGTAGAACCCGCTGTTCCCCACCCTCCTCCACCCGACCCCTCGTCAGGGCCGGGAGACCGGGACAACCTGGTTTCCTCCGGTCGTGTGGGCCTGCGCTCCAATCCGGTACGCACACCAGCCGGCGTGCACCGGAACGCCATTGCGGCAATCTGCAATCCGAAATGGTATGAACCAGGGGTGGGGCCTCTCTGACCAGTCATACCATTTTTGGTTTTAGATTTTGGATTGTGGATTGCCACACTGGGCAGCACAACGCCTGAAACCGCTTTAAGCAATGCGGCATCATCAACGGTAATTGGTATCAATCCACAATGAGGAGAAGGATGTCCAGACCAATGTTACGTCTTGCGTATATCCTGGGCTGCTGCCTGGGACTGATTGGTGGAATTGCGCCAGGCGCGGCTGCGCCGGTCCGACCATTTATGCCGGTGACGCTATCTGCGGAAGAGCATACTCGCGCCAACGCTGACCGGGCCGCGTCTCTCCCGACGCCGGCACAGGCCGCCAACCTGGTGCAGAACGGTGGCTTTGAACAACAGGGCGCAGGCTGGGAGGGCTGCGGCAATGTAGGCCTGGTGGATGCCCAGTCTGCCGGGGCTGTGGCTGTCTATGCCGGGCGCTACGCCGCCTTCATGGGCGCTGGCGCAGACGGCAGCGATTGCCCGCGCCTGCCGGACAACACGACTCCCCGGCAACTCCTGAGCCAGGAGCTGAGCATTCCCGCCAGCGCCGGGGCGGTCACCGTCTCATTCTGGTTCCGAGCCGAAGCAGGCACTGGCGTGGACGTGTTTCTGGCCCGCGGCCTGTACCAGTTCGATCCGGATCTGGGCGGGGTGAAGCTCGGGAGCTTTGCCACCGACCAGCCGCCGGGCTGGCAGCTCTACCGCACTGTGCTGACGGGCGATCAGCTTGAGCGGGTGCGCGGGCAGAGGGTACGGTTCTCGATTGTGATCCAGGGGAACACGGCAGTAGACCCCGATGCGGTGTTACTGATCGACGAGGTGCAGGTGCTCGCCACCGATGGGCGCACGACTGCATCGCCGCTGCCCCCGGCGCTCCGCGGCGATGGCAGCCGTCCCCTGGCGGCAATCCGCGCCGAGGCGGGCGGCAACCGCTGGCTCTACCGGATGGATCCCGACGGAAGCAATCAACAACTGATCTATCGGGGCCTGCTGAACAACGTTCGCTACCCGGCCTGGTCGCCGGATGGCTGGCGTCTCGCCGTAGCCGACTACAACACCTGGCCCTGGCCCACCCCCGATCCCGATCCGCAGAACAATCTGAGCGCGGCTGCCGTGACGGTGCTCAACGCTGACGGAAGCGAGCCACAGTCAATTTATCAGACCCAGAGTCGGAAAGGGTCGCGCTGCCCGTTCGTCCCGGGGCCAGGGCAACGTGAGGAACCGTCGCAGATCGTGCGCGTGTCCGAAGTTGACTGGATGCCGGACAATCGTCAGGTACTCATTACCAGGGTGGGCTTCAACGCCTTCTGCAATGGGCAGATCAGTGGTGGATTGGCCGACCTGCTGCTTTCATCCTCACCGACGTCGCCCCTGGCCTCCTCTGCCAGTAACCCGAGCGTCAGCCGGAACGGGCAGGTACTGTTCGACGGCTTTACGGTTGGCGCCAGCCGGGCCGCCGGTGTGTGGGAACTCGACGCCAGTGTCCAGCCGGCCCGGGAGACGCGCCTGCTGCCCAACCCCGCCGATCGGGAGCCAGTCTGGGCGCCCGATGGTCAGCGCTTTGCCGTGGTGCGGATCACTACCAGCCCCTCGGCAGATATCAGCGAACGCACGTTTGCCATTATGCTCTACAATCGTCAGGATCTGGCCAACCCACGTATGCTGTTATTTGCCGATCACGGACGGAGCATTGGCAGGGTGAGCTGGTCGCCGGATGGGGCGTACCTGGTGTACACGCTGGGGCGCTTCGATGGCCGCAGCGACATCTGGTGGCTGGAGGTGGCCACCGGCGCCACCGGACCGGTCACCAGCGATGGAGCGTGGCTGGAGGCAGACTGGCGACCCGCATCTCAATCTCAGGTCTTCCTGCCGGTGGTGCTGGCGCGCAACTGAAGCCGGTTCGCCGGCAGCGATGCGCTGCTGATCCGAGGCTCTCAGTCCGAGGCTCTCAGGCAGAAGCATCCAGGCCACAACCTTTGAGCCTCACCCCAACGCCCCCCGCTCCGCCTGGTGGAGCGGGGGGCGGGCGTTAGACGCAATACGCTTCCGCCCAGCTCCCCCCTGCGGCATCACGCTCCAGCGCGAAGCTCTGGTTGCAGGCTCGTGCTCCCCCCAAAGTAACATTGACGAGGGTGATCATCGTCGTGTACAATATCCTGGATCACATAATCTTTCTGTTTTTCTGTCATTATCCTGTAATTTTTCGTTCTTGCCAGAGATATCCCCTACCGACTATAGTAGACTGGCAGAGGACGAAGGCTTCAGAGTACGAGCGGCTATCGGAAACCAGGAAAGGGATCGCCCATGGAGCGGATCACTATTCGCGATAGAACACTTATTCCACCATTTTCTGAACCCGCTCGCGAACTACGAATCCTGAACAAGCCGCTGTGGCTCTTGCAGCGCGATCTACTAAAAAATTATTGCAAGGGCAGCATTGAGATCAATTCCATTGATGAGCTTAATAAGTCTGTGGTTGCCGATAGTGAAGAACTTCTCATTCATCGCGACAATCTATATTTTAACGCGGCGCTTATTGACGAATTCATCAGTCGCGCCCGGGCCACGGGGCGCCCGTGCCAGATCGCCTTCACCCTGGCCGACCGGAGCATCGAGCGGCACGCAATGCAGCTCTGCTCCGGCATCGTTCGGCGGGACGATGTAACCTGTATCCACAATGGTCAAGAACAGCGCGGCAGCGTGCGCGTGGCCGAGTTGTACTACTTCCCTGCCGGGCGGCGGGAGACGCCCGTTCCGCTGGTGATCGAAACGGAAAGCCACGAGATGGGCTACTACCGCATCCCCAGTTACATGGCCCACAAGGGCGAACTGACCTACCAGATCCCCATTCGAGCCTTCCTCTCGCTCGAAAGCTGGCTCCACGTGCTGATGGCCAACGTGATTATGGGCGTGTTTTCCATGGCCGCGGCCCAGGACAAAAAAATGAGCCAGGCCCGCCTCGCCAACATCAAACACTGGCAACCCGGCGAGTGGCGGATCTTCTTCGAGAAGCTCAGCTTTTCGGCGGCAACCCTCTGGCAACGGCTCAATCCGTTTGAAGCCCCCTGGCGCAATCATTTTCTTTCCTCCAGGGCCCTGGTTAAAGTCGGAAAACGTTGTTCCATTGATCCTACGGCAATTATTCACGGCCCCACTATCATCGGCGATGATGTGTACATCGGCCCTGGTGTGGTGATCGCCAATAGTATTATCGGCAACGGTGTCAATATTATGCAGGGCGCTCAGATTATGTTGAGCGTGGTGAGCGACCGGTGCTTCCTGCCGTTCAATGCCGGGCTGTTTATGACCACGCTGATGGAGAACAGTATGGTGGCCCAGAACTCCACCCTGCAACTCTGCGTGGTCGGACGCAATACCTTTATTGGCGCCAATAACTGTTTTACCGATTTTAACCTCCAGAACGAACCGATCAAGGTCGTCCATCAGGGGAAGCTGGTCGAGGTTAACTTCCCGGTGCTCGGCTCGGCAGTGGGGCACAATGTCAAGATCGGCAGCGGCTTCATTGTCTACCCCGGCCGCATGATCGAATCGAATGCTGTTATAATCTTCGACAATGATAAGAATCTGATACGCACGACGGTGGCCGGTCACGATCTGGAGGATGTGGACAAGGCTACAGGAGAGCCACGACGGATTATCTACCACTGGCCCAATGTCTACGACAACCCGGCAGAGCGTCATGTCGCTCCTCAGCCGCCCGCAGGCCCCGCCGCGCCACCCGCCAGCAATGGACGGGTCGCCGGCGCTGCCATCCGCACGGACCACGAGAGGACAGGCGAGGCCGCTGTCCCCAACGTGTACAACCAGCATCCGCATCGGCGTCGTCGCTATCTCGAGGAGGACCGTCCGTGAGTAAAGAGCGTATTCTGGTGGTTGAGGATCAGGCTGATATTTCCAGCCTGCTGAAGATCTATTTTACGTCCCAGGGCTATGAGGTGTATACGGCTATGCGCGGTGCGGCAGCGCTCGAGATCTGTAGCAAGACGCCGCCCAATCTCGCGCTGCTGGATGTGATGCTCCCCGATATGGAGGGCTATGAGATCGGTAAGGCTCTGCGGGCCAGCCCGCGCACGCGCCATATTCCGATCATCTTCCTGACCGCCCGCGGCGAGCGCGCCGACCGCCTGCGCGGCCTGGGGGAAGTGCAGGCGCAGTACTACATCGTCAAGCCCTTCGATATCGAAGAAGTGCACACGATTGTCAAGAACCAGCTCGAGGAGGCCCGGCGCAAGAACCAGTTGCACCCGGTCACCAATTTGCCCACGGCTGATCTGATCACCGATCAGTTGCGCTCGCTGCGCTCAACTGAGGGCTGGGCGATGGCCCTGATCCACATTAATGGCTTCGAAACCTTCACCCAGAGCTACGGCCCGGTTGTTGGCGAGGATGTGCTGAAGTTTACCGCTCTGCTGCTGAATGAGGTGATTAACGAACTCGGCAGCAATGAAGAGTTCGTGGGCCAGATGGTCGTCGGCCCGGATTTTGTCGTGACCTCGACCCTGGATCATATCCGGTCGATCTGCGAGCGGCTGATCGGGCGCTTCGATGACGAGATCGGGTTGCACTACAACTTTAAGCACCGCAAACAGGGGTACATCGAGGTGGCCGACGAAACCGGCAATCTGCGCCAGGTGCCACTCATGTCGCTCTCTATCGGTGTGATTACCAGCCAGGATGGGCCGTTCTCGGATATTCGCGAATTGAGCGAACTGGCCGAGGAGGTTCGCCAGCGGGCTGTGCAACAGGCCCGCGAGCAGGGTCGCAAGAGCGCCGTTGCCTACGGACGGCGCTAGCGCAATTGCAGATTGCAGATTTGCAATTAAGGGACGCCCGCCCATCCCGCGCCTTACGTTCCAGACATCCTCTGCCGGAGCGCTCCCCGGCAGGTCGGATCGTCCCGGTGCATGGATATGACTATCGCCTCGACCGGCTGGGAATTGCTCGCTCAACTTGCCACCTGGGCCCAGAACGGCGTAACCGCCGTTGACGCCGAGGGCTACGCACGCCACCTCGGCAATCTGGTGGCGCGCTTCCTGCCCGCCCCGAGCGGACGCTTCGAACTGATCGAGGACGGACTGATCGTCGCCGAGGCGCGCTGGGGCGATGTTGCACCCGAAGACCCGATGCCCCTGCTCCTGCAGGTGGAGGGGGAGCTGCTCGGGCGCTTGCACCTCAGCGGAGACGCTGCGCGCCTGGACCCGGCCTTTGCCCAGGCCCTTGCAGCCCAGCTTGCCCTGCTGTTGCATACCAGGCGCCGGGGTGAAGAGGCGACCCTCACCGAGCAGATCCGCGCCCTGGTGTCCGTCAGCCTGGAGCGGGTAGGAAGCCTGGAGAGCCGCACCCTTCTGCAAGCCTTGCTGACCCGGGCGGCGCCGTTGATCGGGGTGGAGAGCGGCGCTATCTACACCGTTGAGGAGGCCGATGGTCAGTTGCTGCTGCTGGCCGCCAGCGACGGTGCGTTCCAGTTCCCCAGCGCCCTCCCTCTGGGCAGCTCCAGCCTCCTTACCCGTGTGGCGACCACGCGCGCCCCTGAAGTCGGCAGCGTTCACCCCGCGGGGCGGCGCCGCGGCGTCTCCTCCCACGGAGAACGGGCGGCGTTCGCCGTGCCGCTCCTCGTGCAAGATAGTCTGATCGGTGTGCTGGCGCTCCTGCTCACCGGCGCGGGCGCCCCGCGTCGCCTGCGTCGCCTCGCCAGCCTGTTTGCCGCCCAGGCCGCGCTCATTGTGCGAAATGCCCGGCTCTTCAGCCGGGAACAGCAACGGGCGCGCGAGCTGTTTGTGTTGTACGAGATCAGCCAGGCGATCCATACCGATACGCAAATTGAGAGCGTGCTCAACCGGGCCACCGAGAACATCGCCGCCGCCCTCGGGGCCGATTATTGTCTGGTGCTGCTGCGCGACGACCACACCGCCGACACCCTGTATGTTGCCGGCTCGTTCAATGAAAGTGGCCCGGAGTATCACGCCGGCAAAGGTATGCAGGCCAGACTGATCGGCGGCGCAGACGCGCTGGCCCACGTGGGATTGAGCGATCACGTGGTCATCGAGGATACGGCCGCGATCGCCGAGCACCATGCCCTGGCGCGCTACCTGGCCGACGACGGCTGCCGCAGCGCCCTGTTGCTGCCCCTGCGCGGCAAGGCCGATCTGATCGGCCTGATGGTCATTGGCTTCGCCCGCCCGCGTCGGCCTCTGCCCTCGGCTGAACGCAACCTGGCCCAGGTGCTCGCCACCCAGGTAGCCACGGCCATTTTCAATCGCCGGCTCTACCTGGCCGAGCGGCAGCGGGCCAGTGAACTCGAACTGCTCCAGCAGATAAGCCAGCGCCTGAATGCCGGCCTTGATCTGGACCAGACGCTGGCGGCGATTCTGGAAGGGGTCCAGTCCCTGGTACGTTTTAGCGGCGCCCAGATCAGCCTCTACGACTGGCGCACGCGCCTGCTGCGCCCCGGCGTGCGCTGGGGCCTGTCGGGTTCAGAGTGGCAGAGTATCGGCCCCGGTGAGCGGTTTCCGCCTGGCCGGGCGTCGCTGCGAGTAGATGATCTGCAGCAGCTCGGGCCTGAGATGCAGCAGGTCAGCCGCCTGAGCGAGCTGCGTTTCGACGATGGGTTGCCGGTGCGGGCCTACCTGGGCGTGCCGCTGCGCCTCGGCGATGAGACCCTGGGCCTGCTGGAGCTGTTCTCGGTCCGGCCCTCGGCCTTCAGCGACAGTGACACGCGCCTGCTCACGATTATCGCCGGGCAATCGGCCCAGGCGATTGCCAATGCCACCCGCTACGAGCAGACCGACGCCAGTCTCCGCGCGCGTATCGAGCAACTGCGCGCCCTGCAACGCGTCTCGAGCCAGCTTGCGATTACCCTGGATCGCTCCGAGATCCTCGAGTATGTGCTGGAGCAGGCCCTGCGCGTCACCGGCGCCACCCAGGCGTTGATCGCCCTGCGCGCCGCCGAGGGCGCCACCGACCGCCAGGTAGCCCTCGATGCCCTCGGTGGGCCCTATGCTCCGGAGATCTACCAGCGCTCGCTCGACGATGCGGGCGCCGCTGAGGATGAACTGTACGTGGTGGTGGAGGCTGTCGGCTTCGGCGAGTCGCACCGCGCCAGCCTGATCGGCAACCCGCTCCCCACCGGGCTGCTCACGGCCTACAACGCCCTCGCCCGCCGCGAGCCGGAAATCTGCCACGAGCTTGACCCCGCCGAACTGGTGGTGGCGCGCGCGCCCGCAGCGCGTTCGGCCCTCGCTGCGCCGATTTTCTACCAGGCGAGTGTCTACGGCGTGATGCTGCTGCTGGCGCCACGCCCGCGCGCCTTCGACCACGACGCGGTTGAGTTCCTCCGCGCCCTCTCCCACCAGACCGCAGTGGGCATTGGTAACGCCCAGCGCTACGCCGAACTCGAACACCTCTACCGCATTCAGAAAGGCCGCGCCCAGATCCTCAACAATGTGCTCGAAATCGGGCAGGCCCTTCGCGCCGACCGCAACCTGGCCAGTCTGCTCGAGCAGATCGGCTACAGCGCGGTTGAGTCGGTCAATTTCCGCACCGTGATCTTCTGCCTGAGCGACCGGGAGCGGCCTGACCTGCTCCGCGCCGTCGCCGCCGCAGGCATTCCGCTGAGCGAGCAGGAACGCATGGCCCGCACGCCGCTACCGGTGGAACTGGCCGTCCGTTACCTGGACCCGCGCTTCCGCGTGGGACGCTGTTACTTCGTGCCGGCTGAAGAGACCCGCACGCTCGAGGCCGGGTTCGCCACCGATATCTTTAGCTATCTGCCGTTCAACGACGCGCGTGGCCCCCAGGAGTGGCAACCGGAGGATCGTCTGTGCGCGCCCCTCTACTCCACCGAAGGGTCCCTGCTGGGCCTGATGTTCGCCGGCGACCCGCAGGACCGCCGCCGGCCCACGCCACGGGCCGTAGAGCCGCTGGCGATTTTCGCCGATCAGGCGGCGATTGCCATCGAGAACCACCTGCTGCTTGATGATGCCCGCGCCCGCGCTGAGGAGATGGCTGCGCTCTTCAAAGTTGGCGCTGCGGCCGCCTCCACTACCGATCTCGACACCCTGCTGCAGCGGGTCTACGAAGAGATTGTAGCTTATCTCGGCGCGCCGAGCTACTTCTACATCGCCAGCTACCGGCCCGAAACCGAGCAGATCCGCTTCGAGTTGTTCATGCGCCAGGGCGAGGTGCTCGCCACAGCGCACCAGTTGACCGCGCCAAAAGCCGGGCTGACCGCCCTGGTTATCGAGAGCGGCGAAGCGCTGCTGATCGGTGACCTGCAGAACGAACCGCGCTATCTGGCTCAGACGGTGAACTATGCCGAGGGCGATGCGCCGACCCGTTCGTGGCTGGGGGTGCCGCTGATCAGCCAGGGCCGGGTTATCGGGGTGTTGAATGTGCAGGACGTTGCGCCGCATCGCTTCACTGCGCGCGATCGGGAGTTCCTCAGCGCCCTGGCCAACCAGCTCGCGATTGCCATGGAGCGCGCGACCCTGTTCAAGGAGCGCGAGCGGCGCCTGGCTGAACTGAACATCATCAACCGCATCGGCCAGATCACCAGCTCCACGCTCGACCTGGAGCAGATGATCCGCCAGACCTACCTGCAACTGGCGGCCTTTTTAGCGCTGGATTCATTCTTCATCTTCGTGTACCACGAAGATGAGAACCTTATTTCGCTCTCGCTCGAAGTTGACGAAGGGGTCGAGGAACTGGACCGCCAGCCGCGCACCCCGGCTCCGGGGAGTCTGATTGAGGCGATCATCCGTACCCGGCGTCATTTGCGCTTCGACGATCTCAGTCGGGAGTATCGCGAGCCGGGGTTCTCGCTGGCGCCGTTCAGCAGTGAGAAGCCCTCTGCAGCCTGGCTGGGCGTGCCGTTGCTGGTGGGCGATGGGAGTGTGGTCGGGGTGATCGCGGTGATGAGCTACGAGCCGGGGATCTACGGCGAGCGCGAACTGGCATTCATGACCACCGTGGCCAATCAACTGGCCCTCGGTGTGCAGAATGCCCGTCTGCTTGCCCAGGCCCGCGAACAGGTCCATCGGCTCGAACTGCTGAACCGCGTATCGGTTGTGGCCGCTGCCGAAACTGATGTGCAGCGAATCTACCAGGTAATTGTTGATGCCATGGCCGACGCTACGGGGGTGGACCAGGCGCGCCTGGTGATCTACGATCGCGAACGGGGCGTTGCCCCGGCAGTCGCCGAACACGTCCCCTCCGGCATTCTCGACCAGATCGAGGTGCCGATTGCCAATAACCCCGCCGTGGCCTGGCTCGATGAGCACAAGACGCCCCTGGTATCGCTTGACGCACAGCACGACCCGCTGTTCGCCCCGTCGCACGCCACCTTTGCCCAACTCGATATTCGCTCGATCGCCACCGTGCCAATCATCATTGATGGTCAGGTCATCGGCGCCGTGGGCCTCGACTTCGTGGGTCGCCGGGGCGCCTTCCAACCGCAGACGCTGACCCTGTGCCAGACGATCGCCAACCAGACCAGCACAGCGATCGCCCGCGCCCAGGCCTTCGCCGCCGCCCAGCGCAACGCCGCGGCGTTGGAGCAGAAGGTCGCCGAGCAGACGACGTTGCTCGATGCGGCGCGCATCCTCTCCTCACTCCTGCGCCCGCAGGAAGTGCTCGATAAGTTGATGGAACTGGTGAGCCGCCGTCTACAGGTAACCACTGTCGCCCTGTGGACGATTAACGACGAGCGGGTGCTGGTGCCCGTCGCGCTGAATGGCATCGCCCTTGAGCAGGCGCGCCATATGCGCGTGCCTGTGGGTCAGGGGTTCACCGGTCGTGTGGCGGAAACCGGCAAGCCGCTGGTGATCGACGATGTGAACCTGGCGGGTGGCTCGCTCTTCCCCGACTTCCAGCGCGCCAATAACCTGATCTCCTACCTGGGCGTACCGGTAATCTACCGTGAGCGGATCGTCGGCGTGCTCAGCGTGATGACCAACGCCCCGCGGCGCTTCACTGCCGATGAGCAGGCGCTGCTGGCGGGCCTTGCCAACCAGGCAGCCACCGCTCTGGAGAATGCGCGCCTGTTCGAAGAGCGTGAGCAGCGCATCAACGAACTCACCACGATCAACAAGATCAGCGCCGCCGTCAACGCCTCGCTGGAACTCCAGACTCTGCTGGAGCGGTTGCACGCCGGGATCGGCGAGGTGATTGATGTCAGCACCTCGCTGATCGGCATCTACGAGGCTCAGCGGGATACGCTGCACTTTCCGCTGGCCTTTGATCGCGGTCGGCCAGTGTCGGCGCCTGCGCGGGCGCATCCGCAGGGCGCCAGTGGCTGGGCCATCCGCAACCGCCAGTCGCTGCTCATCCATTCGCCCGGCGAGGCGGCCCAACTGGGGCTGGATCTGGCCGATGACCGGATCTGCGCCGGCCCGGATGCGCAGTCCTTCCTGGTTACCCCGATCCTCTTTGGGAACGATGTGCTCGGGGTGATCAATGTTCAGAGCCAGGCGCCGCGCGCCTTCGACGAGAACGCCCGGCGCTTCCTTACCACGGTTGCCAATCAGGCCGCCGTGGCCCTGAACAACGCACGTCTGTTCAGTGAGGCACGCCAGCACGCCTATGAAATGACCACCCTGTTTGAGGTCACCCAGAATCTCTCGGGCACCCTTGATCCCGACGAAACGATGCACCTGGTAGCCGATGCGGCACTGAACCTGCTGGGGGTCGAACTCTGCGCGGTGCTGCGGCTCGACCGCCGGCGGCGCGTGGCGCAGCAGGTGCTGGTCGAACGGCACCGCCGCCGCGATGATCTGCACATCAACTTCCGCCTCGATGGGATGACGGCGCGATTGCTGGCAAGCGGCCAACCCCTGGCGGTGAGTGATCTTCGCGTGTATGCCGACTCGAACCCTGACGCCGTGAGCCTCGGTATTCGCAGCGCCCTGGGCATTGCGCTCGGGCCGCCCGATGAACGGCTGGGGGTCCTGTGGGTGGGCAACTGGCGTCCGCACGAGTGGAGCAGCCACCAGATCTCGCTCTGCTCGATCCTGGCCAACCAGGCCGGCCAGGCGCTCCAGAGCGCGCACCTGTTCCAGCTCGAGCAGCAACGGCGACGCCTGGCTGATACGCTGCGCGATGTAGCCCAGTCGTTCACGTCCACCCTGGCGCTCAAGGAGATCCAGACACTCATCCTCGACCAGTTGAGTCGTGTGGTGGCCTACGACACCGCTGCCGTGCTGCTCCGCGACGAGGGCTACGGGCATCTGCACATCACCGAGGCGCGCGGGTTGGAGGCAAGCGAGCTGCTGACCGCGAGCTTCGCTGCCGAGGAGAACGAGCTGCTGGCCTTTATGACCGCGGAACGCCGCCCTGTGCTCATCGAGGACACCGCCCGCGATGCACGCTTCACCCCCCTGGCGCGTCTGGGCTGGCAGGCGCGAAGCTGGATCGGCGCCCCGCTGCTGGTTGACAATGAACTGGTCGGCATCCTTGCCGTTGGCGCCGCCACGCCGCACGTCTACGATGACGAGGCCGTGGGCGTCACCTTCGCCCTGGCCAACCAGGCCAGTCAGGCCATTCAGAACGCGCGCCTGTTCGGCCAGATCTCCAACCTGGCCGCCGACCTGGAACGGCGGGTCAGCGAACGCACCGCCGAGGCCGAACGGAATGCCCGGCAACTGGCCGAAGAGAAAGAGCGGCTCGAGGCGGTCCATACCATTACTCTGGAACTGACGACCCAGCTTGATCTGGATGTGATTATCCGACGCGCCCTGGAACTGATCTCGCTCAACCTGGGGGTGAGCCGTGGCTCGATCATCCTCTCCGACCCCTCCACCTCCGATCTGATCTGCCGGGCGGTGCTCGACGACCGCGGCGAGGTACGCTCGGCAGCCTTTCCGCTGCGCTTTTCGAGCGGTGAGAGCCTGGCAAAATGGGTCATGCAGCACCAGGAATCGGTCAACATCCCCGACGTGCATCTCGATCGGCGCTGGCTCCAGGAGAGCGGTCGCGCCGATGATGTGCGCTCGGTGGCTGCCGTGCCGCTCAGCACCGGCGATACGGGCCTGGGGGTGCTTGTGCTTACCAGCCCCGAGGTGGGCTACTTTACCGACTCGCAGATGAATCTGCTTGGCACCATTGCCAGCGTGGTGGCCGCGGCGCTCTCCAACGCGCAATTGTACAGCTATATTAACGACCTGGCAGACTCCAATGCCCGGCTGCTCGCCGAACAACGCGAAGAGACCTCCAAGAGCAATGCGGTCTTCCAGTCGCTCACCGAGGGCGTGATCGTCCTCGATACCGAGCAGCGCGTGATCCTCTACAACCCGGCAGCAGCAAAGGTGCTGGAGATCCCTGCCGAGGTGATGCTGTACCAACCCCTGCGCATCCTGGAGACCTACGGCGCCGATGAGATCGAGCGCAAGCGCGCCACGACCATCTACAGCGGCCTCACCAATGGCCTGCGGCAGGTGCGTGAAGGCTCGCGCCCCTACTCGACCTACCTCGACCTGAGCGACCCCACCCAGGTCATCGCGGTAAATCTGGCGCTGGTGATGAGCAATAGCCACGACGGTCAGTGCTACGGCAGCGTGGCGGTGCTGCGTGACATTACCCGCGAGATTGAAGCCGATCACGCCAAACGGCAGTTCATCTCCGACGTGAGTCACGAACTGCGTACCCCGCTCACCGCGGTGAAAGGCTACGTGGATGTGCTGCTGCTCACCAGCACGCACTCGCTCAGCGCCGACCAGATCAGCCACTTGCAGATCATCAAGGCCAATACCAACCGCCTGCATGCGTTGATCGAGGACATCCTCGACTTCGCCCGCCCGGATTCCAAGCAAAAACTGAGCTTCACCGCCGTTGAGATCGCTGCCGTGATCAACGAAGTGGTGCAATCGCTGCGCCTGGAGTATGAGCGCAAGGCTATGCAGGTCACCATCGAGGTCGCGCCCGACCTTCCTCCTGTCGTAGCGGACCAGAAGCGGATCACCCAGGTGTTCCAGAACCTGTTCTCCAACGCGGTGAAGTACACCTACGAGGGGGGACGCATTCAGGTGCGCGCGTTTCTTAATCGCGCCAATATGCTGCAAATTGACGTTGAAGATAATGGGGTAGGAATGACCCGCGAGCAACTGAAGAAGCTCTTCCGCCCCTTCTACCGTGCCGACAACCCCCTCCGCGATGTGGCCGGCGGCACCGGCCTGGGTCTGGCAATTGCCAAACAGTTCGTCGAACAGCACGGCGGCGAAATGTGGGTGCAGAGCGAGCAGGGCAAAGGTAGTATCTTTAGCTTCATGATCCCGCTCAGCCAGGCGGGCGCGCATGAAGCGCACGAGGACCCCGAGTGAGCGCAATCCATCTCGACAACCGGCTGGTACACTACGAGGTCTTTGGCCGGGGCCAGCCGATCGTGTTCCTGCATAGCTGGCTCGGCTCCTGGCGCTACTGGGTCTCCACGATGGACGTGGTGGCCGAGCGCTATCGTGCCTATGCCCTCGATTTCTGGGGCTTCGGCGAGAGCGACCGCCGCGGTTCTGATTTCAACATCTCGAGCTACGTGGATATGCTCTTCCGCTTCGTTGACCAGATGGGCATCACCCGGGCCACCCTGGTGGGCCATGGCATGGGCGGCATGGTGGCGATCCGCGCCGCCCGCGAGCGCCCGGAGCACTTTCCACGGGTGATGACGGTGGCAACCCCCCTGTATGGCGAGACGCTGGCCGGCCACCTGAAGTCTGGCGCTTTCTCACGCCTGCTCGGCCTGAATGTCGCAACCAACGCCTGGCTCAAATTGCTGAAGAGTGTCCCGATTGCTGATCCTGAAGTGCACCAGGAGCTGATCGAAGACACTGAGAGCCTGGACGAACGGGTGCTCACCAGCGTGCAGGACTCGCTCCTCGACACCGACCTGCGCCCGGCCCTGGCCGCGCTGCCGGTGCCGCTCCTGGCCGTGTATGGCGGTCAGGATCGGATCGTGGCCGCCGAGCACAGTGAGATACTCGAGAGCCTCGAACGCGAGGGGCGCCCGATCAAACGGCTGACCCTGCCCCGAGCGAGCCACTTCCCCTTTCTGGAGCAGTCAAACACCTTCTCGCGTCTGCTGCTGGACTTTCTAACCACCGATGGCGCGAATGTGGAAGTTAAAGAAGAGTGGCGCCGCCGGGTTAGCCAGCGCGAGTATTTGTAGGCGTGGAGCCGGTACACCGCAACGCCGACAGTTTATCCCCCTGAGGTGAACATAGCCTGCGCGCGGGAGGGTTTGGGAGGGCGTAGCCCTTCCAGGAACCAACCCGCCAGCGGGGAGGGTTTGGGAGGGCTGCGCCCTCCCAAGAATAATTATTTTCATTCCGGCGTTGTGCGGCGCAGCCGCATGGATGACTGAGGTGAACATAGCCTGCGCGCGGGAGGGTTTGGGAGGGCGTAGCCCTTCAAAGGGTTTCACCTGCTCCGGGATAGGCTTTCTG